>Ga0306926_10001353_pt1 | contig 24231 bp, 21 predicted proteins | sample flu12Cox44000178_FD_203759 | JGI IMG/M metagenome (GOLD analysis project Ga0306926, IMG submission 203759) | Lab enrichment of tropical soil microbial communities from Luquillo Experimental Forest, Puerto Rico - flux8day.12C.oxic.44.000.178 (v2)... | ecosystem: Environmental > Terrestrial >...
ACCTGGCTCACTTGTCATGGATTCACTTCACCACAGAGGTCAAGGTTTGACTAGAACGTGGATGGCCTGACGCTTACTTTTGAAACTGCTTTACCGGCCATCTCATAGTACTTGATGCTAGACGCGTTAAGTACGTCCACATGGGATACGCGTCAACCGGCAAAAAGTACATCATCCTTAAGCTTAAGGTAGTACAGGGGAATGGGCACGCGCCAATGGGATTTGGACTATAAAGCATTCCTCCGATTTCGCGACGCACAATTTGAGCAATTTAAGAAGACCATCTAGACAAGATATCCGAGATTCTCAAGCAGTCCAGCAGCGAGCATGGCGCACTGACCGAAGATGAGACAGAAGAGTTCCTGCGCCAGTTCTATTCTGAAGGCTACATGTCTCTCATTTCACCAGTCCGTACCACTGACTGCTGGTCCTCACCTTACCCCCTCACCAACTCCTCCATCTCCTTCTGCCCAATCACCGGCACTCCCAACTCGCGCGCCTTGTCGAGCTTTGATCCCGCCTCTTCGCCGGCGATCACGTAATCCGTCTTCTTGCTGACGGAGCCCGACACTTTTCCGCCGGCATCTTCGATGAGCTTCTTGGCTTCGTCGCGCGAATAGTGTTCCAAGCTCCCGGTGAGGACGAACGTCTTGCCGACCAGCGCCGTCCCGCGCTGCTTCTTGGTGCCTTTGAACATCACGCCTGCCTGGCGCAGCTTCTCAACCAGCGCCACGTTCTTTGGCTCGTCGAAGAACTCTCGGATGCTTTGCGATACGCGCGGGCCAATCTCCGCTACCGCCTGCAACTCTTCTTCGTTGGCCCTCATCAGCGCGTCCATCGAGCCGAAGTGCTCGGCCAGAAACTGCGCGGTGCGCTCACCGACCATGCCGATGCCCAGTCCGTAAATCACTCGTTCCAGTGGCAGCTTCTTCGAATTCTCGATTTCGCGCAGAATGTTCTGCGCCGACTTCTTGCCCATTCGTTCGAGATTGGTGAGCTGCTCTTCGGTGAGGTCATAAATGTCCGCGACACTCTTCACCAGGCCTGCGTCCACCAGTTGATTGACCAACGCATCGCCCATGCCCTCGATATTCATCACGCCGCGCGAGGCATAGTGCCGAATGGTCTCGCGCAGTTTCGCCGGGCAATTGGCGTTTACGCAGCGATGATCGGCCTCGCCTTCGGCGCGCACCACGTGTCCGCCGCACACGGGGCATCGCGCCGGCATGTGGAACTGGCGCGTGCCACGCGGCTTGTCTTCCAGTACCTTCACGACCTTGGGGATTACGTCGCCGCCGCGCTCGACCTCGACCCAGTCACCGATCTTGATCCTCAGCCGCTCGATCTCGTCCATGTTGTGCAGCGTGGCGCGGGTAACAGTCGTTCCGCCGATCGACACGGGCTTGAGCGCGGCGACCGGAGTCAGCTTGCCGGTGCGCCCCACCTGTACGAGGATGTCCCCAATCTGCGTTTGGCCAGCACGCGCTGCGAACTTGTACGCGATTGCTCCGCGCGGGGCTTTTCCGGTAAATCCCAGCTCGTCCTGCAGCGCATTGCGGTCGACTTTTACCACCACACCGTCGATCTCGTACGGCAGAGAATCGCGGATGGAATCAGTTTCGTTCACAAATTCCATGACTTGCTCGAGGTTCTTCGCCAGCCGGTGACGCGGATTTACCTTGAACCCAGCGGCCTCCAGCGCCTGCAGCGCCTTTGAGACGCGATCGAAGATCGGGCGCCCGTCGCGCAGCAGTCCGTAGGCGAAGAAATCGAGCCGGCGCTGCGCCGTGACGTTCGGCTCCAGCGTGCGCACGGTGCCCGCCGTCGCATTGCGAGGATTGGCAAACGTTGGCAGCCCTTGCTCCTCGCGCTCTTCGTTCATACGCTGGAATGCCGCCAGCGGCATCAGCAACTCGCCGCGGACCTCAAAGTCGGGCGGAAGGCCCACCTTGTCGAGTACCTTGCTGGCGATGGTGAGGGGCACGCTCCTGACAGTGCGCACGTTCGGCGTGACGTCTTCGCCGGTGGTTCCGTCGCCGCGCGTGAGGCCGAGCGCGAGTCTGCCGCCGGTGAAGCGAAGCGCGAGCGACATGCCGTCCAGCTTCAGTTCGCAGTCGTAGTCCACTTGCGATTCGCCTGTCAGCTCGTGCACGCGCCGCTCCCAGTCGCGCAGTTCCTGCTCGCTGGTCGTCTTGCCCAGTGAGAGCATCGTTGCAGAGTGCCGCACCTTGACGAATTCTTCGCTGGGCTTACCGCCTACACGCTGGGTCGGCGAGTCGGGCGTGATCAACTCCGGATGCCCGGTCTCGATCGCGATGAGTTCGTCCATCAGCTTGTCGAACTCGGCGTCGCTGATCTCGGGGCTGTCGAGGACGTAGTAGCGGTGCTCATGATAGCGGATCTTGTCGCGCAGCGCGTCGATCTTCTTTTGCAGGTCTTTGGTGCTGGCAGGCATAGAAAAAAATTATAGGAGTACCGTCCTGGGCGGCAGTTTCCGGGACTGAACGCAGGTTATAGAACGGCTGTGAGCTGGCATTCGCGCGCGACCGGTTCGACGAGTTTCACGCGCCCATGGCCTGGGTTGATCTGTTCCCGCGTTCGTACGACCCCTGCCCGCTGCAATTTCAGCACGTCCCGGCGCACCGACTTAGGATCACGCCCCAGCGCGGCTGCAAGGGCCGAGATTGACGAGGACCTCGTTCGTACCTTTTGCACAAGCCGGATTCGCTCAGCGGTAAGCACCTCGAGCATTGCCAGCGGATCGTCGAACGTGATGGTTATCTCCGGCTTGATACGCTCTCGCCGGTCGAGCTTGCGCGCCCGCACCTCAGCCCGCTTCGCGTGCCCTTCAAATCCATCCGTGTTGATTTTCAACTTCATACCGGCTCCTTCTGGTTGCGGAGTCTTTGTACTTCATGCAGGAAGCGCTCCACCAGCTTCTCGCCGCCGACAGAGGCGAACTTCTCTTCCGCTCCGGCGTAATGCCCATGGTGATGGCCGTGGCTGTTGTCATAGCCGAGCAGGCGTTATTCCCACACCATGCTATCACAGGTAGGGCATAACGTGACCTATCTGTGCGGCAGCTATGACGCTAACTGGCCGGACATTCACGTAAAATAAAAATTTCCTCTGGAGACAAGTGAAGCATTTATTAGCTAAGTGGACCGACTGGATCCTCGTTGTTCTCAGCCCGCTCGGAATCTGGGGTCTAATGGGCTTTGCCTTCGTCGATGCCGCCCTTCTCGGCATGCCGCTCGACGCCATCGTCGGGGGATATGTGTACTCTAGGCCCCGGCAATTTCTGCTGCTTTCAGCGATGGCTGCCGCAGGCTCCGGCCTCGGCAGCATCGTCATCTACTGGATCGGCTATAAGGGCGGCGAAGTCTTGCTGGTCAAGCGCGTGGGTGAAGAGCGCTTCCGGAAGATCCACGCCTCCTTCGAGCGCCACGGCTTCCTCGGCCTAATGGTGCCCTCGATGTTGCCGCCGCCGACGCCCTTCAAGCTTTTCGTGCTCACCGCCGGCGTCATTGAGATGAGCTTTGCGAAGTTCCTGGCCGCGATCTTCTTTGGCCGCTTCCTCCGCTTCTCGATCCTCTCGCTGCTGGTCATCCGCTTCGGGCCTCAAATCATCGGATTCTTCGGTCACATGGTGCACGATCACGCCCGGCTGGCGATTGCCATCATCGCCGCGGCCGCGCTGATCAGCTGGTGGGCATGGTGGCTGCGCAAGCGAAACGGGAAGCGCAGTCCTGGACAGTCAGTCCCTAGTTAACGCGCAATCGTCGCGACGAGCCCCAGCATACTAGGTCTCGCCGATTCCCAAACCGTGTGTAAAGCACATACAGTTATAAGAAAAACGCAGAATGTACTCGTTTAATAGAATCAGCGGCTTAGGGGGGACTTGCTGATTCTAAAATAACTTATAGCTATCCAGTTCACAACAAGGGTTCAGCACCAAGATTCTCTTCGGTTGGGGATCCAATACGGTACCCGGAGCGGCCAACGAAAACGATGGGGAAAGCAGCGCGATAGTGATAGTCGACCGGACACATCGGGTTGGGACTGAGACACCGAAGCAGGCAAAAAGAAAAGCCGGACCGGCTGTCTGGCCTCCCTCAAGAAATCTGCCCAAGCTTTAGCGGACGGTCACGACTCCTTCGTCGTGTCGCTGGCTCACCAGGTAGCCGACGCCAAAGAACACGACGGCAAAGAACAGATCCGAAACCACCGCATTGCGGAAGAACGGCAGGGCGGCTACGTAGCACGCCATCAAGCCGCCGAGGTTCTTGGGATACATAGTCCACACGGCCCACACCGCGAAGTTGCTGATGAGGAAGAACGAAACCGATCCCGCCAGCGATGCCGCGCCGACCCGCAACGCGGTCGTTTGGTGTGCGAGCCATCCGCCGAGAACAACCATTCCCGCATACCACACCCAGGTGACCAGCAAGTCAGCCGAGAATGTGTAGCCGTACACATTGCGCGACAGATACAAGCCGGTGGCGGCAAGAGCAGCCACGGGGATCCACATTTCCTGGCGCGGACGGCGAGCACCGAAGTAGAGCAACGCCGCTGTCACCGGAGCGAAACTGTAGGGCAGGGGCAGGAGCCGGGCATGAACCGCAACGGCGAAGAGAAGAAATACGTATGCCAGCATGATTACCTCAGGAAACGAGCACGGCGTGAGGCGCGTGCTTCTTGATTCTGTACGCCTTAAGCAACGGAGTCAAGCGCGATCGTGCGCGCCGTGCGCGCCCGGGCGTGCCCCGCGCGGACCAAAGTCCACGCGGCAGAGCAAAAATAGAGGACTTAACGGCACGACTGAAGTTGTGCCCGGACACGAATCAATCGCCAAAGCCAGTTTTTCAGCCCGCCGCGGCGGTTGAAGTCGTGCCCTAATACAAACATGCGCTGAAACGAGTGTTTTGGCAAGCCGTAAAGTCATATCCTGACGCAAAGCCTTCGCGCAATCGAGTTGTTGCGCGGCCAGTGAAACCGTGCCCCTTTCAAAAGTGAACCATTAGACGACTTTTAGGGATTCGAATCGATTGGGGGCTTCCGCGAGTTCGGGCCTTCCTCCTGTACCTGGAGATTTGGTGCGACCAGCACCCACCCCCCCAGGGTCCCGGAACCGCGTCGCTCCGGATACTCGAATCGCAGGTCCTGAAAGCGAACGAGGTAACCCTTGAAGTCCTCTTCGAGCTTCTCGGTCTGGGTGATCGGAAACACCGCCCAGTCCAGGAATACGCGCCCGAAGTACGACGCCTTGGCAGCTTCGGTAACCGGCGTCTCCTCTGGCTTGTAGTAAGTCTGCGCTTTCGATTGTTCGTCCACAGCAGGAACCAGCGAATTCACCGGTACGGTCTGGACGAACGATTCCGTCTCCACCACCCCGTGCCAGCGAAACGGCGTGATCCAGTACGGGTAGGCCGCGATCTTGGTCGGCACAGCGCCCTGATACAGCAACGCGCTCATCGCATTCAGTGCCCGACGATGCTGGTAGTCGCGAAAACTCCATATGCAGACGAGGCAGGCAAGCGCGAAGATTGCGCCAGCACGTCCTCGAAAACCGCGGTCCCGGGCGCCAATCTCCTCGTTTATAAGCCCAAACAACCACGGACCCGTCAGCCCCGCGATCAGGGCCAACAACATGAGCGGTTCGATGATGAATACGATATCCCATGAGTACCAGCGCCAGTCCAAGGGCGCGAACAAGCGGATGCCGTATGCCGTGGTGTAGTCGAGCAGGACGTGGCTGAGCGCCGCCAGCAGCGCCAGCCAGAACAGGTAGCCCCATCGCACCGGGAGCTTCGAACGCGATATTTTCGGCCGGCCGGATGGCCCGCGCCAACGACAGAGTAGATACACGAATCCCACCGTCGCAGCGGCAACGACGGGAGTGGCAACAAAGGTGTGGGTGATTCCCCGATGATGCTGCAACGCCGCGATGGGGCCTTTGATGGCCCACAGGACATCGAGGTCGGCCGCCTCGGCGGCCAGTACCATGGTCAGCGTGGCGTAGGCACTCTTGCGATTGAATCCAGCGCGGCTCATACACGCGCCGGTCAGGAAGTGGGTTACAGGTTCCAACGCTCTCCTGGAATAACGACAAATGAGTCAGAAAGCTTAATTCTATGGATTGTCTTCGTGGTCGGTCTTGCCTTCCAGCAACTCAAGAGCGTGCGGCAGAATTTCGATGACCGATTGCAAAGAATCGACTGCACCAGCAGGACTTCCGGGAAGGTTCAAAATCAGCGAACGGCCTCGGACACCACAAACGCCACGACTGAGAATCGCCAGCCCCGTGCTCGCCAATCCGTCGGCACGCATCTTTTGAGGAATGCCTTCAATCAATTTCGAGCAGACCGTGCGCGTTGCTTCGGGGGTGACGTCACGCTCGGAGATTCCAGTTCCGCCGGTTGTGACGATCAGTCGCACCTGCCCGGAAAGTTGAATGAGCGTCTGTTCAATCTCGTTTCGATCGTCGACGACAGCGCGCTGCTGGGTCACGTCGAATCCATGTTGCATCAACACTTCGGCGGTTGCTGGTCAGGAGCGATCGGTGCGCTGGCCTCGCGCAACCGAGTCGCTGACTGTAAGTACGGCGGCACTATGCATGATGTTCAGATCCTCCTAAGAACTCGATGGATTAGGTATCCAAGCACTGCACGATAACACACGAAGCTCAAAGCGATTACAGCTACAGCGACCGGCACTAGGATGATGCCGCCCCCCAGCAAGCTGAAGTGAAACACGACCCCGGGAAAACAGATTGCCTAGCCACAACACCGCTTCCGATGAAGGCCTTAGCGGTAAACCGGTTGATTCTGTAGCAGACAGATTCGTCGTTCAAGGTCTTCGCAACCCGCAATCCGTAAACCCTGTTCGGCTTGACCTTGCCAAGCGCAAGCGGAATTCCCAGCGCAATGCACAGCACTCCGAACCAGCAACGGCGAAACGCTGAAACTGCTCGAGTTGCCGGGATGCATAGTTTACTTTCAAGATTACGGCGCGGCCTAACTGCGATTGTAATCGCCACTCTTTCCGCCAGACTTTCGTTCGAGCCGTATCTCGCGAATTTCGATTCCCTTATCGAGCGCTTTGCACATGTCATACACTGTCAGGGCCGCTACTGCTGCCGCGACCAGCGCTTCCATCTCAACGCCGGTGGCCGCCGTCGTGCGGACCAGCGTCGCGATCTCCACTCCAGCCGACTTCAGTTTGCAACTCACATCAACCTTACTCAACGGCAACGGATGGCACATCGGGATCAGCTCGGCAGTACGTTTAGCTGCCTGGATACCAGCGATCCGCGCTACTTCCAGTGGATCTCCCTTGGGATTCTGCGGCAAGGCCCGCAGCACCTTGGGCTTCATTGCGACGAACGCGTGCGCCTCGGCCTCCCTCAATGTGGGAGCCTTGTGCGACACGTCAACCATCGCGGTCCGACCGGCCTTGTCGTAATGCGACAGCTTTGGGGCTTTATCCTTGCGCTTAGCCATTACGGTCAGAACCGCAGCACCGAAATCACTTTGCCCTTCTCAAACTTCTCGAGGTCCGGAGGTACCACAATGTAGCAGTTCGCCTTCGATGCAGCCACTAAGTCGCCTGACCCTTGCCAGCGCACCAATTCGACCTCAGGGTCTTCGTGCGTTCCGGCCAGATGTGCCGGAAGGAACCGCGTTAAGCCGGTCTTGGTCGTAAATGGCTCTTTGAGCTTGGCCTGCGCAAACGACAGCGGCTCGGGCTCGCTTCCGGCCAGGGCGTCGAATACAGGACGCACAAACAACTGAAATGTAACCATCGTCGACACGGGGTTGCCTGGCAGCCCGAAGAATGGCTTCGTTTTGCCGTCAGCTTTGACTTGTCCGAAGACAACCGGCTTACCCGGTTGAATCGCTACGCCGCTAAAGAAGAACTCTGCGCCCAGGGACGCTAACACCTCTTCGACGAGGTCGTATTTGCCCATCGAGACGCCACCCGTCAGGAGCAGCAGATCGGCATTCAATCCTTTGCCCAGCAGGAGTGCCAACTCATCGGCCTCATCGCGCGCCACCGGAAGCAGGACTGCCTCGCCGCCAGCCTCGTTTATCTGTGCCGCCAATGAATAGGTGTTGGAGTTGCGAATTTCGTTCGGACCGGGCGGCAGGTTAATGTCCACCAGCTCGTCACCCGTCGCCAGCACGGCGACACGTGGACGACGATGAACGGCAAGCTCCGGCCGCCCAACTGCGGCAGCAATCGCAACCACCGCATGGTGCACACGCGTGCCACGCGGGACCATCACATCACCGCGCCGGGCTTCCGCTCCGGCAGCCACGACGTTCTCGCCCGGTCTCACGCCGCGATTGACCATCACCTTGTCGCCAACGGCTTGGGTGTATTCCACCATCACGACGGCATCCGCAGCGGTTGGCACCGGAGCTCCCGTCATGATCTCCACACAGTCCCCAGGGACAACAGACACGACGCTGTCCTCCACGGAGGCACCCGCTTTAATGGAGCCCACAATGCGCAGCTGCGCGGGGACGAACCGCACGTCAGTTGCAAGTACCGCGTATCCATCACGAGTGGCGCGCGGAAACGGTGGAAAATCCCGGTCCGCCAGCAAGTCTTCGGCGAGTACAAGGTTTACTGCGTCCAGCAGGTTCGTCAATTCGGGCTCAGTCGGAGGCCAAACGCCAGCGTACTTTTCGACGATCCGCCGCGCTTCGGCGAAAGACAGGAGCTTGTTTTGGGTAACAACACTCATTGGAGCGCGTCAAATCGGATTCTACTGGACCGAGGTATTCGAACCCCAATCGGGCGAGCTGAGAAAGAAAGGGCGGGTCGCGGCCGCCCTTGAGATCCTATCTCATTGATTAGGTTGATTAGGTTTCTTCTTGGCGGGCTGTGACTTTTGTTTGCCGAAACCCGTTTCAACCGAAGCACCGATGCTAGCGAGCATCTGCTTGGCGGCGTCGGCATACTTGCCATTGGGATCAAGCTCCAGATACTTGTTTAACGCATCGGCTGTGCCGTCCGGCGCAACCATCTTGTCGCCCTTCAGAGTCGCCTTGCCCAGCAGGTTGACACCCTTCCAATAGTAGGCATCCGCGCGCTTCGGGTCGATCTGGATCGTCTTGTCGAACGCCGTAATCGCGTCGTCGACCTTACCAGTGTTGGTGAAAACCGCCCCCTCATTGAAGTAATAGGTCGCAGCATTCGCCGGCTCAGCCTGGGCGGCAGCGTTCCACTCGGCGATCGCCTTGTCAGTCTGGCCCGACTTCGCGTAAGCGTCAGCTAGCCCGTTGTGATAAGCACCGCTGTTGGGATTGATCGCCAAAGCCTTCTGGTACGCCTCGGCAGCTTCCGGATATTTCTTCGCACCGCGATAGGCGTCTCCCAGGTAGGCCCACAGCAGGTCCTTGCTGGGATCGGTGGTGGTGGCTTCCTGCAACATGGAGATTGCCTGATCGTAATTGCCGGCCTTTTCAAGATCGCGCGCCTCGGCGAGCTTGGCGTTCAGGCCTTTGATCTTTTCGTTCTGTTTCTGCACTTCTTGCAGCTGCTTCAGCTGCTCTTCGCTGGGACCGGCCTTCGCGAGGTCCTTTTTCAGGTCGAAATTCACTTCCCTCATGTCACCCATGCCGATAGGGATCTTGGTGAAGTTGTCGACCTTTTGACCGTTGCGAAAGAGCGTCGCGTCGTAGCTTCCCGGCGTGAGGCCAATGATGGTGTATTCGCCGTTCTTGTTGGTCTTGGCGGTGGCCTTCCGACCCGCATCCGGATTCACGACTTCGATGACACCGTCGGTAATGAACTTGCCGTCCTGATCTTTGCAAACGCCCTTTATGCCAGTCATCTGGGCAACGAGGGGCAGCGCTCCGAACGCCAGCACCATGGCCACCATCATGACCAGGCGAATGTATTTCTTCATGGCAAACCTCCTGCTCGTGGAACCGGGCCGCAAAGGTTGTGGCACGGCCGCCGATCGCCACGGCTACATCAATATTCAAATTTGAATTCCTGTGAATCAATGAGCGTCGGCCGGCGACAAGTACGGAATCGGATCGCTGGCTCCCGCTGCCGCGAAGGCCCGCATGCGCAACACGCAGCTGTCGCAGGTGCCGCACGCCTGGTCCTCCCGCCTATAGCATGACCACGTTAAATGGAAGGGAGCGCCTAATTCAAGGCCAAGCCTCACAATCTCAGACTTTCTCAGGGCGATCAGCGGGGTCTCAATGCGGATCGTGCCTTCCTTCGTACCTGTCCGCACGGCTTCATTGAAAGCCGCATAGAACTCGGGACGGCAGTCGGGGTAGCCGGAACTGTCCTGCTGAACTGCGCCGATGAAGATCTTCTCCGCCCCCAGCACCTCTGCCCAGCTCACCGCTGCCGAGAGGAGATGCGAGTTGCGGAAAGGCACATAGGTGACGGGAATTTCTGTTCCAATCTCAACCGGGGCGTCGGGGACGTCGATTTGGTGGTCGGTCAGTGCCGAGCCGCCGATAGCGCGGAAGATTGGCGAATGTACCGCGAGACGGGTCTTTATGGCTAACCGGTCGCAAATCTCTTCGAACGCTTTGCGCTCGCGGCGCTCGGTTCGCTGGCCGTAATCGACGTGCAAGGCAGCTACGTTTTCGGCGCCCAAGTCGCCCACAGCCAATGCCGCGCAGACCGTAGAGTCCATACCTCCGCTCAGTACCACCAGGGCACGGGCCCTCTGCCGTCTTCTCGTGTCGCTCATAGCTTTGCTCGAATCGCCGGTCGCTGTCGAGGAGTCGTGTTAAACGCCCTTCCGTGAGGGCTCCCAGATGAACTTGTGGATCTGCAATCCCAACCGCGCGTTCAGCCCGTCGGCCAACATCCACTCAGCCAGTTCACGCGGATCGAGTAAACAATGCGATACGTCCCGGCTTCCGGTCGCGTCTTTGCGAAACGCAGGCGAGAGGATCACCGAGGCGCCGTTCGTATGCAATCCGTGTTCGTGAATGAAGTCGCGCGCGAATTCATAGTCGGTTCGGCTGGCTACCACGAACTTGACTTCGTCGCGGGGCGTAAGGTGCTCCAGATTCTGGACGCGAAATGTCCCGCCTTCGCCGGAGTGGGGACACTTCACATCCACAATCTTCACGACCTGGTTGGGGACTTTATCAAGTAGCCGCTCTCCGCTGGTTTCGAGCAACACCGTATATCCCGCAGCCAGCAGCCTCTCCATCAGCGCAGCGACTTCACGCTCCTGCAGCAGGGGTTCGCCGCCGGTGATCTCGACTAGCCCACCGGCGGGAGAGAGTCGTCGCACTTCCTGCTCGACCTCGTCGAGCGACAGGCGGTGGCCGCCTTTAAAGGTGTACTCGCTGTCGCACCAGACGCAGCGCAGATTGCAGCCCGCGGTGCGCACAAAGACACAGGGAAGGCCAGAATAGGAAGACTCTCCCTGCAGCGACTTGTAAATCTCGATGATCTGCATGGGAATTACTCGCTGTAGGTAGCGGTCGTGGTGTCCGTTTCCCAGATTGTGATGTCCTTCACCCACACCCGGCCGTTGGTTACGCCCTTCAGGTGCTTGTTGGTCTCGTCGAAGAAGTATTTGGCGAGATTCTCTGCCGACGGATTCATCTCGATGAAGGGCTCGAGCTCGTTGATCATCTGGTGATCGAGATACGTAACCACGGGACGCAGTACTTCCTTCAGGTCTTTGAAGTCTAGCAGCAGGCCTGCATGGTCCAGTGTTTCACCGCGCAGAGTGACCCGGACCTTGTAGTTGTGTCCATGGGGCTTCTCGCACTTGCCCTTATAGTTGCGCAAGAAATGCCCGGACGAAAATGTGTCTTCGACGGTTACTTCGTACATGAGTCTCGGCCGCAGATGCACAAATCGGCGGGTTGCGGCTAAACGTCTATTTTACAGGGTGTACACAGCACTGTGGGTCGTGCCCAGAGCGCCACGGGTTGGGTTTCGAGCGAATCTGGGCTACGCTAAAAGTGCGAAACGCGAACCCATAATAGGACTCTGCGCAATGGTGGGTAGCACCAGCCGTGCGGCGGGGTCTTATAAACCCTGGAAAACGCCGGATTAGCGTGCCGGGAGGGGGCAGCACCCTCACCCACTACCAATTCCTTCAGCCCCAAAGAACCTCCCCACTGCCCGAATATCCGTCGTCCGTGCATAATCCGGCAGGCTGCTCAGGAACACCCGCCCATACTGTTTCTTCAAAATCCGATTGTCGAGCAGGCACAGCAATCCGCGGTCGTGCAGCGACCGAATGAGCCTGCCGAATCCCTGCTTGAGCGAGATCACGGCACTCGGCACCTGGTACTCGAAGAACGCATTGCCGCCGTTTTCGTCGATCGCCTTGATGCGCGCCGCGACGACAGGATCGTTCGGTACCGCGAACGGTAAGCGGTCGATGATGACGCAGCTCAACTGCTCGCCCTGCACATCGACGCCCTGCCAGAACGACGACGTTGCAAACAGCACGCAGTTGGGCGTCACGCGGAACTCCTCCAGCAGCGCATTCTTGGGCGCGCTGCCTTGCAGCAGCATGGGAAACTCCAGTTCGCCCAGCAGCCGCTCATAAAGCTGGTTCATAAACGCATAGCTGGTAAAGAGGCAGAATGCCCGCCCGCGGCTGATTTCCAGTAACTTCCTTACCCGCTGCGATGCTCGTTCCACAAACTGGGGTTCACGCGGATCGGGCAAGTCCGGAGGCACGTACAACAGCGCCTGGCGAGGATAGTCAAAGTGCGACGGGACGATCATCTCGCGCGCATGCTCCAGCCCAAGCCTGCCGCGGATGTATTCGAAGCCTCCGCCAACGGCCAGCGTCGCAGACGTGAGCACTGCGGTCTCGAGTTGATCGAATAGCGTTTGCCGGAGAATGTCAGATACCGAAATCGGCGTCGCCTGCAGGAACACGTTTTGCCTCTCGCCACGTCCGCCGCGCGAGCCCCGACGCTCGATCCAGAACACTGTGTTCTTCTGGTTCGACTCCATCACGAAGCCGAGTTGTACCCGCAGCTCCTCCACCCTTCGGCAGAGGTTGTGCACCTCTTCCGGCTTCTCGGCGACCGACTGCAGCGCGGTGTAAAGGTGCATCAGCGTGTTCTGCAGGCCGATGTATTCGTCTCCGTTTTCCTCCAGGAAATCTGCGCGGTTTTCGAACGCGAATCGACCCTCACCCGGGGGCAGCAGCGAAAAGAAGAATTGCGAGCGCTCGCGCACCCTCGCCGAAGCCACCAGTGCCTGGGCTAGAGGAAGGTTCGCCCGGCGCAGTGTATTTTCTACGTCGCGCAGCAGCTCCTCGACGCGCACACTCGACACCGATACACCGAAGTAGTCGGTCGCGACATCTTCGAGTTCGTGCGCCTCGTCGAATACCACGACACCGGCATCGGGCAATACTCCCGAATCGGGCTCGCGATCCAGTGCAGCCTTGATTGCCAAGTCCGCGCAGAAGAGATGATGGTTCACGATGATGATGTCGCTCTCCGCCGCACGCCGTCGCATCTCGGTGATGAAGCAGCGATCGAACTGCTGGCATTCGGCGCCGATACAGCGATCGGTGCGGGCATCGAGCTTCGACCAGAGCTGGCTATTTTCGGGCATCTCTGCCAGCTCAGCGCGGTCGCCGGTAGTTGTTGTCTTCTCCCACTCGCTGATCATGTTGAACTGGTTGATCTCTTCCAGTCCGCTGAGGACGGGTTGGTCGGTCAGGTCGTAAAGCTTCTTGCGGCACAGGTAGTTCGCTCGGCCCTTCATGTAGCACACGCGCAATTCGCCCAGGTGCGCCTCGAGGAATGGCAGATCTTTGTGAAAAAGCTGCTCCTGCAGCGTCTTGGTGCCGGTCGAGATGATCACGCGCTTGCCGGAACGGATCACCGGCAGTAGATACGCCAGCGTCTTTCCGGTGCCCGTGCCGGCTTCGACGATGAGGTGACGCTTCTCGGTGAGCGCCTGTTCGACGGCTTCTGCCATCTGCAACTGGCTTCGCCGGAATTCATATGCGGGATGCGTTTTCGCCAGCACGCCTCCGGGACCGAAGAACTGATACAGCGAGGGAATTCGTGCCGCCGAACTGGCGATCGAGGTCGCAGAGGAAGTCGCGGATTTTGATGGAGAAGACACGGCGAAAGGGATGATGTCCCTATAATAGTCGTTTGCGCCTGCACAGCCGAAAGCGTCCTGGTCGAATGTCCCGCCGCGTGAAGTATGAATCCCGAAACCAGTCTGGTTCGGGCGACCTGCCCGTCGGTGGAACGCTGGCTATTGTCGGGCGGCCCAATGTGGGCAAATCGACGCTCTTCAACCGCCTAGTCGGCTCGCGGCGCGCGATCGTTGGCGACGAGCCCGGCATCACCCGCGACCGCCTCTACGGCGCAGCCGAGTGGGAAGGCCGTAAGCTGCGGGTCGTCGATACGGGCGGCATCATTCCGGAAGAGAAAGAACTAATCCCGGCGGAGATTTTTCGCCAGGCGCGAATCGCGCTGGACGAAGCCGACGTCATTGTGATGGTGGTTGACGGCCGCACGGAACTTGCTGCTCCCGACCTTGAACTCGCACGGCTTCTGAAGCACACCGGTAAGCCGCTGATTTTGGCGGTCAACAAGATCGATACGCCCAAGCTCGAGCCCTACGCACAGGAGTTCCATCGGCTCGGCCTCGAGGACCTGCTGCCGGTGTCGGCAGAAACGGGCAATGGCGTCGCCGAGCTCCTGGAGCACGTGCTTAAGCTCATGCCAGCACCGCCCGAGACCGAGGTCAACGAGCCGCTCGCGGAAGTCGCTGACAAGGGATTCGAAAGCGAAGAGAAGGGAGAGCCTGCACCGCTCGAAACCAAGGTCGCCATTATTGGACGCCCCAATGTCGGCAAGTCGACGCTTTTGAACGCGCTGACTGGTACGGGACGCGCGATCGTTTCTCCCATCGCCGGAACCACGCGCGACGCGGTGGACGAGCTGGTCGAGCGCGACGGCCAGACGTACCGCTTCATCGACACAGCCGGCATCCGGCGGAAGGGCAAGACCGAGCTGATGGCGGAGAAGCTCTCGGTCGTGATGGCGCGCAAACACCTCGAGGCCGCCGACGTTGCGCTTATCGTCATGGACGCGACCGAGGGCGTCACGGCGGGCGACGCCACCATTGCGGGATACGCGCACGAGGCCGGACGGTCGGTCGTCGTCGTCATCAACAAGTGGGACGCGGTGGTTAGAGACCGCACCGACGGCAAACCGCCTGCCGATCCCACGATCTTCGAGCAGCAGGCGAGGCGGCAACTAAAGTTCCTCAACTACGCTCCGATCGTTTTTGTCTCGGCAACGACCGGGAAAAACGTTTCCCAGTTGTTCTCGACACTCGAACTGGTCGCCAAGGAACGCCGCAAACGAATTGGTACCGGCGAGATGAATCGCTTTCTAGCGCACGTTGACTTCGAGCGCGCCTCGGTGCCTGTCGCCAAGCGGGTGCGCATTCTCTACATGACGCAAGCGGCGGTGTCTCCGCCGACCTTCATCCTCTTCACCGACCGCGCGGTCAAGCTGCACTTCTCCTATCAGCGATTTCTGGAGAACCAGATCCGCGACGCCTTTGGCTTTGTAGGGACGCCCATCTGGATCAAAGTGCGGGCGAGAAATGCGCCCAAGGCGAAATAAGCTGGTCGTGGCCCAGGAAATTCAACCTATGGTCATCTCTGGCACTTTGGTGCGGGCGGGGCTCGAACGGCAGCTGTGCCGCTGGCGCTGCTACGCAAGGAAAATGCCCCCAACACCGCGGTGCATGTTTTCGACCGCTCTGGGTTTCGCAACGGCGCGAAGCCTCAACCAGATCATCACCAACGACGCATTCCATATGGCGGAGTCGTTTCTTACGCAGCCGCTGCAGATCGTGGCCGGGAGCGTGGCGGGAAGCAAGCGGAGCGACGACTTATACAGGCGCGCCGCCAGCACGAAGAAGAATCTCCATGTCGTAGACGGCGCAAATCACAGGAGTCTCTATGATGTGCCGAGGTACGTCGATGAGGCTGTGTCGGTATTGGCGCCTTTCTTCCAGGCCAATCTTTAAGTGCAACGCTGGTGCTGGGTTGCTCGCCGTTCCCTAGTCGAGCGTCAATGAGCGGTTTATCGAAGCCGGCCATCTACTAGAGTAGCCACAACAGTGCTGACACCTAGCTAGCTCAGCTAGTCCATTGAGGTAGGCGCGTTCGTCGGCAGTACGAAAATGGCTGGCAGAGCATTCAGCCAGCGATCAAACGCGGTGAGGGCGCGGTCGCAGACCATTTTGTGGCGCTGCTTCTTATCGCGTACCCGCCGCCGTGTCTCTTCATCCAGAGGTAACAACAAATCAAACGTGATGTTCGCCGGCTGAAAGTTCTTTGCCTCGGCGTGGCAGATGTAGTTGACCAGCGCGCCGAAGGCGGTGGCGCGGGGAGGAGGCACTGGGTGGTTACCGGCGGCGAGGGAAGCAGCGTGAATGCCGGCGAGCAGCCCGGTGGCGATGGATTCGACGTAACCTTCGACGCCGGAGATCTGTCCGGCGAAAAGGACGTTGGGGTGCAGCTTCATCTGCAGCGTGTCGGTTAACAGCGCGGGGCCGTCGATGTAGGTGTTGCGGTGGATCTGGCCGTAGCGGAGGAACTTCGCATTTTCCAGGCCGGGGATAAGGCGCAGCACGCGTGCCTGCTCGCCGAACTTGAGGTGGTTCTGGAAGCCGACGAGATTGTAGGAATCAGCGCGCAGGTTCTCCTGGCGTAACTGGACGACGGCGTATGGCATCTTCCCGGTCTTGGGATCGCGAAGGCCAACGGGCTTCATGGGGCCGAAGCGAAGGGTGTCGCGGCCACGACGGGCAATCTCCTCGATGGGCAGGCAGCCTTCGAAGTAGTTGAGGTTCTCCCAGTCCTTGGCTTCGACCGACTGGGCTTCGAGCAGGGCGTCGAGGAAGCGGTCGTATTCCTCTTTCGTCATCGGGCAGTTGATGTAGTCGGCGGTGCCCTTGTCGTAGCGGGCCGCCATGTAGACGCGGTCGCGGTCGATGGAATCGGCCTCAACGATGGGGCTGATGGAGTCGTAGAAGTAAAGCTGCTGGCTGGCGCTGAGGCGAAGAATCTCGTTCGTGAGTGAGTCGGAGGTCAGTGGCCCGGTGGCGACGATGGTGATGCGGTCGTGCTCGTCGATACGGGTGACTTCTTCGCGAATGACGCGGATGAGCGGCTGGCATTCGATAGCTGCGGTGACTGCCGCAGAGAACTTCTCGCGATCGACTGCCAGCGCGTGTCCGGCGGGAACGGCAGTCTGGCGGGCGATCTCCATGAGTAGCGAGCGGGCATGCCGCATTTCTTCTTTCAGTAACCAGGGAGCAGTGTTTTCGGTATCGGATTTCAGCGAGTTGGAGCACACCAGCTCGGCAAATTGCGAGGTCTGGTGAGCGGGAGTCTGGCGCACGGGCCGCATCTCGTAAAGATCGACGGGAACGCTGCGTCGGGCGCACTGCCAGGCAGCTTCCGTTCCGGCTAGGCCGGCGCCGATGATGCGAATCTTCTTCACCATGCTTCCCTGGATTATCGGTGAGACCTTGTGCGGTGCATGATTAAACCCAGGACGTCCACATTACAATTTGAGCTATACCGCAACGCCGCTATTGCTCAAAAGCTGGTCTTAGTAGGCCTCGCTATCGGCATTGTAGTGCTGTCTTACACGCACTTCGCCCAATCGCGGCAAGGAAGCAAGAGAAGCTAGACGATCTCGTCAATTCGCCGCAAGTACCCCGGTTCAAATCGCCGTCAAACTTTCAAGCAAAGTTTAAGCCGTGTGCTGGCATCTCTGAACGTACGATGTTTCCACGTTGTCTCCTGAAAGGTTCTGTCGTGCCCTCAGCGATCAGGTGCAAAGCGAAGGGCCATCACGGGATGGGGTGCAGAAAATCGGCAAAACTACAGTTATTATAGGAGCGCTTCGTCAGGAGGTTTCATGGCCAGAGTGTCGTACGTCGAACCGGATGCGGCCACTCCCGAGGTCCGCGAAATCTACGAGAAGACGCTGCGTGGCAAACCCGACAACGTGCACAAAATTCTCGCCCACCGCCCTGAGATGATGAAGAATTTTCTGTCATTTTATGGCAGTGTGGGACGCTCGCTCGAACGCCGCCTGTACGAAATGGTGTATATCCGCGTTTCCATGATCAATGCGTGCCGCTATTGAATGCAGCATCATATCGCTTCGTCGAAGCGAGTTGGGCTGCAGGCATCGGATTGGCAACAGTTGAAAGCGGGGAGTTACGGCAGTTTCTCTCCTAAAGAACAGACCGCACTGAAATCCGCCGAGAAGCCTACCCTCGAGTTGCGCAACATCCATGACGCCGACATCAAAACGCTCAAGGAGCACTTCAGCGACGAACAGATTGTCGATCTCGACGTCCTGGTTGGCCTGGTCAACTTAACGAACCGCCTGACCGATCCGCTGGGTGCGGACTTGGAGTTTCCGGAAGAGAAAATCTGACCGAGCTTTGATCTACAGGATTACTCTCTCGTCTCCGACGCGGCGCGTCACGCGCTCACGGTCGAGGTACTCGAGAAGAGGAATGGCGTACTTGCGGGTTACGCCGATGAGGTCCTTGAAAGCGACGATATTCATCTTCGGTGTCTTGCTCTTCTGCGCGATGACGAGTTGACGCAAACCCTCGAGTGCGTCGCGGTGGAAGACCAAGTCGTCGCCGATTTTTACGAGCACGCGATCGCGCAGCAGGAGGGTGACGATCTTCTGCGCGCGGGCTGTATCAATGGGTAGCGAAGCCAGGACCTCTTTCAGCAACGGTACTTTCAATCCGGCGTTCGCGAATGCCGCCTCGATTTGTTTCTTCGACTCAGCTTCATCACCGCGGAGCACGACGCCATGACCGGTCGCGTGTACCAACTCTCCGGCCATTTCGAGTTGCTTGTCGCGCACCAGCAAGTCTTCCACGCCGCGAAAGACCTCGGGGCTAACGCCCATTTTCTCGCGCAACTCTTCGCGGCTTATGCCCGCTACCAGTGGATTCGCCTTGTGGAACGCGTCGACGGTTTCTTTCATCTCAGCCCGCAGTTTGGCCACGGCATCGGAGGACACGAACACATCTGCGAAGCGCAACACCTTTCGGGTGGCCGCTAACTCAACAGTGGTCGAATCAACGCGCGACGGCAACCATCCTGTTTCGGCAACTGCCTCGCTAAGCGACAACCCATCAATGCGGCGGCGAGAAATTCGCGCCATTAGCATATCGGGCGCGGGAGCAGACTCTAATGCACGCACGAACGCCAGCCGCTCTTCTGCCTTCATGCGCCGCACGGGTTCCAACGCGTCCAGCACGACCCCCCCGCCGATGGTGATGACGGGTGAAAACTGCCGCACGATGAAGCGGTCGCCCGGGAGAACCAGCATCGAGTCATCGAGCTTGAGCCTAGCCAGTTCTGACTGGCCCGGTTGTAGTTGCTTTGTGCCTAACAACTGCACTTTGGCGATCGTCTCAGCGGTGTACACATGCAAATGGACGCGTGCACCATCGCGCAGTGGCTTAGCCGAAGGCAGCAGGTTCAGTTTCACGTTGACGCGCCAGGCGAGACGAAACAATCCAGCTTGGGTCAGCATCATGCCGCGTGCGAGCTCCGCGGTCTCAGCGCCTGCGAGATTCAATGCCGTGCGCTGGCCGGCAATCGCTTTCTCCGGCGCGGCACCGTGAACCTGCACGCCGCGCACGCGCAATCGCTTGCCAGTGGGATGGACCTCCAGCTCTTCATCCTTGCGAATGCTGCCAGAGATCAGTGTTCCGGTCACCACCGTGCCGAAGCCCTTCCTTGAGAACACGCGATCGATGGGCAAGCGGAAAGCCGCACTGGCGTCCTTCACTGGAACTTCGGCCGCCAGCCGCGCCAACTCGCGCTTCAGCTCATCGAGGCCGGCGCCTGTCTTCGAACTGACAGATACGATCGGAGTGCCTGCTGGGTCCAGAAACGACCCGCGTAGGTAGTCGGCGACTTCCATGCGGACGACTTCGAGCGTCTCCGCGTCAACGAGATCTGCCTTGGTGATCACGGTCATACCGCGCTGCACCGACAGCAGACGGCAAATGTCGAAGTGCTCCTTCGTTTGCGGTTTTACGGACTCGTCGGCTGCAATTATCAGCAGCACCAGATCGATGCCGCCGATTCCGGCCAGCATGTTGCGCACAAAGCGTTCATGCCCCGGGACATCTACGAAGCCCAGGCGCAGCTTTTCGCCCGAGGGCGCGATCAAATCGAGGTTGGCGAAGCCGATATCGATCGTGATACCACGCCGTTTTTCTTCTTCCAGGCGGTCGGGATCAGTGCCGGTGAGCGCTCGTACCAGCGCACTTTTGCCATGGTCAATATGACCCGCGGTGCCTACGATGACGGCCTTCATGCCACCAGTGTAAACAACTGTAAATAACTGTTTCCGGGACGTCGTCTACCACCTTTGTGAGTAACCGGGGGCGGCGATTGTGCGAAAATAGAAAATAGAGACTAGCTGTAACCTGCCGGGTTTACTATGGTTGGCCGTCGAGGGGAGGGGTGTACCTCCCATGATTCGAGGGGTGCCGAACTGGTTGAGCTCGAGCCGGCTTGATCCATACGGATGTCATCCATCGTCAGTCCGCCCAATACTTCAACCGGGACTCCTCCTCGGGACGAGCGCCCGCTCGAGCCGCGCGGAGCTACCGGCAGCGGCGGTGAAATCGTTGTTCCGCACATTCTGATTCAACTGGAAGATGATCTTGAGCGCGCCCATCGGCGCGAGGCCGCGGTCATTTCAGTTGCGGTGCACTTGTTAGCGGTCATATTTTTGCTGCTCTCACCTAAGCTGTTTCCCGGCATAAGGGGCGTAGTAATCGCCAATCCTGCTGACCTGATGCGCGACAAGCAGCTTACGTATCTCGACATGCCGCCCGACGAGCAGACGCCTCCGAAACAGGTGAAGCCTGACGCGAAGCTGTCGGATAAGAATCGAATTGCGGAAAGCCGGCATCCGCAGCTAGACCAGAAGACCATCGAAGAACTTCGCAAAGCGGGGCCGCCGAAGCCACCGGGACAGCAGGCACAGCCCTCACCGCAGGCAGCGCCGCCGTCTCCGCAAGGCATCCAGGCGCCGCCGCAACCGACGCAGCAGGCGGACAATGTGCCGCCCCCGGTACAGAATCCAAAGCTTGCGTTACCGCAACAGCAGCAACTGGACCAGAAACCGACCGTTGATTTTCGGGCCCTGAACCAGACTGCCGGGCAGCAGATTGCTTCGGCGGCGCGCGCTGCGGGACCCAGCCGGTCGGCGGGCTCGTTTGGCGGAGGAGGCGCCGGTGGCGACTATGGATCGGGCCGCGGCGGCAGCGCCCGAACGGCAGGCAATCTCGAAGTCCTGAGCGATACGCAAGGAGTCGACTTCGGACCGTATCTTTCGCGCGTGCTGCAAGCCGTCCGCATGAACTGGTACAACCTGATCCCTGAGGCTGCGCGGCCACCGCTGCTCGAACGCGGAAAGGTGTCGATTGAGTTCGCGATTTTGCCCGATGGCAAAGTTGCGGGAATGAGGATCACGTCACCGTCGGGCGATGTCTCGCTTGATCGAGCGGCATGGGGCGGAATTACGGCGTCGAATCCGTTTGCGCCGCTGCCCAGCGAGTTTCACGGACCCTATCTGGCGCTGCGTTTCCACTTCTATTACAACCCCGCCAAGGGCGATATCCAGTAGCCACCGCGTAAAATGGTGCTGTGAACGCCGAACTGCCGTCTGCCCGCGATTCGCGGTCGAAGTCTCCTGCATGGTGTGAGCGCCAGAAGTCGCACGAGCGCATCAAGCTCGTCGGATTGCTTGGGATCGCCCTGTTGCTTCTGCTGATTAGCTTCCTGCGATTCGGCAACACGATTCCCTGGGGCGCGCGGTGAATGGCCTGCGACTCGCAAACCTCCCGTGATCCGCTTCTAGTTGTCATTCTCGGCCCGACAGCATCCGGCAAGTCGGCACTGGCAATTCAACTTGCGGAGCGATTCTCAGGGGAGATCGCTAGCTGTGATTCGGTTGCGGTTTATCGTCACTTCGAAATCGGTACCGCGAAGCCGTCACGCGAAGAGCGCACCCGGATTCCCCATCATCTGATCGATGTTGCTGCACCTGGCGAGGCGTTTACCGCGGGCGAATATGCGCGTCAGGCGCGGGTGGCTATCGGGGAAATTTCTAAGCGGGGTCATCTGCCGATCGTGGTAGGGGGTACCGGCTTGTACCTCCGTGCGCTGCTGGAAGGTTTGTTTCCTGGGCCGCAGCGCTCGGATGAGGTGCGCGAACGCCTGCGGTCTCGCGCCGCCGAACGCGGATCGAAACATCTGCATCGGATTCTTGGCAGGCTTGATTCGGCGGCGGCGGCGAAGATCCACGCGAATGACATACCCAAGCTCGTGCGGGCGATTGAGGTTTGTCTTACAGCACGCGGACCGATGAGCGACCTCTGGCGCGAGCGCGGACGCGATCCGCTGGCCGGGTTTCGCATCCTACGTATCGGACTCAACCCGCCTCGCGAGCAGCTCTACGAACGCATTAATCAGCGCGCGAAACAAATGTTCGACGATGGCCTCGTTGTGGAGACGCGCTCGCTGCTGGAGCGCTACGGCGATGGCCGGAGCATAGCGCCGATACATTCGCTGGGCTATAAGCAGGCGCTCGAGTATCTTCGCGGCGTACTAACACTCAACCAGGCCATGGCCGCTGCGCAGCAAGGCCACCGCAACTACGCCAAGCGGCAGATGACATGGTTCCGCCGGGAGCCAGACGTCACATGGCTCGAAGGGTTTGGCGGTGATCCGGAGATTCGCAAGCGAGCAAATGCCTTGATCACAGAACGCTTCAGGGAGTAATGCACGCCGTCCGATGTTATCTGGCACCGGACCTTCGGCGGGCATCTTCGTGCTATCGTCTCCCATTGATGCTTCGCCACACTCTTCTTCTGTTGGCCTTTGCCGTAGTCACGGTCCTCGGCGCTTTGAGTGCCAGCAAGCCTGCCTTTCAGAAACCCGGCCCGGTTCATCTCGACAAAGCTGGCGAGAAGTGGGCGCAAAGAACGTTGAAGAAGATGTCACTGGAGCAGAAGGTCGGCCAGATGTTCATAGTCTGGTCGCATGCGCAGTTTTTGAACGTCAACAGTCCTGAGTACATTGCGCTGCGTGACGCCATGCGCAAATACCACCTTGGCGGATTCGGATTAACGGTCGAATACATCGACGGCTTCCTCTACAAAAACGAGCCGCTCGAAGCCGCCATGGTCACGAACCACCTACAGAAGGATTCTGAATTTCCTCTGCTGTTTGGCGCCGATTTTGAGCGCGGCCTGGGCATGCGCCTGAACGAGGTCACGGGGTTTCCGCACGCCATGGCATTCGGCGCAGCGGGTAATGTCGAGTTCGCGCGGGAATCGGGCCGCATCACCGCCATGGAAGCCCGGGCCATCGGAGTGCAGTGGAACTGGTTCCCCGATGTCGATGTGAATTCCAACCCCGACAACCCGGTGATCAACACACGTTCGTTCGGGGAAGATCCAACGCTTGTCGGTCAGATGGCCGCTGCCTACATTGAGGGTGCGCATGAGTATGGAATGCTGACCACCGCCAAGCATTTTCCCGGTCACGGCGACACGGATGTCGACTCGCACCTTGCGGTGCCCGTCATATCCGCCGACCGCGCACGGCTCGATAGAGTTGAACTTCCACCGTTCCAGGCCGCGACCAAAGCGGGAGTCGACGCTGTACTCGTCGCGCACGTTTCGGTTCTAGCGCTCGATCCTGATCCCAAGCGCGTCGCTTCCATCTCGCCGCCGATCATAACGGGATTACTGAAGGAGCAACTCAACTTCCAGGGTCTGGTGGTTACCGACGCACTGCAGATGGCCGGACTGATGAGGATGTTCTCTGAGGCTGGTGTGGCTGCTTCTGGTCAGGCGGCGGTCGAGGCAGTGAAGGCCGGTAATGACATGCTCCTGCTTCCGGCTGATATCGACTCGGCATACAACGGCGTACTCAACGCAGTTCGCAACGGCGAGATCCCGGAGTCACGTATCAATCAGTCGGTGCTGAAGATCCTGCGTGCTAAAGCATCGGTTGGCCTCAACAAGGCGCGACTGATCGACATCAACGCGGTGAATCAAATCGTCGCCAGGCCCGAGAGCCTTCTTGCGGCGCAAAAAATCGCCAATCGCGCCGTCACCCTCGTGCGGGACAACAAGCAA
>Ga0306926_10001354_pt1 | contig 24224 bp, 25 predicted proteins | sample flu12Cox44000178_FD_203759 | JGI IMG/M metagenome (GOLD analysis project Ga0306926, IMG submission 203759) | Lab enrichment of tropical soil microbial communities from Luquillo Experimental Forest, Puerto Rico - flux8day.12C.oxic.44.000.178 (v2)... | ecosystem: Environmental > Terrestrial >...
GGTCCCTTGCGATACCGACGCCCATGGCTGCCACGTGAGACCCATCTCGTCCCTCCTCCCGCTTGACCCTACGTCCCCCTGGAACGCCGCGCCACGCTATCTGTTCCCGCGCCCCAAGCAAGACCAAGGGCTCCGCTCGCTCTACCGCGGCATCTAGCCGCCGGCCGCCGGCGACGATCAGTTCGGGTTCGGACCTTGAGCCGTTGCTTTCAGGAACCCGACGATCTCCGCCGCGGCGGCGGCGTCGCGGCCGACGAGCAAGTGGCCGCCGCTCAGATAGCCGACGAAGCGGGCGTGCGGGACGTGCGCGGCGGTGTAGCGGGCGCCATCGAACGTGCCGTAGCCGTCGTCGGCCGTGCTGAGGGCGAGCGTGGGCGCCGTGATCCTTTCGAGGTCGTAGCGCGGGAGCGAGGACACGACGCGCGCGTCGTTGAGCAGCCCCTCCCGCCGCGGACTGACGGGGAGGATGTGATCCAGGACCGCCTGCACGCGGGCCCGCTCCTCCGGAGACGCGCTGTCCACCAGCTCGGGCGGCGTGCCGAGGATGCCGCGCGTGAACGCCCGCGGGGCGAGCTTGGCCCCCGCCCAGAACAGGTAGTCGGAGCGGAGCGCGGTGTCGAACAGGACCATCGTCGTGTGCGAGGCCCGCACGGGCGGCGCCTGGTTGGGCCGCGGGGCGAACACGGCAGGCACGAGCAGCACCAGGGCACGCGTGCGATCGGGGAAGCGGAGCGCGAACTGCAGCGACGACGGCCCGCCCGCCGAGACGCCCATGATCGCGGCCTGCCGGACGGCGAGGGCGTCGAGCAGGCAGGCGTGGGCGTCGGCCTGGGCTTCCGCCGAGGCATCGGCGGGGAGCGGCGTGCGGAGGTACCCGAAGCGCGACGGCGCGATCACGCGGAAGCCGGCGCGCGCGAGCCCCGCGCCGAGGTCCATCCCCTGGTCGAAGCCTCCCCCCGCGCCGTGTACGAGCAGCACCGGCGGGCCCTGGCCTGCCTCGGCGTACTCGATCGGCCCGCACCGGGTGGCCGCGATCTGGCTGCCCGTGGCGACCCGCGCCCGCGCACGGTCGAGCTCGGGACGGTAACGCGCGTAACTGGACGCCCCCACCAGGGCGAGCACGGCGACGGTGGCGAGCAGGACCTTTCGACCCAAGCGCGACCTTCTCATGGCCCCTCCGGGTCGGAGAAAAGCAATGCCCGTGCCCGGGGGGCGACCCGTCGAGCGCGACACACACCGGGGAGATCGCGCAGGGCGTTCGCCCGCGCGTGCGCACCCAGCAAGAATTGCTACCGCGCGACGCCGGCGTCCGTGAGCGCCTGCTGCACAGCCTGGGCCAGGGTCTCCACGCCGTACGGCTTCCCGAGCCAGGTGAGGCCCTTCTTCACCGCGCGCTCGGCGCGCTCCGTCGGCGCGTGGCCGCTCACGACGATCACCTTCTGCGTCGGGAACAGGCGCTGGATCTGCTCGATGATCTGCAGGCCGTCGAGCACCTCGCCCAGCACCATGTCCATGATCTCTGGCCCGAGGGGGCCGCGCGGCTAAAGAGCTCGTAGGCGCCGAGGCCGCTCTCCATGGTCTCGACCTGGTAGCCGAGGCGCACGAGCACCCGTCGGCCGGTGCGGAGCTGAATCGGCTCGTCGTCGACGATGAGGATGCGGGCGCTCCCACGCGGGACGGCCAGCAGCGGCTCCCGGCGCTCGAGGCCGTCGACGAGCGGGAAGTAGAGCGAGATGGTCGTCCCCACGCCGGGCGTGCTGGCGATGTCGATGAAGCCCTCGTGCTCCTTCACCACGCCGTGGACGATGGCCAGCCCCAGGCCGGACCCCGAGGTCTCCATGGCCCGCTTCTTGGTGAAGAAGGGCTCGAACACCTGACCGAGCTCGTGCGGCTCGATGCCGCAGCCGTCGTCGGAGACGGACAGCGTCGCGTACTGGCCCGCGGGCACGATCTCGTAGCCGGCGCGCGGCTCGACGAAGTCCACCTTGGCGCTCTTGACGACGACCTCGCCGTTGCCCGCGACGGCCTCCACGGCGTTGCGGATCAGGTTGTCGACGGCGCGCGCGAGCTGCGGCTCCGACCCGCGCACGACGAGCGGCGTGGGGCTGAGATCCGCGATCATGTTGACCCGGGAGGTCCCCTCCTCGATGAACCGCAGGGTGCTGTTGGCCCAGCAGGACTTGATCACGCGGTTGAGGTCGAGGTTCTCCTTGGCCATGCGCCCCTGGCGGCCGAGCGCGAGCAGGTCCTTGATGGTCTGCGCGGCACGCAGCGAGGCCACCTTGATGGACTCCACGTCGGCGCGCAGGTCACGCGCCGACTCCTCGATCCCGGGCGTCTCCCCGAGCTGGGCGATGATGATGTCCGGCAGCGCGACGAGCGGCCCGAGGGCGTTGTTGAGATCGTGCGCCACGCCGCCCGCCAGCACGCTCAGGGCCTCCATCCGCTTGGTCGCCGCCAGCCGCTCCTGGACGCTCCGCTCGTGCAGCAGGCTCGTGTGCACCAGCTCCTCGCGGAGCCGGATGCTCTTGAGCGCCGCCGCGATCTCGTTGCGGAAGGCGGCGTAGGCGTTGATGCCGTCGGAGTAGCTGAAGGCGATGACCCCGAGCAGCTGGTCCTCGAACGCCAGCGGCAGGACGAGGAAGCTCTCCCGCCGGTCGCTGTGCAGCGCGCCGGGCGGCAAGAGCTGGCTCGCCGGGTACTCGACGGGCTCGCTGCCGACGAGCTCGCCGTCGCGCAGGCACATCACCGAGCGCAGGACGTCCCGGCTCGGACCCACGCAGGCCAGGAACGCGGTGCGGACGCCCGCGCTGGGGAGGCCTTTGACGAGCGCGTCCCGGAGCGACGCGAGATCGAAGGCGATCGACGCCTGCTCGCCGACGCCCAGGAGGCGCAGGTAGTTCTCGTCGAGCAGCAGGCGGTGCTGCATCTGGCTGGTGGTGTTGGACAGCGCGACCAGGTTGAGTCCGTCGAACAGCACCCGCTCGATCTCCAGGTTCGACCAGCCGCGCAGCTCGTCGCGCAGGTAGCAGATCGCGCTGTGGAGCATGCGCTGGCGCTCGTTGTCCGCGCCGGCGTTGTCGAGCAGGCCGACGATTGCCTCGTGAAACGCCTCGCGCCGGCCCTGCATCTCGGCGCGCAGCCCCGCGAGGAGGTGGGTCGCGGCGATGGCGCCGCTGGAGAAGCCGGTGCCGAGCATCCCCGCCAGCACCGGCCCCAGCGCCTCGAGGCGATCGACCATCGAGCCCGAGTCCGCGGGCGGGGTCGGGACGGGTTGCGCATCGCGCCGGTACGCCTCGTAGCCGCAGCCGCACGACTGGCGGCGGACGAACCGCGCGGCGACCTCGGTGCGCGGCGGAACCGCGCGCCCGGCCTTGAGCTCCTCGATCGTGCGCACCGCCCATCCGGCCACCTCGTCGAAGGGCTGCGCGACGGTGGTGAGCGGCGGGTTCCCGAGCCGCGCCAGCATGAGATCGTCGAACCCGGTCACGGGGACATCCTCGGGGACGCGACGGCCGTGCTTGCGCAGGACGTCGATGGCGCCGGTGGCCATCTCGTCGTTCGCCGCCACGACCGCGTCGATCTCCACGCCGCGGGCGAGGAGCTCCTCCATCGCCACCTTGGCCGAGTTGGTGCGGAAGAAACCGGGGACCGTCAGCCCGGTGTCGGCGGCCAGGCCGTGCCGGGCCAGCACCGCCTGGTAGGCCTCGAGGCGCGATCTCGCCTCGGGGTTTTCCGGCGTCCCGGCGAGGAACGCGATCTTGCGACGGCCGTGATCGCGGACGAGGTGCTCGACCACCGCCTCCATGCCGGGACGGTTGTCGAGCACCAGGCTGGGGACGCCGGGCAGCTCGATGCCGACGCTGCAGGTGGTCGGATGCCCGAACCCCTCCACCAGCCGGGCCACGCCTGCCGGACCGCAGTAGGTCGACAGCAGCGTCGAGATGACGATGATCCCGTCCACGGAGTCGGGGCTGAGCAGCTCGTAGATGGCGTTGTCCGCGGCGTCCATCGGTCGCGGGGGATCCACCGGCCCGCCGTAGATCAGCAAGACGTCGTGCCCCGCTTCGCGACACTTGGCGTGGATGGCGTCGCGGAGCTGCGCCTCGTACCCGCCGCTGAAGGCGTTCAGGTGATCGAGCAGGACCGCGAGGCGAAGCCGAGGCGTCGCCGTCGATTCGAGGGAGCTGCGGAGGGGCGTCTCGCTGTCCGGCACGACCTCAAGCCCAAGGCTGGGGAGGGGATCATCGGCGGCTCGCCAATGAACTTGCGACAGGATCGTGTCGCGGGCGAAGGCCGAACACAAGCGCGAGGTTGCGCCCGCCACGGCCGAGGTGATCTCCATCGTGTCGCGGCAGGGCCGCTCGCGCTAAGCTGAGCGGGCCGATGGGGGACGGATGCGGAGAGCAGCTGTCGTAGCGGCGGCGGCGCTGCTGGGCGGGTGCGTGCGCGCCACGGCTCCGGATCCGCGTCCTGCGCCCCCGCCCACCGCACAGCACGTGACGTTTCTGGCGACGGACGGAGCCGTCCTGCACGGCTTCATCTACATTCCCGAGGGCACCGGGCCGTTCCCGGCCGTGCTCTGGAATCACGGCAGCGAGAAGTTCCCAGGGTGGCAGCCCGCCCTGGGGGCCTTCTACCGCAGCAACGGGTTCGCGTTCTTCATGCCGCACCGTCGCGGGCACGGGGACTCCGGCGACGCCGGGCCGTACATCATGGATCGCCAGCCCTCCAACCTGCTCATCTTGGCGAACGCGGCCGAGGCCGGCCGGACGATCGTCGCCCTTCACGAGGAGGCGTCGCGTGACGTCGAGGCCGCGCTCACCTGGCTCAAGGCGCGGCCGGACGTCGATCCCGGCCGCATCGTCATGTCCGGGGTCTCGTTCGGCGGCGTCCAGGCCCTGCTCGCCGCCGAACGAGGTCTCGGCGTCCGCGCCTTCGCCGCGTTCGGGCCCGCGGCGGTGAGCTGGCGATGGGTCACGGGGCTCGACCACCGGCTGGAGACCGCCGTGGAGCACGCGCAGGCGCCCCTGCTGATCGTCCAGGCCCAGAACGACTACGACCTCGGCCCGAGCCTTGTCCTCGGGCCGCTGCTCGAGCGCAGCGGGAAGGGGCGCGCCGTGGTGTTCCCCCCGTTCGGGAAGACCGAGCAGGACGGGCACGCGGCCTTCGCCAGCTCGGCCGAGGGGACCGCCATCTGGGGCCCGACGGTGCTCGCCTTCTTCCACACCGCGCTGGCGCGCTGAGGCGCGGCGCGCTGGCCCCCTGAGGGCGCTGCTCGCCGGGCGCGTCAGCGGCAGGCGGTGCGTGTGGCGTCCAGGGCGAGCGTCTTGATGAGGGTGTCGAAGTTGTCGGCGTTCGCGGTGGGACAGACGGAGCTGACCGTCCCCTGATACTCGATCCCGAACACCGCCTTCCCCGCGCTGATGAACGGCTTGAGGAGGTCGCACTCCGAGTACTGCTCGCACTGTTCGTTGACGGCGAAGTCGAAGCTGCCGACCAGCGACGTCACCTGGTCGAGGTCGTTCTTGAGCCCCACGCCGAGCCCGCGGGCGTGCGCGGAGGTGGCCAGAAAGGTGTCGTAGTCGACCTGCGTGGCGGCCGTCAGCGGGAACCCGGGGTTGTTGGTGTAGCCGTCGACGTTGTCGGGATCGACGGCGTCGCAGCCCTTGGTGACGGCGAGGTCCATGCGCGCCTGCATGATGGTCCGCACCGCGGCTGATCGCGTGTCGAGCCAGTTCTCGCCCGGCCAGCCCTGCAGCCCGTTGCCGAGGGCGGCCGCGGGGAACTGACCCGCGTCAGGGCGCCAGTTCTCGTACGAGCCCGCGCTGAAATAGCAGATCACCTTGCGCCCGGCCGCGTGCAGCGCCGCGATCGTCGAGGCCGAGTTGTCGAAGAGATCGATGTCGTACGCCGAGGCGGCGACGCTCGTGTCGAGGTTCCCTTGCAGCTGAATCTGCCAGCTCGTCCCTGGGTGGGGCTGCCAGTGCCCGGACGTCCCGGCCGTCGCGCTTCCAGCCGCCCCGGCTGTGCCCGCGCTGCCGGTCGCACCCGCGGTCCCCGTCGTCCCCGCGCTCCCCGTCGTCCCGGCCGTCCCCGGCCTGCCACCCGTCCCGGCGATCCCCGTCGCTCCGGCCGTGCCAGTCGCCCCCGGCTTCCCTGCCGTGCCCGTCGTTCCGGCCGTCCCCGTCGCCCCCGGCTTCCCTGCCGCGCCCGTGGTCCCTGCCGTCCCCGTCGTCCCTGCCGTCCCCGTCGTCCCGGTCGTCCCCGTCGTCCCGGCCGTCCCCGTCGTCACGGCCGTCCCCGTCCCGGCCGTCCCCGTCGTCCCGGCCGTCTCCGTCGTCCCGGCCGTCCCCGTCGTCCCGGCCGTCCCCGTCGTCCCGGCCGTCCCCGTCGTTCCCGCCGTCCCCTTGGTCCCAGCCGTACCCGTCGTTCCCGCCCTACCCGTCGTCCCGGCCGCCCCCGGAGCGGCGAGCATCGCCCCTGTGTTGATCTGTCCTTTGCAGGCGATGCCCGCGGCAGCGACGAGGGCAAGGGCGGCGATGGCGAAGACGGACTTCCGGTTGAGCATGCTGAGGGTACGGAACCGAGCCGTGTTCGGACGTCTGGTCCGAGCACGGCACCGCACTTTTTCTCCGGCGAGAGATCGGCGAGCTCTCACCTCGACCGCTGGCCGCGCCGGTTATGGCTGCTGCCAGAAGCCGGCGACCGGCATGGCGAACGGGGCGGCGGCGGTGACCGGGCCGAACGCCTGCGCGATCGTACCCCAGAGCTCGTCGATGGAGATCGGCGCGTTGACGTAGCGGTTGTGCAGGAACCCGAGCTGCTTGCCGCCGATGATCATCGCCGCCATGTTGCTCCGCTCGTGCCCGCAGGCCATCACCTCGGTCAGGAACGGGACGCAGGTGAAGTCGAGCAGGCTGTTCCCGCAGCCGTCGACGCTGGCCTTCCAGTCGGCGAGGACCTCGGCGTGGCGCGAGAAGTACCAGGTCTGCACGTTGAAGAGGAACTGCGCGTTCGGGTTCAGCGCGGAGAGCGTGGAGGCCGCGGTGGTGTCCGACGTGTTGATGCGGTGGCTCGTCGGGTGATGCTGGAAGGGCTGCACCGTGTCGGGGAACAGGGCGAAGCCGACGTGGTTCGTGCCCGGAGACCACTGGTAGGTCCCGACGCGGATCAGGTCGCAGATGAACGCGGCCTTGAGGACGTTGAGGTGGGCGGCCCCGACCTGCGCGTGGATGGGCGAGTCGTCCTGCAGTGCCATGGGGTTCGTGAAAGCGTTCCCGGCGCCGTTCACGGGATCGGCCATGCCGACGAGCGACGGCGGCGCCGCCGGCTTCGTCGTGCACCCACCGCCGCAGACCGGACCGCCGTTTCCGCTCCCGGCCCCGGCGCCGCTGCCGCCCGCGCCCCCCGACCCGGTCCCGCTGCCCGGGGTCGGGTAGCTGGCGTTGATGGTGTTCACGACCGAGGTCTCGGCGGCGATGACGGCGTCGGTGTGGATCGAGAGCTTGCTGCGCGCGTCGCTCGGCGCGATGCGCTTGAGCTGATTCAGCTCCTCGACCGCGAAGTCGAGCACGCTGCGGCGGCCGACGAGCTTCTTGAGCAGGGCGTCGGCCACCAGCGGCCCGGTGCCGCCCGTCCCTCCCTGACCCCCGGCGCCGCCGGCCCCTCCAGCGCCGCCGCTCGATCCGCCGGTGCCGGTTCCCGGCGCGAAGTTGGCAAAGAGGTTCGTGTACTGCTGGAGGGGGCTCAGGACGGCGGGCTGCGGTCTGTTCTCGAGGCCACCGCCGATCGCCGCGGCGACGCTCTGGGTCTGGGTCGAGTACGAGAGGGTCTTCGTGGAGATCTCGCCGAAGTCGGTTCGACTGTCGGCGATCGAGCTCGCGAACCCCGGCCCCGGGCGCTGCAGCGCCGGCACCTTCTGGAGCAGCAGCTGCTCGACCGACGCCCCGGCCGCGAACGCGTCGTCGGCCTCCAGCTCCCCCGCGCGCGTCCCCCCGATCCCAACCCCCGTCACCAGCAACACCGTGCCGGCCTCGTGACCACCGCCGCCGGCCGCATTGAGGCTCGTCGTCGACAGCCCGCGGATGACGGTCATGTCCGCGCCGAGCCCCTTGTCGGCGAACGGCTTCAGCGCCGGGGAGCCGCCCACGCTCCCCGAGGTCGGCTTCCAAAGGGCGTCGTTGGATCCGGCCACGATCCCGACGGGCCAGTGAGTGACGAGCAGCCGCGCGGGCGATTGCATCCCCTGCGCCGACCCTTCCAGCGTGCGGAGCATGATCTTGAGGCCGACGCCGCCGCCCGCGGCGGCCATGAAGGCCCGGCGCCTGAATCGATACGAGGTCACGGCGCCGCTCTCCTGAGCGCGAACGCGGGCGCGGACGCGGTCGCCTGCACGAGGTCGCTGAAGGTCTTTCCGCTCGCGCCCTGATAGCGCTGAACCAGGTCCGCGGTCGCGCAGCCGGCCTGCGCGGGCGGGAGCGGGAGCTCGACGGGGGTCGCGGGGTCGACCATCGCGTACTGGAGCAGCACGCGCGCCAGGCAGCTGGTGAACGCGGGCTTCGCCGCCAGCTTGGCCGCCAGATCGACGCCGTTCGCCACGGCGTCGCCGCCGAGCGCCGCGGGGAGCGCGGTGTGCGCGTCGACGGGCTGGCCGAGGTCGTCGACCGTCCGGTAGCGTCCGAGGTTGTCGTAGTTGTCGAGCGCGAGCCCGTACGGATCGAACTGGGCGTGGCAGGCGCTGCAGGCGGGCTGCGCGGCGCGGATGGCGACCTGCTCACGCGAGGTCTGCATCGCGAACGGCTTCGCCGTCGGATCGACCGGCCCGGGCATGTCCGGACCCGGATCCGGCATGCAGAGCAGCACCGTGTCGACGAGCAGGCCGCGCGGCACGACCAGGCCGTGGCCGTCGACGCGGGCGCGGGTCGTGAGCAGCGCGGGGTCGGTGAGCAGCCCCGACCGCTGGTCGGCCGGCAGCGTCGTGCGCACGAAGGTGGTCGCCGTCGCGCCCGCCGGAGCGGGAACGCCATAGATGAACTGGGCCAGGTTCGTGTTGAGGAACGCCGTCCGCGACAGGAGGAGATCGGTCAGCGTTCCGTTCCAGAGCGTCTCGTCGAGGAACATGTCCCCCTCGACGCCCAGGTCGGCCAGCAACGCCGGCGTGAACAGCGGGAACGCGTTCGCGTCCACCGTCACCGCCGGCAGCCGGTTGAGCTGCAGGTAGGTCGCGACGATCGTCCGCAGCCAGTCACGGGCGACCTGCGACGCGAGCAGCGTGCCCACCTCGGTCGCGAGGTTCACGCGCAGGATCCCTGCGGTCGCGGCGGCGCGCAGCTTGTCGTCGGGGGGAAGATCGGTCAGGAAGAACGCGAGCGCGCTGGCCAGCTCCTGGTCGGTGAGTGGGATCCCGGCGGGCGAGGTCGAGGCCAGCGTCGGATCGCCGAGCTCCCAGCGCCAGAGCATCTGCGGCGAGCTCAGCAGCGCGTCGACGGCATAGCTGGTCGCCTCCTCGACGGTGAACGTCACCAGGTAACCGTTGACCGTCTGCGGGGCGCGCAGCTTGGCGTAGAGCCCGGTGAACCGCGCCTGCTCGCCCGGCGTGAGCGACCGCCGGTAGGCCCGCGACGCCAGCTGCGCGAGGTACGCGGTCGCGCAGCTGTCGCTGGCGGTCGCGCACGCGGTGACGGTCGCGAAGTTGGCGAGGACGTAGCCCGCGACGTGGCTGGCGATCGCGTCCAGCTCCGCGAAGGCGGGGCCGTCGATGTTCTGCGCCTGGAGGGGCGGGAACCGGCGGAGCGCCTCGACGTTGTCCTCGTCGGCGCCCACGACGCCGTCACTGACCAGCGCTGCGGCCTCGGTGGCGCCCATCAGAAAGGAGACGGTGTTGAGGACCTCGGTGGTGGTCAGGCGGAGGACCCGCTGGCCCGCGAGCACCAGCCGCGGGTCGGACGCGCCCGCGCAGGCCGACGGCGCGGCCGTCCCGCCCGCGCCCGCCGTCCCCGTCCCGCCGCTGCCGCCGCCGATCACGCCGGTCGTTCCTGCGCCGCCGCTCCCCACGGCGCCGCCGCCAGCCGCCGACCCCCGGCCGCAGCCGAGGCCGGCCCCGGCGCCGAGCGCGAGCACCGCGACGAACAGCCACCCGCCGGGCGGCACCCGAACCGCATTCCGCATGTGACGCTTCCGAAGCTGGGAGCCGCGTCAAAAGTGATTCGTCGCACGTCCCAGGGCTCAACTTTCCGAGCGAAATGCAGGCCCACAAATGTGAGCCTCCCCGCGGCGATAGCGGCGCTCAGTGGCCCGGACCCGTTCAGACTATCCGGCGGGCGCCGCGGCCTCGTCGGCGCGGCGGGCCGCCTCGACGAGGAGAAGCGCGGTGGGGGCGCCGATCTCGTCGGGCGCGGACGACAGATCGGCCTGCGTGAAGGCGAAGCGCCCGCGCTCCCACGACAGCAGCTCGTAGATCGCGGCGCGGTTCACGCGGCGCGAGCCCTCGATGCGAGCGCTGATCACCTGACCCCGCCGGAGTCGGACGCGGCCGAGCCGGTCGCCGGCCACGACGAGGATCTCGCCCGAGCGGCGCTCGAGGTCGAGGAAGGTCAGCACGGTCGCGAGGCCGAACTGCTCGAGCCGACCGCGCAAACCGACGTCATTTTCGGAAATCGAAGACGATTGCCGCTGGCCTGGAGCTGCCATGTGATGAGTTGACCCCGGTCCCGCGGCCACTGCAAAAAAATTTTTCGCCCCGCGACCGGCGAGCGCGCGCCGACGAGCTGTTTGCGGGCGCACGTTTGCTAAGCTCGGGGGTGTGGAGAAGGTCGCGCCTCCCGTCGCCGAAACGGTCTCGCCGCCGCGCAACTTCACCCTCTCGGTCGAGGAGCGGCTGCGCGCGTATGCGCAGGGCGCGCCGGGTTACATCCGCCGGCGCCGGCGCATCGAGGACCTCGAGGCGCGCCTGATCGCGACGCTCGCGGCCGCCGAGGTCCCCGCCGCGGCGGCGGCGGCGCGGGAGGCTGCCGCGGACCTCGCGCTCTTGAACGATCTCATCGGGCGACACAACCGCTACTACCCGATCGAAGCCAACCTCCCTGTCGAGGTGCGGAGCGGGCGGCTCCTCGATCGCGGGGCGCCGTGGCGCCCGCTGCCGTCCGTGACCATGGTCGACCTCCTCGCCCGGGCGGCTGGCAACCGTTGACGCGCGTGACCGGGTCTCGGTGGCTCGCGCTCCTGTCCGCGGCCCTCTTCGCGGTCCTCATCGGCGCGGGCGCCGGGGGTTGCTCGACGATGCGCGCCGAGGTGGCGATCGACGCGGAGCCGAGCACCGTCTGGCGCGTCCTCATGGACCTCGACCGGTACGGCGACTGGAACCCGTTCCTCACGCACGCCGAGGGGCGGCTCGAGCCGGGCCAGGTCCTTCACATCGTGATGCGCCCGGTGGGGAAGGCGAACGACGCCTTCTCGCCGACCGTCCTCGTGGTCGAGCCCGAGCGGCACCTCGCGTGGCGGGGTCGCCTCGGCGTTCCCGGGTTGTTCGACGGAGAGCATCACTTTCGTCTCGAGCCCTCCGGCGGACGGCGGATTCGACTGGTTCAGGAAGAGCATTTCTCGGGTCTCTTCGTCCCCTTCGTCGGCTTCGAGCCCTACCACCTCGGCTGGATCAAGATGAACGAGGCGATCAAGCGCCGGGCCGAGGCCGCGGAGCGCGCCGCGCGCAGCGCCCGATGAGGCGGCTGGCCGGCAAGCCGCGGGTCGTCGCCGTCATCCGATCGCGGCTCAAGGCGCGCGTCACGGCGCCGCGGCAGGGTTCGGAAGGGGCGCCCGACGCCTGGCTCGAGGTGGATCCCGAATTCGCGCCGGCGCTGGCGGGGATCGCCGCCGGCGACGAGCTGCTCGTGCTCACCTGGCTGCATCAGGCGCGCCGCGATCGGCTGCAGGTCTACCCGAGGGGCGATCGCACCCGGCCGCTCGCGGGTGTGTTCGCCACCCGATCGCCGGATCGCCCGAACCCGATCGGCCTTCACCGCGTGACCGTGCGGCGGGTCGCGGGCCGCCGGCTGCGCGTCGGGCCGATCGAGGCGATCGACGGCACGCCCGTCCTCGACGTCAAGCCGGTGCTCAGTCCTGCCGACCGCTGAGCCCCGCGCACGCGCCTGCGCTAGCTGGGGCGATGCTCGTCCCGCTCATCGGCGCGAGGCGCCATGGGTGGCTACGACGTCCCTGCCCCCAGACGCTATGACGCGGCGGCGACCGGCGCGCCCAGCGTCGACGCCAGCCAGGGGAGCGCCGTGCCGACGGGGGCGGCGACGCGCGCGGCGGCGAGCTCGTCGCCACGCGTGGGACCGAGGTTCACGATCCCGATCGGCAGGCCGAGCTCGTGGGCCCGGCGGACGAAGCGGAAGCCCGAGTAGACGGCCAGCGACGACCCGACGACGAGCAGCGCCTCGGCCGCCTCCAGCATCCGCCAGCCGGCGGCGACGGTGGCCTCGGGAACCGTGCCGCCGAAGAAAACGACCTCCGGCTTGAGCGGGCCGCCGCAGGTGCGGCAACCGACGACCTCGAAGGCGGCGACGGTCTCCGCCGTGAGCTCCGCGTCGCCGTCGGGCCGCACGCCCGGCGACGTGCCGCCGGTCGGATCGCCGGCGCGCGCTCCGGCGCCGAGCTCGCCCTGCGCGCGCGCGAGCCACCCCGGGTTGGCCTCGAGCAGGCGGCCCTGGAGCTCGGCGCGCGGCTCGAAGGCGCCACACGACAGGCAGCGGACCTCGGCGAGCGCGCCGTGCAGCTCGACGACGCGCCGGCTGCCGGCGTCGTGGTGCAGGCGATCGACGTTCTGGGTGATGACGCCCGTGAGCGGCCCGGCCGTCTCGAGCGCGGCGAGCGCGCGGTGCCCGGGGTTGGGGCGGGCGGTCTTGAAGCGCTCCCAGCCCAGCGTGGCGCGCGCCCAGTAGCGCCGGCGCACCTGGGCCTGGCGCACGAAGGCGTCGTGCTGGATCGGGTTGCGCGGGCCGTCACGCCCGGCGCCCCGGTAGTCGGGGATCCCCGACTCGGTGCTGCAGCCGGCGCCGGTCAGCGCCACGAACCGCCGCCCGGCCAGGAGCGCGCCCAGCGCCTCCAACTCTCCGGGGACGGACCCAGCCGGCATCCGCCGAGCATGCCACGCGATCGGTGGGATATCATCGAGGGCGTGTGGGGAGACGACGTCGACGACGAGAACGATATCTTCCACAAGATCGCCCGCTTCGAGGACGCGGTCGACGACGGCCGGCAGGCGTGGCTGGGGCGCGGGCCGGGCCTGGCGCTGGGCATCGGCCTCGCCGTGGTCGTCGTCCTCGCGGCGCCCGTCGTCTGGATCGGGCCCGTCCTCGTCACCAGGTCGCCTCTGTTCCACAAGGCTTGCGGCGCGGCCTGGGCCCTCTCCGCGATGTTCGGGATGGCCTACTGGCGGCGGCAGCGGCTCGCCGCCCACTTCGAGGCCGCGCACCGCCGCCTCGCCAGCGCCGATCCCGCCGAGCGCCAGCGCGCGCTCATCGATCTGATGATCAACGCGCGGCGGGGCCGCGCCGAGCACGGGCGGATCGCGCAGGACCTCGCCGCCTACCTGCGCCGGCCGCCGCTCGACGGCGCGGACGAGGCGGGCCGCCGGCAGATCGCCTTCACCATGCTCGCCGATCAGACTCTCATCGTCGCCGTGAAGCAGCGGCTCGATCTGTCCGGGGCCATGCTGGCGGGGATCCGCGGCGTCGACGCCGAGCTCCCCGGCGTGCGCCTTCACGGCGCCGATCTGACCGGCGCCCGCCTCCGCCGCGCCAACCTGGAGGGCGCCGACCTCACAGGCGCCCGCCTCGAGGGGGCCGACCTCACGGGGGCGCGGCTCGGCGGGGCGATCCTCCCGCCTCCCGCGGAAGGCTCGAAAGCGTAGCTTCAGTCGGCGACCGAGGAGGCGAGCCGCCGCACCTCCTCGAACGGAATCACGACGGTCCGATCGGCGACGACCTTGAGCGCGTCCCCCTCGAAGGTCAGGCGGATCTGACCCTTGAAGGGCTTGCCGCCCGCGAGCTTGTCGAGCGTGACCCAGGCCCAGCGGTCGGCCTTCCAGGTCACGCGGACGACGTTGAGGTCGCGGCGCTTGACCACGGGCGTGATGATGCTGATGAGGCGGCCGCGATCGGAGACCGCCATGTGCTCAGTCTGGTCGCAGGGGAGCAGCGCCTGCCAGCGCGGGGTCGCGCCGCAGGCACGCCCGTCGAATACGTCGACCGTCATCCGGCAGACGCGCTCCGGCCCCGGCGTCAGCCGCGTGTCGAACGACGCGGCGCCCGACGCCGACGTCCGACAGGCCGCCGCCGCCTCGCCGGCGGCGAGAACCCCCACGAGCGCGAGCGCCCGGATGGCGAAGGGCCGAACGGCGAGGGGCCGCATGCCGCGATTGTACGCCGCCCCCCGCCGGCCGAGCCCGGCCGTTGACTTCGAGATATTTCTAGATATCCTCTGGATATGTCCAAGAAGCCGCCGGCGGAAGGCGCGCTCTTCGTCCGCCTCCCCGCGACCGCCGTCGACAAGCTCGACCGCGCCGCGGAGGCGCTGGGGATGCGCAAGAAGGATCTGGTCGCCGGCCTGGTGTCGAGGTACGTCGATCCCGACAGCCGCCGCGGCCTCACCGCGCTGGGCGCGCTGCCGGGCCATCGGGTCACCGCCACAATCGCCGAGAAAGGGCCCGCCAGCGGCTCGTACTCGTTCCAGGCCTACGATCCGCCGGAGGTGATGAACGCCGCGCAGGCCGCCGCCTTCTTGCAGATCGAGGAGGCGGTCGTCGTCGAGCTCGCCGCGGCGGGCACGCTTCCGGGCCGGAAGCTGGGCGCCGAGTGGCGGTTCTCCCGGGCGGCGCTGCTCGCCTGGCTGGCGGCGCCGGAGCGGCGATGACCGGATATCGGCGCGATATCCGCAGCTCCCTGGTGCCCACGGTCGTCGAGCAGACCCACCGCGGCGAGCGGGGCTGGGATCTGTTCTCGCGCCTGCTCAAGGATCGCATCGTGTTCCTGGGCGCGGAGATCGACGACGAGCTGGCGAACGTCGTCATCGCGCAGCTGCTTTTTCTCGAGTCCGAGGATCCCGACAAGGACGTCATGATGTACGTGAACTCGCCGGGCGGCGAGGTGTCGCCGGGGCTGGCCATCTACGACACCATGCAGGCGCTGCGCTGCCCGGTGGCCACGTTCTGCGTCGGCCAGGCGGCGTCGATGGCCAGCCTGCTCTTGGCGGCGGGCGCGAAGGGGAAGCGCGCCGCCCTCCCCCACGCCCGGGTGATGATCCACGAGCCGCTGGCCGGGATGCGCGGGCAGGCCACCGACATCGAGATCCACGCCCGGGAGATCCTCAAAGGCCGCGACACGATCAACGCGCTCTACGCACGCCACACGGGCCAGCCGGCGGACCGGATCAAGCGCGACACCGAACGCGACAACTTCATGTCCGCGGCCGAGGCCAGGGACTACGGCCTCGTGGACGAGGTGCTCGAGCGCCGCTAGCCCCCTCCGCGCGGAAAGCTGCTAAGGTCCGCCGCCATGAGCAAGCGCAACCGACCGACCACCGCCGCCCAGGCGGCGCACCGCCGCCGCCGTCACGCCTACCGCAGCGACTACAACTCGCCCGAGGGGAAGGCCGCGCGCGCCACCGCCGCCAAGGCCGCCGCGGTCGCCAAGCCGGCGCCGGCGCCGAAGGCCGCCGCGCCCGCCCCGGCGCCCTCGAAGCCGCCCGCCGAAGGCTAGCGTCGGCGGCGGCCGCGCCGTCAGAACCTGCCGACGACGCCCGGACCCCAGACGACGCGCGCACGCGGCCCCCGGGCGTCGACGTAGAGCATGCCCCCGTCGGGCGGAATGACCTCCGCTTTGGGCATGGCGTCTCTGATCATCCAGATGCTGCCGGCGAGCACGGGGAGACCGGCGCCGAGGGTGATCATGCCCGCGTCGCACAGCCCGGCGCCCTTGCCCGCCAGACAGCCCACCGAGCCGAGCGCGACGCCGGTGATCACGGCCATCCCCGACAGGGCGGTGAACGTGATGCCGGTGGCGAGCTCGCCGCGCGAAGTGGGGTGCGCCTGCAACTGCAAGCGCCCCTCGCTGGCGTGGGCCAGGAGGTTCGGGACCTGAACCTTGTCCGGCCCGGACCCGAAGGCCTCCTCGCGGGCGCGCAGCATGATCGGGCGCTCCGGGCTCACCCACTCGGCGCAGGGTGTGGTGCAGATGACGCGGTCGTCGGCGTAGACGTCCCACCGGCTCGACGGGTTGGCGGAGACGAAGTCGACCTTGACCGTGCCGGGCGGCCCGTCCTCCTCGGCGCGTCCCGGGATCCCGGTCAGGAACGCCTGGATGGGCGACGCGCAGTTGGCGTGCGGTCCCTGGTCCGTCCCCTGCGAGCAGCTGTCGAAATCGCCGGCGGAGCGGAGGAGGTCGGCCGAGTTCTCGTGCTTGATGCCCGTGCCGACCGAGGCGATGGTGACGCCGGCCGACGCGTTGCCCGCGCCGCCGGCCTTGAGCGCGAAGGCGCCGAGCGACAGCGCGGAGACCACGTGGGTCGCCTGCGCACACGGCCCTTCTCGCGGCACGTCGGCGACGCCGCCCCCTTCGAGTCTGAGCTGGCCGGCGACGGTCGTCTGCACCGACAGCTTCCCCGACCGCTTGAGCTCCCCTTCGAGCGAGGCGGCGCCGAGCGGGAGCTTGGCGAACAGCTCGTCGGCGTCGTTGATCTCGAGCGAATCGGAGGCGGGGGTCGTGCGCGTCCAGCGGTAAGCGCCGCGCACGCGGCAGTCCGGGAGCACGCGCATGCTGCAGCCCGAGAAGGCGACCGCCACCGCGCCCGTGGTGAGCAGGACCTCGAGGTTGGCCTTCTCCGAGGCCGGCCACTCCGTCACCAGCGGGCTCGACTGGCTGGCCGCCACGTGGCAGCGCCCGAGCTCGCCCTGCGCGCGCGGCAGGATCGCCGCCGCCCGGGTCGTCGGAGTTTGGAACATGCACGCCGACGTCAGCATCGACACCGCCACGAGAGCGAGGCGCTCCATAGTCCGCCCGTGGGTGGTCGCCCGCTGGGTCATCCGCTCACCGCCTGGCTCGCCATCTATCACCTCGCACCTCGTCCGCGGAGACGATCTCGGCGGAATCACGTCAGATCATGAGCCGCCGAGGGCGGACCGCGCGGCGCGGGCCAGCGCGTCGTCGGGCTGCTCGGGACCGGCGGCGAAGCGGACCCGGCCGGCGCCGTCGACCACGAACGCGATCGGCAGGTCCGTCACCCGGAACCTGCCCGCCAGCACGTTTCCGGCGTCGTGCACCACCGGGAACGTGAGGTGGTGGCGGCCAATCGACTTCCAGGCGCCTGCGGCGTCGTCGTCGAGCGACACGCCCACCACGACCAGCCGCGGCTCGGCCTCGTGCAACGCCTCGAGCCGCGGCAGCGTCCGCTGGCAAGGCCGACAGTAGTCGGCGAAGAAATCGACGACCACGACACGACCCGCCGCCTCCGCCGTGTCGAAGGTCCCCCCTTGCACCGTCGGCCGCCGAAACGCGGGCACCGCGGCGTCCAGGATGCGGCTCGCCGACGAGGGCGGCGGCGGCGCGGGCGGCGCCGTGTGCGCGCAGGCGCCGGCCGACGCGATCGCGCCTGCCGCGCCCACGACCAAGACCAAGACCGCCAGGCGCCGTCGTCCGAACATGACCTTCGCCGCTCGAGCTTCCAGAACGAAGCGTCCATCGGCCGAAGTGACGAGAGGCCTGAGCGCTGGGCCCAGGCCTCTCGGGTGCGGACCGCTCTCTCAGGCGGAGCCGACGGTGGCCGGGCTCACCGCGCGCCGCGGCGCCGCGACCCGCACGACGCTCGTCAGGCGCGCGAGCGAGACAGCCGTCGCGGCCATGACCAGGTCCCGCACCGCGATGTCGAAGAAGCCGCCGAGCACCAGGTTGAGCGCGATGCCGGTCAGCCACGCCGCCACCACGTACGCGAACACCTTCGTCCACGGCGTGAGCAGCACGGCGAGGCCGGCGACGATCTCGATGACGCCCACGACGTACATGAAGTGCTGGGGCGTCACCGGCAGCGCGTGGGCCAGCGCCGGCGCGACGTACTTGGGCCAGTCCGTGAGCAGGTTGAGAAACTTGTCGAGCCCGGCGAGCAGCGGGACGAGCCCGAAGCTGAGCCGTAGCGTCCACCAGATCGAGTCGATCACCTTACGCTCCGCCGCGTCGGCGGATTGAGTGGTTCCGTTCATCGTGCACCTCCGTTTCCTTTCCACCCGTAAAGAGTGGCCAGGGCCGCGGTGGTGACAGCGGACGGCGCTATTTTCCGAAGGCCTTGGCGTCCTCGGCGAAGGCCTTCATCCCCTCGTCCGACAGGGGATGATCGGCCACCGTCGCCAGCACGGTGGCCGGCACGGTGAGGATGTCGGCGCCGGCGAGCAGGCACTCGGTCAGCTGGACCGGGTTGCGGACGCTGGCCGCCAGGACCTCGGTCGTGATGCGGTAGTTCGCGAACACGGTCGCGATCTCGAAGATCAGGCGCGCGCCGGCGTCCTTGAGCGGGCCGCCCGCCGCGACGTACTCGCTGTTGTGCATCACCTGATCCCCCTTCGTGTTCTTGGGATCCTCGATCCAGTAGAGCGAGTTTCCGGGCGCGCGCTCCGGGTTGTCGTGCTTGTAGCCGTAGTCGGCGAGGCGCCCGAGGAAGGGGCTGACGTAGACGGCGCCGGCGTTGGCCGCCCACAGCGCCTGCGTGGTGTTGAAGACCAGCGTCGTGTTCACCTTCACGCCCCGCTCCCACAGGCGCCGGATCACCTTGAGCCCGGTGAACGGATCGGCCTTGGGGTCGACCGCCCGGTAGCCGCCGATCGGCACCTTGATGATCGAGTTGTCGCCGAGCTCCGACAGCTCCGTGGCCTGCTTGACCATCGCCTCCTCGGTGAGCTCGGTGAGCTCCAGCGACACGGGGTGCGGGCGCAGGAGCGCGCAGAGATCGCGCATGATCCCCTTTGCCTGATCCCACGACTTCGCGCCCGCCTTCTTGAGCAAGCTCGGGTTGGTGGTGATGCCGTTGATGATCCCCGCCCGGTAGAGCGGCTCGATGTCGGCGCGGGTCGCGGAGTCCGCGAAGATGCGCGGCGCCTTGGGCGCCGGGTGCGGCAGCGCGTTCCCCTGCTTGTCGAGGTTGATGACCGGCAGGAGCTCCCTCCGGAGAAACATGGCGGCGGGCGAAAACGGTGGCGTGAACATGATTTGGTCTCCTGTTTGAATCCTGACCGGTTCGTCAGTTCACTTCAACTCGAGCGTCGCGTGCCCGTTACTCGCCGTTCATCCAGACGCGAGCATGTTGCGCTCTGTTCACCGCGGTGATCGATCGAGGCGCCTAGAGTCCTCGCGAACTTCCCAGGAGGAAGCCATGAATCGATCGCTCGTCGTTCGAAACCTCGTCCTGATCCTCGCCGGCCTCTCGGGGCTCGGCCTCTCCCAGATCTCCTGCTCCGATCAATCTAAGTCGATCGACCCCGTCACAGAAGAAACCTCCGCCGCGCACAACTTCTGCGGCAACAACCGCTGTGACCACGGCGAGACCTGCTCGACCTGTCCGCAGGACTGCGGCATGTGCACGGGCTCGGCAGGTACCACGGGCTCGGCAGGCACCACAGGCTCGGCAGGCACCACAGGCTCGGCAGGCACCACGGGCTCGGCAGGCACCACGGGCTCGGCAGGCACCACAGGCTCGGCGGGCACCACAGGCTCGGCAGGTACCACGGGTTCCGCGGGTACCACAGGCTCCGCCGGTACCACCGGCTCGGCGGGCACGACAGGCTCGGCCGGCACCACCGGCTCGGCCGGCACCACCGGCTCCGCTGGCGCGGGCGGCTCGGGCGGGTCGTCCGGCGTCTGCAGCGCGACCGGGGCGCCGCCTGCGCACTACCAGCACGTCGTGATCTTCTCCTTCGAGAACCGCACCTGGTCGAACGTCGGCCTGGGTTACTCGGCGACCACGATGCCCTACATGCATTCGCTGGCGTCGCAGTGCTCGTTCTTCAGCGACTGGACGGAGACCAACACCAAGCAGAACAGCCTCACCCAGTACATCGGCGAGACGAGCGGCGTCGACAACCCGAGCACGGTGAACGACTGCAATCCGTCGCCCTCCTGCCAGTCCACGGACAACAACATCTTCCGTCAGGTCCGCCTGGCGGGCGGGACGGCGCGCAACTACGTCGAAGGGGCGACCACGGGCTGCTCGGCCAGCGGCAACGCCGCCAAGCACATCCCCGGCCTCTACTACTTCGGCACCTACACCGACGGCACCGGCACGCACAACGACCACGACTTCTGCAACACGGAGGTCCGGCCCTACACCGAGTTCGACCCCAACAACCTGCCGACGTACGCGTTCGTGACGCCGACGCTCTGCAACGACGGCCACGACTGCGGCGACGCTACCGTCGACGCCTGGGCGAGCGCGAACATCCAGCCGGTGCTCGACAGCGCCGCCTACAAGGCCGGCACCGTCGCGGTGTTCGTCTGGTACGACGAGGACCACCCGACGCCGAACACCCAGATCGTCCCGACCTCGCACATGGGCGACATCACCCAGGTCGGCGTTGGCAGCCACGCCGCGCTGCTCAAGACCATCGACGACCTGCTCGGCCTGCCGCAAATGAACCAAGGGCAGCTGCCGGGCGCGACCGACCTGCGATCGCTGCTCGGCATCTGACGAGAATCCGCACGCGCGCGCGGGAGGCGATCCTCCCGCGCGCACAAACGCGGCCGGCGTGCATCCCCTATACTGAGGGGACGTTGACTGTGGAGGATTCGGTTGTGCGCGGGGCCTGGCTCGCGGGGCGAGCGCGGTGGCCGGAGATCGGGCTCGCCCTCGACGCCTTCGGCGCCCACGTCGCCGCCCTGCGCGCCGAGGGCGACGCGCCCAGCGACGAGGATCTCGCCAGCCAGGGCGCCGACATGTTCCTGGCCGCCGCCTGTCTGGCCGGCGATGCCCGCGCGCTGGCGGCGCTGGAGCGCGAGTTTCTAGCCCCGCTGCCGCGCACCGTGGCGGCGGTCGATGCCTCCCCCGGCTTCGGGACGGAGGTCGCCCAGGCGCTGCGCGAGCGGTTGCTGGTTCCGCCGCTCCTGCGCCTGCGGCAGTACAGCGGCGCGGGCTCGCTCGCCGGGTGGCTGCGCGTCGCCGCCAAGCGCCTGGCCGTCGATCTCAAGCGGCGCGAGGGGGCCTCCCTGCGGCAGATGGGCCAGCTGGAGACGGCGCTGGCCAAGTCGCCGCGCGATCCCGAGTGGGAGCTGGTTCACCGGCGCTTCCGGCAGCCGCTCGAGGCTGCGCTGCGGGCGGCGCTCGACGCCCTCGAGGCGCGCGACAGGATGGTGCTGCGGCTCTACCTCATCCGCGGCGAGAACATCGGCGCCATCGGCCGCATGTACGGCGTCCATCGCGCCACGGTCGCGCGCTGGATCGTGGCCGCGCAGCGCGCCATCATCGACGCCGTGACGGAGCGGCTCCAGAACGAGCTCGGGTTCTCCGCGCGCGAGTGCCAGAGCCTGGCGCGCGATCTCAAGAGCGGGCTGTCGTTCACGCTGGAGCGCCTGCTCTAGTCCCTGCCCGCGCTCAGTGGCCGCGCCCGCCGCGCCACCACCAGGTGAAGGCCGCGCCGGCGGCCACCGCCAGCACGGTGCCGGCGGCGAGCATCCCGTTGGCAAAGGTGGCGTAGCCCTGGCGGCGATCGAGGTCGGCCTGGGCCATGGCGCGCGTGGACCCGCTCGGCTCCTGCATCGCGATCGTGCCCGTGACGGCGGCGGCGGAGAACGAGATGGCGGCCAGCCCCGTCGCGACCGCGCCCGCGTAGGGCACCCAGCGCCGGGTGCGCGGAGGTGTCGCCTCCTGCGCGACGAGCGAGAGCGTCGGACCGGCGGCGATGGCGGGGGCCGGAGCGGCGGGGACCGCCGGCAAACGCGGCGCCTCGACCCGGACCGGGTAGAGCTCGCCGACGGCTGCGCGCAGCGCCGCCACGAGCTCGCCGAATCCGTCCGGGACGTCGGTCGACACCTGGGCTTCGACCTTGGCGGTCGTGGTGTCCGTCAGCGCCAGCTCCAGGTGGTACCCGCCGTCGCGCGCGGTCACCTTCGCGATCACCGCCTCGCTGGCGGCGGCGGCGCCGCCGAGCCGGACGAGACACCCGGAATCCTCCACGCAGGCGCCGAGCCCCGCCGCCGGCAGGACGTCCCCGAGGCGGCTGCGCAGCTCGCGCATGCCCACCAGCTCGCGATCGCCGTGCTCGGCGAGATCGGCGATCACGACCTCGGTCAGATCGTCCGCGAGCGCCGGCTCCTGCTCGGCGACGACCAGCACCGCGAGGCGCTCCCGCGCCGACGCCGGCCGCGCCGCAGCCAGCACGCAGATGCCGAGCAGCGTGGCCCAAAACCGGCGCGTCGTCAGTTCGTGCATGTACCTCCGTCGGGAGAACACGCGCCGCTCCGACATTGGTCGTTCGCGTCGCACGGCGTCCCGCCGGCGCCGGTCATGCGGCAGAGGTGCTCGTCCTGGCGGCAGAAGACGTTGGCGCGAATCAGCGGGTTCTTGACGCAGTCATCATCGGTGGTGCAGGTCATCGTGCAGATGGTCGGGCTGTGGATGAGGGTCCGCGGGTCGGGGAGCACGGAACGGCAGTCGAGCTCCGGCATGCAGTCGGCCGCGCTCGCGCAGGGGAGCCCGAACGACGTCGGGTAGCACCCCCCCGTGCCGCCGCCGAGGCAGACGTGGGGGATGCCGCCGCGCACGGGGCAGCTGAGGTCGGCCGCGCACGGGACGCGACACTCGCCGTGGGTCATGACCGGATCGAACGGGCCGACGGTGGTGCAGATGTATCCGTCCGGACAGTCGCTCGGCTGCTCGCAGTTCGTGCCGCTGAACTCCTCTTTCAGGATGCAGTGCTTTCCACCGCCGGGGACGCCTTCGACGCACAGGAACGTCGTCGACGTGCCGTCCAGGACCGCACAATCGACGTCCGTCTGACAGGCGATGAACGTGGGGACGCACTCGTTGAACCCCGCGCCCGTGGGTAAGCACTCTCCGAGCACGCAGTCCTGGTTCTGTTGGCAGCGAATCCCCGGCACCCCCGGCAGACAGAGCGACGGCGACCCCGACGATTGAGGGGAGACCGCGCAGCCAAAGTTCGGCGGGCACTCATTCCGCCCGTCGCAGGTGGGGACGCAGATGTCGTACTCGCTGGCGGTGGCCCCTTGGAAGTAGCCCGCCAGGCAGCCCTGGCCGGGCGGGCACGGCGTCCCGCCCGAGCCGCACATGGTGACGAGGCACTGGAGGCCGTCGACGTGGAAAGGCAGCGACGTGCGCTGCTGGATCACGGTCGACGCGCACACCGGCGCGTTCTCGGGGCAGTCCGCGTTCTGCGAGCAAACGGGCATCTTGATGCAGAGGCCCTGGTCCATCAGCAGATCGGTCCGGTAGCACCGTAGCCCCGCCGGGCAGCCGTCGGCGGCGCCGGCGTCGCCCGGCGGCGTGCAGGTCTGCAGCAGCGCCCCGGACGCCCCGGACGTCACGCACACGAAGCTCGGGTCGGCGGAGCCCTGGGCCGGATCGCAGGCCTCGGTGCAGAAGTCGTCGCCGCCGAGCTTGCTGGCGGCGTAGCAGGTCATCGGCTGGCCCGACCGGGTCGTGCCGCAGGTGTCGCTCGCGTTGTTCGCGCAGGTCCAGACCTTGGCGTAGAAGTCGTCGGTGCGCGCCTTGCAGCCCACGACGATGGCGATCGCCAGCGCGGCGACGCCGAGCGTGCCCAGGACCCTCACCGCGCCTCGCGTTCGACGATGGCGCGGATGACCGACGCCCGGGGTCCGTCGGGCGCCAGCTCGAGATACCGGCGGTACGCGGCGCGCGCCTCCGCGGGATCCGGAAGGCGCATGTAGCAGCGGCCCAGGAACTCCCACACCGCCGGCGCGCGGGGCGCCTGCGCGGCGGCCACCTGGCCGAGGGCGCAGGCCTCGCCCACGCGGCCGGCGCCGAGTCGCTCCTCGGCGCCACGGAGCGTCTCGACAGCGAGGTCGCCGCCGCCGGGCGCGGCGCCGGTGCCCGCCGCCACGCTGGCCACGACAACCTTGCGGCGGCGGGATGGGCGCGACGACGGAGCGCGCGGCTCGGACGACGGCGCCGCATGCGCGACCGGGGCCGCGGGCGGCGCGGCGGGGAGTGCGGGC
>Ga0306926_10001356_pt1 | contig 24219 bp, 21 predicted proteins | sample flu12Cox44000178_FD_203759 | JGI IMG/M metagenome (GOLD analysis project Ga0306926, IMG submission 203759) | Lab enrichment of tropical soil microbial communities from Luquillo Experimental Forest, Puerto Rico - flux8day.12C.oxic.44.000.178 (v2)... | ecosystem: Environmental > Terrestrial >...
CGCGCAAAGCAAATCTACCAACAGGCGCGCGGTGCTATCCTACCTAAGCGTCCGGCGAGTTGAGATGAATTTGAATCGTCAGGGTTGCGCTCAACACGATTAGCGCCGCACACGTCGCGCCGGCACGATGCTACCGCCGCTCGGCTCCGACGATGGCCATTCGTGTCGTGCGGACTAATTGGCGGACGGAATTTCGGAAGAGACAAATCATCCACGTCGAATTGATTAAAATCGATATGGGAGTACAGTAAAGTTTACAAGCGCTCGTCTTCAGAATCAAAAGTTCAGGGTCCGCATCGGCTACGGCGTGACAGCTTAACCGAGGAGCATATTGTTGCCTCCCGTCAGCGCACAGATTGCCGTACAATTGCTCACTGTGAATGCGAATAGTGATTTTTATTTTCACACGGTGACGCCGTCGGCGTTGGCTGTAGATCCCCTTCCCTGGCGAAACACGCCAGCATTTCAGGCGCAGGGCTACACCACCTGTGCGCTTGGCAGTTTGAATGCGGATTTCGGGATTCGCGATTGATCCGCCTTGCAATTGGGCCGGCCGGAAGACCAGACGGAGTGCCGAATATGATGTCTCTGTTTACAAGAAGGAAAGTGATTGGTTTGTTTCGCTTGATCGGGCTTGCAGTCCCGTTCAAGTTTTCGCCTCTCCTTGCGGCTGAAACTCAAGCTCCCACGAATACGTCAGATGTCCACCTGCTGAGCCAAGACGCTCGGCCTCCCGCGTCGGTTCCTTTACAAGACGCCCGGCTTTGCGGCCCAGCCAGTGACCGCCCCAGGTCTGACTCAAAGTTGCCGAATGTGAATTGGGTGCGGGGCAACGAGGCGCGTGCCGAGTGGACTTGGGCTGCGCAGCTCATGGACAACCCCGAAGCAGTTCCTAACAACCTGGGAAGGTACTTGGTCCAGATACCTGGAGTATTCGAAAAACAGCTTGATTATTCCACCAGTCTTATCTTCGACACGCCCTCGTTCCGAAACGGTGTTCAGATATCGGGGTTCGTCGACCGTGTGACGAAGGAGCTTGTAACCAATGCGATCGCCCAGAGGCGGAGAGCTTGGTACACAATGACCCATCATGCCTTTCTGGGCATGCAATCCGCACGTCGCTACGGCACCGCCCCTGACAAAATGGCGCAGAAGATGCTGCACCTCGATGCCCCATCGACGCCGGGCGTCTTTGATCGCCATGAACGTGCAGCATTGATTTTCGCAAACAAGTTCGCCACGGATCCGCAGTCTTACAGTGATCAGGATTTTGCGGAGTTCCGCGCTGCTTTTGGTGAATATGACCAGAATGTCTTCGCATCCGTGGAGCGACCATTCCTTCAGCTTCGCGCCGCGCGTGAAGCAAGAGCCCAGGCGCTTGTCGATGCCAAATCAGCCAGCGACGCGGATACGCTTGCGCGAAAAGCCGCAGATAGCGTTCCCACAACGATGCCGAAGGATCTTCTCGCGCGGAAGATTAATAGCCAGTTCGTCGAGCTTTGCTTTCACGGTCTGCAGTTCGTGGCCCTAGCCGGTGTCTTTAACGCTTTAAACATTCCCGACGAGGGACCAATGGACGATGCCCTGCAGCCGGCGTACCCCCCTGAGTTCATTAAGAAGCTTAACGATCTGCTCGCTGCCGGATCGAACGGGATCGGCGAGATCGTGCCGCCCGCCGTCGTTCCGCCGACGGAGGCAATTGCTGCTGGTCGCGTAAAGGTTGAGCCCGCCCCATTGAAAGGAGCCCGCATCTCACTGGCGTCTTATGAGTTAAACCCTGATCGCGACTTCGGCATAACCCAAGGCGGACAGAGCCTCGCCGCGTGGGGCTGGGGACGCGGCGCGCACTTACCTGGCAGCCTGGTGTCTGCGCTGCAGTATCTGCCGGACGCAGGTCGCGAGGAGGCAATGTACTCGCTCGCTCTCATGTTCAACGAAGACCAGACTAGGAACGGCGTGCTGGTGGCCGGCTTTGTCGACCGTGTAATCAAGGAACTGCTGGTCCAGAAGATCTACCGGCTCAGCCGCTCCCGCTATGGTTTGGAACACCACACGGTATTCGCCTACGATGAGTTCCTCCGACGTTATAACGGCGGCGGGTACAGACGGCCGGGAATGAGCGACGCTGATGCGCGGCGAGCCACCGAACATGCGCTAACAGAGTGCACAGAAAAGCTTCTGTATCTCCACGAAGCAAATAAGCACGCAGAGAAATATTCACCTGTCGAACTCGCGGCGTTCGCGTGGGCGGATGCAGTCATCCTGAGACCTCACGAAGCCTACCGGCTTGAACCCGCTTTGCGCCAAGCTTTGAAAAGTCAGGACGAGGCCGAAATTGCGGCTGGGACGCGCTGGCTCGACATGGCGGGAGACGTGACGCGCGGCGACGCTATCAATCGCTTGCTCGATCATCAAATCGCAGAGCTGGCTACGTTTGTCTCACATATGGACGGCATCGGACGGGCGATGACGATGATGAAGCTGGAAGTGGAAGAACCTGTCCAAATCATTCGCGGCAGAGTCGGTCCGAGCGGCGGTATCGTTCCCGAGTTGGACAAAGACGGACAAGTGACCCCGACCGGATATTTCAACAACCGACCTGGCTTTCATGCACTGATGCGAGGGGTGGGTGTCGACGAACGAATCATGACACTCAATGAGCTTTTCGCAAACCCCAAATTGAACATCGAAATCACACGTCGACTCGAAGCAGGGCAGAAGTCAGTCTCAATTTCCGGCGAGGACGCGGCGAAGACCGGAGAGTTCTGAACGTTTGATCCCGACGTTTCAGAGCCTTTTAATTCTAATCAATGCTGATGTCACCCTTTGCAGTATCGCGACGAAAGGGAGTCTACGACCTATGTCACTCGATTTTTAGCGTGATGCTGTTCTGTCTGATCGGTGTCATCCATAACGGAAAGTCACGGAATAATTTGGGGGTGTTAAAACGAAGCGTCTCCGGATGCAGCGTGCGCACGAACACTGTGACGCGCCACAGCGGCAATGCGGCTGAGTCAGCCGCTCGCAAGGTTCAGTGAGCACTTCCTGCGACAGCGTGCATTGCGCGCGCCGTGGACGACCCACTGAACGACCGACTGGACCGATAGCGAAGGAGGCTTCACCACCTCACCTCAGATTAAATCCTTGAAGAAGTCGTTTCGTCGATGACGAAAAAGGCCCGGAAACCGACTAAACTCAAGCTGCCCGCCGATCTCCGGTCCTTGCGCTCGGCACAATATCTTATCCTGTTGCTGAGTTGGAGCTCGAACAGTGAGCAATGCGTGGATTAGCGCGCGGTCTGGTCACGCAGCTGCGCTACGTCCATGGCAGTGAGCTTGGATGCGTCACTGCCAAACCGACCCGTGACGTAGTTGGCGACCGCCGCGATCTCCGTGTCGGTATAGGTGCTGCCAAAAGCCGGCATCGACAACCCGCCTGGCGTGAAGCGTCGCGTGCCGGAAATGACGATCTGCGCGACATTGGTTGCACTCGGATCATTGACCGCTCGGCTGCCCGAGATGGTAGCGAAGGGCGAGATCGCGCTTACGCCAGTCCAGCTATGGCAGCTGACGCAGGCCTGCGCGAACACCTTGCCGCCGAGCGTATCGGCGACTGCCCCACCCTCTTTCGGCGATGCGGGTGCCGGCGGCGCGATCGTTGCCGGCTGGGGTGAGGCAACCGCCGGAATGCTGCGCAGATAAGTCACTAGCGCCCGGATATCCGCCGGTTCAATCAGACTCAAGCTGTGGTCAACGACCTCGCCCATAGGCCCGGATGCGGTGCCGCGACCCGTGGTGTGACCTTTGGCGAGATAGGTGAAGACCTCCTCGTCGCTCCATGAGCCGATGCCTGTGCCTTTGTCGGACGTAATGTTATAGGCTAGCCAACCGTAGGCGGCACCGGCAAATTTCCGGCGATTGTCCAGCCCAAAGGCGGAATTGCGCGGAGTATGGCATTCGCCGCAGTGCGCCAGCGCTTCGGCGACATAGGCGCCCCTGTTCCACTCGGCGCTCTTCGCAGTATTCGGCGCGAAGCGCGTGTTGGGATTGAACGCCCAGGACCAGGGCATCATCGACCAGCGCTGGTTATAAGGGAATTTCAACGTGTCGCCCTCATTCGGCCTATGCACGGCGGGCAAGCTAAGAAGATAGGCCTTGATCGCTAGCACGTCGGCGTCGGTCATGAAGGTGTACGAGGTGTAAGGCATGGCCGGATAAAGCCGCGCGCCATCCTTGCGGATGCCGCGCTGCACAGCGTTGAGAAAATCCTGGTCGCTGTAGTTGCCAATACCAGTGTCCTTGTCGGCGGTAATGTTGGTCGAATAGAGCGTGCCTGACGGTGCCGGGAAAGGAAGACCGCCGGCAAAAGCCGCACCGTCCTTCGCGGTGTGACAGACCATGCAGTCGGCAGCTTTCGCGAGATATTCGCCGCGTTTGACGATGTCGGCTTTGGCGAGGCCGACCGGAACGCCGGTCGGATTGGCCCCCTGATACTCGGCAAGCGCAACTGTCGGGCCGCGGGCAAATGCGAGCGGTCCTGGATTGAAGGTGCGCCAGGCGAGCACGCCGATGGCAACGATAATGACAGCGGCGATAACGGTCGTGACGAACCGGCGCATGCGGTCACACCTTCTTCACGGCAATGGCGGCGCGGTCGATCGGCAGGCGGCGCAGCGGCACCCCGGTTGCCGCGTAGATCGCATTGCGCAAAGCGGGCGGGCCCGCGGTAGCGCCTGTCTCACCAATGCCGCCGGGATGCTCGGCGCTTTTGATCACGTGGACGTCGATCGGCGGCACCTCATCGATGCGCAGCATTCGGTAGTCGTTGAAATTCGACTGCTGGACGCGGCCTTTCTCGAGTGTGACCTCGCCCCACAGCGCCGCGGTCAGGCCGAAGATCAGTCCACCCTGGAGTTGCGCCATGATGGTGTCGGGGTTCACGGCGATGCCGGTATCGACCGCGCAGGTGATGCGCCGCAGATGCACGCCACCCACATCATCGACTTCGGCTTCGACGACTGTTGCAATGAAGCTGCCGAACGACGGCTGCGCGGACACGCCGCGTCCAACTCGCGCCGGCAACGGCGAGCCCCAGCCTGATTTTTCGGCGACCAGCTTGAGTGCTGCTTTCAGCCGCGGCGTGCCTTCGAGCATCCCAAGACGGAAGGCGACTGGGTCCATATTCGCCTTGCGCGCAAGTTCGTCCATGAAGCTTTCGATCGCAAAGACATTGTTGTTCGGCCCGACGCCACGCCAGAAGCCGGTAATCACTGCAGGCGGTTCGGCGCGCACATATTCGACGCGCTTGTTCGGAATGTCGTAGGGCATGTCAACTGCGCTATCCACAGCGTCGATATCAATGCCCTTTTGGAATGCGGGCGGCAGCCAACGCGCCATGATCGACGAGCCGGTCACCTTGTATTTCCAAGCGACGATCTTGCCGTTCAACAGAGATGCGGAAATCGTGTCACGGTAGGCCGGTCGATAGACGTCGTGCTGCATGTCCTCTTCGCGTGTCCACACGACCTTGATCGGGCTCGAAACTTGTTTGGCGATGCGCACCGCGCTCTCGACCATGTCGGGCTCAAGACGGCGGCCGAAGCCACCGCCGAGGTAGTGGTTGTTGACGGTGACTTTGTCGACCGGCAGACCCGCGGCCTTGGCCGCATATTGTTGGCACCGGCTCTGTACTTGCGTGCCGGTCCAGATCTCGCATGCGCCCGGTGTCAGACGCACAGTACAGTTCATTGGCTCCATCGCGGCATGGGCGAGCAATGGCAGCTCGTAGTCGGCGTCGAAGCGCTCGCCCTGCGTCAGCCCTTTGTCGATGTCGCCTTCGGATTTTGCGACGACGCCATTCTTCGTGCTCTCGACACGTAGCCCGTTCCAGATGTCGGTCGAATTAATCTTGGCGTTCGGCCCTTCATCCCAGGTCACTTTCAGCGCGTCGAGTCCCCGCCAGGCGGCCCACATATTGTCACCGACGACGGCGACGAGATCGTCTAGCACGACGATTTGGTTCACGCCGGGCAGCTGTTTCGCGACGCTGGCGTCGACATGCTTCACTTTGCCGCCGAGCACCGGGCACTGGGCAAGGGTCGCGAACTTCATGTCCGACACCATGGCGTCGATGCCATAGATGGTCTTGCCGTCGGATTTGTCAGGCGTGTCGTGACGCTTCAAGGACTTGCCGATCAGCGCAAAATCTTTCGGGTCCTTGAGCTTCGGTTTGTCCGGGACCGGCAACTTGGCGGCGGCATCGGCGAGCTCGCCAAAAGTGAGCGTGCGATTGCTCGCGGCGTGTGTGACCTTGCCATTTGCAGCGTTGCAGCTTTCCGCATCGACCTGCCACTGCGAAGCTGCAGCGGCAATCAGCATGGCGCGAGCGGAGGCTCCTGCCCCGCGCAACTTGTCCCAGAACGAGCGGATCGAGTTGGAATTGCCGGTGACCTGAATGCCGAAAAGCGGATTAGCGTAAAGTTTGTCGCTCGCCGGCGCATGTTTGATCACCACCTGGGCGTAGTCAGCATCCAGTTCTTCGGCGAGGATCATGGCGATCGCGGTGTAGACGCCCTGGCCCATCTCGGCCTGTGGAATCACCAGCGTCGTCTTGCCGGCATTGTCGATGCGGATAAAGGCATTCGGCGCGAACTGACCGTCGGGCTGGTCGGGCTGTTGTTCCGGCTCGTTGACGGGCGCGGCGCGCAGCGGCCACTGAAAGGCCAGCACGAGACCACCGGCAAGGCCGTTTTGCAGGACAACCCGGCGCGAAAGGGCGGCGCACGTTGACATCATGACTGCCTCCTTCCGCCGTTGCCCGCGGCACTCTTGATGGCTTCGCGGATGCGTACATAGGTGCCGCAGCGACAGATATTGCCCGCCATCGCTGCGTTGATGTCGGCGTCGTCGGGATGCGGATTGTTCGCGAGCAGCGCCGCCGCCGACATGATCTGCCCTGATTGGCAGTAACCGCACTGGATTACTTCGAGATCGAGCCAGGACTTTTGCACCTTGGCGCCCGCTTCGGTCGCGGCGACGCCCTCAATTGTAGTGACGGCCCGGTCGCCAACCGCTCCGACCCGCAGCACACACGAGCGCACAGGGTTACCATCGATATGCACGGTGCAGGCGCCACACTGAGCGATGCCGCAGCCGTATTTGGTACCTGTCATACCGAGCACGTCGCGCAAGACCCACAGCAGCGGAGTGTCGCCGTCGACATCGATGTCGTGCGACGCACCGTTGATTTTGATGGAAGAGGGCATTGGTGAGCTCCTTTCATCCCGATGCTGCGTAGTGAGGTAGTGACGATGTCACACAATTCGCGGAAATCAATCAAGGTGGACCAAGGACCAAAACCGGGCGGACGCTTTTGCCTGAGCCAACGCTCTTACAGCGGCGCAAGCGCATTGCGCAGCGGAATATCCGAAATTCTCATCAAACCGTTGAATGGCTCGTTCAGTTCTAAAATCAAATGGATTGCACAGGATGCCGACAGGCCGAAGACGCATACTCCAAACCGCAAACGACCGGCTCTGCTAGCTCATCTCCACTCACGCCAAATACCAGCAAGAGTGATACGACGCCAAAGTCGCAATAGGCACCACCCGATAAAGCCGCAGTTCGGTCCACTGCGGCTCTTCTTGGTCAATTTAGTTGCGGCAGTGCGACGTGATGGATGACTGGCGTCAGCCGGCCGGGCGCTGGGCGCTATCTTTTGCGGCACGTCGCCAGGGCCAGCAGCCTTCAATCTCGGTTTCGAGCGAAAAGCTGAGAAAAGTTCGGATCAAGACGATGCCAGCCAACAGCCCGACACTCTCGATGGTCAAAGGAGCCGTAATTGTTGAGATGATGTCGGCACCAACAAGCAGTTCAAGCCCGAGCAGAATGCCCCTTCCTATGTTGGAACGGTAAAAGTTATAGGCAGACTCCCAGTCGCCTATGCGCCTTCCGTCCCCAATAAATCTCAACGTTGCAATGACAATGCCACCTACAATGATCGCTACGCCTACGAGTTCAAGCGCTTTTGCGAGCTGATCGACATAGTGATGGATTTGTTCGGTCAACATCCTGATCCCTCTCAGCATTTCCCTAACGGTTGTAATTGTCTAAATCAATCTTTTGTAAGCCTTTGATTTAGGTCAACGTACACTCACAATACGACGGTCACTCTTTCGCGGGGCCTCCGGGGTAGCTTACCTGGGAGATCACCGATGTTGAAAATGGTAGCGGCCGGAGCGACCGTGCTTTTCCTTGCCACATCTCCACTTGCCTACGCGCAAACATCCTCGGCGGGCAAATCGGATCAGATCACCGCCGCGGACTAGAACAATCTGACGGACCTTCGGATCGATCTGATCAAAGCGGCGTTACAGCTTACACCTGACCAGGCAAAATACTGGCCAGCCATAGAGAGCGCCATTAGGACCAGAGCAAAGGACCGGCAAGCGCGCATAGCAAAAATCGCCGAAACGGTGGGTAGCCGGGCCGACGACAGCCCGATCGAGGTTTTGCGAAACCGCGATCCCGTTAAGTTTATGCAGCGCCGCGCCGATGCCCTGGCTCAACGCGCGGCTGATTTGAAAAAGCTCGCCGATGCATGGCAACCCCTCTATCAGACCCTCAGTGCCGAGCAGAAGCAGAGGATGGCCGCCCTTACAATCTTCGTACTTCGCGATGTCAGTGACGCTCTAGGGCGCCACGCACTGTCTGACGATGACTAGAAATCGTCGATAGACAGTCGTTCGTCATCGCGGACCGAATTGTCGAATTTTGATTTTTCGGCCCGCGAGATTTTGTGAGCAAACACTTAGGAGGTCGCAATGTCGAAAGCGGTATCTGTCGGAGCGACTGCATTCCTCGCCTGCGTTTTGTGGGCAACTCCCCTCTCGCTTCGCCTCTCGCCCGAGGGAAAAGTATCGCTGTCTTTGGACAGGGCCTCAGCACAGACCGCGCCAACGAGTGTTGCTGGTGTTAATCGGCGAGCACAGCGACGCGCGTATCGGCGCGGCTACTACGGCTACGGATACTACGGTCCGGATCGCTATGACTATTCAGCGCACGAGCGGTTCAGCTACCACGGATTCTGGAGGAATTACGGATACGCTTACCAACCGTGGTGGTCGAAATAAAGCGGAGAAGTACCAGCATTCCGGGTTCGTTGACATCGCGATTGCGCCGAAAGCAGGAGCGTCAGGGCGCAATTGTCCGCGACATAAGCTCGCTCAGATCCGCTGGCTGATTTAGGCATCGGGTGGCCGGATCCGGGTGCAGGTTTTGCGAGATCTTCTCGATCTGCATGTCTACAGCGTGGTCGACCATTTGGCCCACATAGGCCGATATTCGTGTGAAGCCACCGGAGTTGGTTAAATAATTGAAACTCATGTTCGACCCCCCATTAGGGCGGAAAGTCAGACGACTAAGCTACAATAAAAGAAAATGCTTCGCGGTCTGTGATTGACATCACAAAAACTCGCAATTTCTTTGTGCGTCGCTCGGCACCTGATGACTTAAATCGACCGGTCAATCGTCCAACCTATGGCACGGACGACGCCATATGCGGCCAGTGAAGCCAGCGCGATGCCAGTCAGCCCGATGGCGATCCCGCCCGCGAGAATTGGAATGTCAGCCGGAATCAAATCCCCCAACCGCAGGCCAAGGGCATCTTTCAGCATGAGCAGAAGGCCTGCTGCGAGGATCAGAGCTGCAACGAGCAGTCCAAGCCGATGAAAATTTCTGTTTACTTCCGAATTCCGCCAACGAGAGAACACGGGCCGCCTGTCATCACCGTTGCTCATTGTCCGCCCCTCTTGTGCCTTGGTGTGCGCGACCAGCCATCGTACCGAGTCAAGCCAGTGCTGGGAAAGAGGCGTCAGATGCCCGCTTTGGGCCAAAAGTGGACATTTCACGGCGCGACGGCAACGCGCATTCGGGCTAGTGGCCCATCTCTGGCATGACCTGGCCATTGAAGATTTCGGGATTGGGAGCGCCCTCGACGGATAAAATTCCGAGCAGACCTCGCTCGGCACGTGCCAATGTGTGATCTACAAGTGTGCAATTTCCAGGCACATCGACCTTGAATTCGACGACGACCGCCCCGCCGGTGCGACCGTAACCGTCTGAATGCCCTGCAGCGGCGCACTTAACAAACCGCCGAGGAAGTACACCTTCTCAAAGATCTCCCCTATGACGTGGAATGAAAATGTAAAATTTGGCCCACCGACGCCGAAGAAAATACGAACCGTCTCGCCGACCTTGGCATGAAGCGGATGGAGTCGTGACAAGGCACCTACTGAGCCATTGAAGACAAAATATTCAGGATGCTTACCGAGAAGTTTTTCGACGCTGAATTCCTGACTGCCATGCTGTCCAAATGGCGAGTCCGTATAAATCTCACCTTGCATCACATAAAACTCGTGGTCGACCTGCGGCAAACCTTCTTCAGGTTCTACCAGAATAAGTCCGTACATACCGTTCGCGATATGCTCGGCAACCATCGGGGTCGCACAGTGGTAGACGTAAAGACCCGGAAGGCTATTTAGACGCCAAGATAGCGCTGCAGGATCTCAGGCGTTGCCTGAATTTCCCGCGCTGGTCCCTCGTGCGCAATATGTCCATTGTTGATGATATAGACGCGTTGCGCGAGCGCGAGAGTCGCCGCAAGATTCTGCTCCACCAAGACGATCGTTTGCCCAGCATCGACAAGATCGGCGCACGCTTTCATCAAATCCCGGACGATCACCGGGGCAAGCCCTTCGAACGGTTCATCAAGCAATATAATCTTGGGATCGCGGATGAGCGCTCGCGCGATCGCGAGCATCTGTTGTTCCCCACCCGATAAATCGGTGCCGCGGCTGTGACGACGCTCCTTGAGTCGCGGAAACATCTCGTAGATCCGTTCGAGCGGCCATTTGTTCTGTGCGGTGAGTCCGGCAAGTTCCAGGTTTTCCTCAACACTGAGACTGCCAAAAATGCGTCGCTCCTCGTGCACGAACTGCATTCCGGCAAGCGCGATCGTGTGGCTCTTCTTGCCAGCGATCTCCTCTCCGCTGAACATCACTGAACCTGCGCGTGGCGTCACCACGCCCATTAGGCTTTTCAGCGTGGTTGATTTGCCTGCGCCATTACGCCCGAGCAACCCCACCACTTCGTTGCGCTCTACGCGCAGTGAGACGTCAAAGAGAATATGGCTGTCGCCATAATAAGTGTTCAGACCACTGACCTCGAGCAGGCTCATTCCGCTGCCAACACGTCGTGCACGCCGCCCAGATAGGCTTCCTGCACTTTCGAGTTGCCCTTGATTTCGTCCGGGGTGCCTTCGATCAGTACCCGGCCCTCTTGGAGAACGGTGACGCTCTCAACGAGCTCAAAAAGCGAATTCATATCGTGGTCGATGATGATCATCGTCCGGCCCCGGCCGATCGACTTGAGCAACGCAACCGTCTCCACGCGCTCGCGTGGGCTCATACCGGCGAGCGGTTCGTCCAGCAGCAACAGGCTTGGGCTCGTCGCGAGCGCAAGGCCGACCTCGAGGCGCCGCTTTTCACCATAGGCCAGTTCGGCGACCGGCGTTTCGAGCCGTTCCGTCAGATCGATTAGCTCTAGCGTGTGCTCGACCTGCTCGGTCAGACGCGGAATGCTGCGCGGGTTGCGGAACAGGTCGAGACGGAATCTTCCACGCAGTTCCGCGAGCGCGGCGATAGTCAGATTTTCGCGCACGGTCAACCGGTTGAATAGCTGGTTGATCTGATAGCTTTTGGTAAGCCCAAGCTGGCAGACATCGGTTACCGTCATGCCGGTGATGTCGCGCCCTTCAAAGATAATCCCCCCGGACGTGGGCGGCACCTCGCAGGTCAGCATCTTGAAAAAAGTCGTCTTGCCTGCGCCGTTGGGACCGATAATACCGCGTCGCTCTCCGTGATTGACGCAGAAATTAATGTCGCTGTTGGCGACTAGGCCGCCGTAATGCTTGGTGAGGGCCCTCGCCTCGAGGATTGCCCCAGATTTGCGGTCGGTCGCGCGACGCCGCGCAGGCATTGCAGCCACCGCCGGCTGCCGCGCGATTGCCGCTTCGGCGGCTTTTTGCTCTTCCTCGGCAGTGACGCGCGCACCAGGCGCTTCATCAATGCCATCCTCTCCGACTTTAGCGCCGCCCATAAGCGCGTAGAGTTCACCAATGCCCCCGATCAGGCCGCGCCGCAGGAAACACACCAGCAAAACAAAGATGATGCCGAGAACCAGCTTCCAGGTGCCGCCGAGATGGAGGGTGGTCTGCAGAAAGTCGCTTAGGTAGAGCCAGACCGTCGCACCGACAAGCGGACCGAACAGCGTGCCGGCGCCGCCGATCGCGGTCTGCATTACGAGCTGTCCTGAGGTATCGAACGTGAAGGCGTCGGGCGGCATGAAACCCTGCATCACACCCAGCAGGCCTCCCGCAAAGCCGGCATAGGCCGCGGCAATAACGAACGCCGTAAGCTTGTAGCCGTGGATGTTGTGGCCAACGGCGGCTGCACGGAGCGGATTATCGCGGATTGCACGAAGGATCGCGCCAACCGGTGAACGTACAATGCGCATCGCAATGACAATACCCACGAAAAACCAGAACGCGAGGAACGTGTAGAGCGACCAGTCGGTGTTGAAATTGATCGTTGTGAAGCCGAGGTGAATACTCGGCGTGGGTACGCCCGGCAGCCCGTTCTCACCGCCGGTAAAGTCCGAGAGAGGATTGAACTCCACGAAATAGAAGACCTCGGCTATAGCGACCGTGATCATGGCGAAATAGATGCCGGTTCGCCTGAGCGCGATCAGCCCGACCAGGTAGCCGACAGCAGCCGCGACGGCGGTGCCGATGGCCAACGCGATCATCACATATGGAAAATTGACGACGGTGAGCAAATAGGCGGCGACCATGCCGCCCGTACCGAAAAACGCAGACTGGCCGAACGATAGCAGACCGGTGAAGCCGAACAGGATATCGAAGCCTATGCCGAAGATGCCCCAGACCAGTATGCGGTTGATCGTCGTTGGAGTGAATCCGAGGTAAGGCAAAACGAACGGCGCGATAATTAGCCCGGCGGCCGTCAATATTTCTATCAAGAAGTGACGTTGCCGGAGCATCTGATGACCGCGCTCATTCGCGGCCGGCCGTGCCAAGCAGCCCATAGGGACGCAGCACGAGCACCAGCGTCATGGCCACGAAAAGCATGACGTAGGAATAGCCAGGGTTGAACATCGAGGTGATGCTGATGATCTGGCCGGCGATCAGCCCGCCGAGCACGGCTCCCGGAAACGAGCCCACACCGCCAATGACGACGACGACGAATGTCTGCACCAGGATCATCTCGCCAACGTCCGGGGCGATAGAAACCACCGGCGCGTTGATAATTCCGGCGAAGCCCGCCGCCATGGCGCCGATGCCGAAAACCAGCATGAAAATCTTGTCGACGTCGATTCCGAGCGAGCCGACCATCATTGAATCTTCGATGCCGGCGCGCACGATCATGCCAATGCGCGTGCGATATAGTACGAGATAGAGCGCAAGCAGTGCGATCACGACGATGCCCAGCAGCGCAAGGCGGTAAGTCGGATAGAACATGAAACCGACCGGCGTTATTCCCGCCAAAAAAGACGGAGGCGGTACTGCCTTTGACAAGCCACCGAAGAAGAAGCGGACAGCTTCAACGAAGACGATGCCGAGCCCGAACGTAACGAGGAGCTGATCTTCATGCGGACGACTATAGAAATGCCGGATGATCACCCGTTCCATCACAACGCCGACGATCATGACGAAGATTGCGCCCGCGAAGACAGCAACCACGAAAGAGCTCGTGTAGCTGTAGGCCAGCCATCCGGCATAGCCGCCCAGCATGAACATGGCGCCGTGCGCGAGATTTAGGACGCCGAGCGTGCCGTAAATAATGGTCAGCCCCGACGAGATCAGCGCGAGCAGAGCGCCGAGTACCAGCCCGTTGAAACATTGCGATATGAAATTTGGCCAATTGATCATTGGTCTGGCAATCCCGACCGCGAAACGGCGCCGCAGGCGGATCGTTCCGCCCGCGGCATATCGTCTTCCGTGAAACGCTAAGTGTAGTCGCCGAGATTGCAGCCGAAAACATCCGGTTTCTGCATCAACGGTTCGCCGGGAACCACCTCGAGGACCTCCCAGTAGTCTTCGTTGTTCTTCATCTCGCTAGGCATTTTGCCCCGGACAATAACGACCGGTCGCACGAGCTGGTGGTCTTCCTTGCGGAAATAGACTTCGCCTACGGTGGAATCGAATTTCTCACCTTTCTCGTACTGGCTGATCACATCCGGCGGATAGAACGAGCCTGCCTCGGACACCATGCGCGCCCAGATCGCAAACGACATGTAGGCGTTGTTGGCGCCCCATTCCGGGCGATAGTTGTATTTCTTGTAAAATGCGTCGACGAACATTTTTGCAAGCGGGTACTTGTCCTCCAGCGTCCACCAGAAGTCGGTCGCCGCATAAACGCCTTCGGTCAGCTCCGGCCCCGTTTCCTTTGCGAGGAACGGGATCTGGTATGGAATCACCATCTGCATTTTTGGCGTCAAACCAAATTGCTTGGCCTGCTGCACAGACAGGACGGCGTCCCGTCCCCAATTGACGTTGACGATGACGTCAGCGCCGGAGTTGGCGATATTCGTAAGGTATTGGCTGAAGTCCTGCGTGCCGAGCGGTGAGACCTGATCGGTCACTTGGGTCCACCCACCGTTCTTCGTCAGGTAGTCATTCACGGACTTTGTGACCGTGTGGCCATATGTGTAGTCCGGCGTCATAAACGCCGCTTTTTTGCCTTTGCCGTAAGCTTTGACAAGCACCGGCCCAATCGCGTTCGCAGCCGTCTCGCCGTAAAAATTCTGGCGAAAACCGTAACGGACGCAATCCTTGCCGGTTGTGTCGTTACTGCCTGAAATGCCGGTGACGTAAAGCACTTTCTCGCGTTGGGCGAACTTGTTGAGCGCCACCGCCACTGCCGACGACGTAGAGCCGGTCATCAGCACGATTTTGTTCTGGTTGATGAAGGTCTGAATTTCCTGCACCGCCTGGTTCGGCTTGGCGGCGCTGTCAGCAGCGAGCAGGTTGACCTTCTTGCCGAGCAAACCCTTGTCAACCTTAGGTGCTATCTTCTTCAGGAGCGGATCGCCGTTGTTGATGTGCTCGACTGCAAGCTGCCAACCCTTGAGTTCGTCTTCGCCCTGCACAGCGTAGGTGCCGGTGCGCGGCACGGCCGCGGCGATACTGACGGTGTCACCTTTCGAGCCTTCTGGCCAAGTGCCGATTGAAGGATGATCACCAACAGCAAGCGCTGACGTCGTTAGCATTGGTGGCAGCAAAGCACCGCTGGCAACCCCGACGCCGGCTTGTAGCAATTTCCGGCGCGACACTGCGCCGAGTTTGAGTATCTGTGACATAGTCAGTTCCTCCCTGGGATCGAATTTTGATTCGCTGTGCGTGTTATCGATTTATTTTTTCTGGTGCGCCCTCTCTTCGCATTCACACGCGTGCAACGGCGATGTTGTGCGAAACCACATTGCCATTCGAGACGGACAGTTTCGTCAATGCCACTTTGGTCGTTGAGCAAGTGCAAAAAATATTTTGGGCGCCGTCGTCAGCCCAGATAATTTTTTTAAATCGAATGATTGCTTTATAAAATCATCCAGCGATTGCCTGTAGCAATTGTGCCTCTTGTATCATTGAAGGAACTTCTTCGATTCCGCCTGCTTTACAGCAGCGAGAGTGCGGCATACGTTTCCAGTAATTGCAGAAGCTTATTGAAGAGGCCGAGCCATGCTTGAGAAACTGGAGTTCATGATTGCCTTGTCGCGCGAGCAGCATTTTGGCCGCGCCGCCGAAAGTTGCGGCGTTGCGCAGCCGACCTTGTCCCTCGGGATCCAAAGCCTTGAGCAAATGCTGAATACACCACTCGTCAAACGCGCTTCGCGCTTCCAGGGATTTACCCCCGAGGGTGAGCGTGTTCTTCGATGGGCACACAGGTTGGTCGGGGACGCACGAGCTATGCGTCAAGACATTCTCGGCCTCAAAACCGGCGTCGATTCTCACCTGCGTATTGCAGCTCTTCCATCTGCGATGCCCCTCGTTGCCGCGCTCACGATTCCGCTTCAACTACGCAATCCGAACGTCCGGTTCACAATACTCAGCCGTCCATCAAATATTTTGCTCAAGATGCTTCAACAGCGCGAGATCGATGCCGGTGTTACCTACCTGAGTAACGAGCCTATCGGCGAAGTGAGCTCTGTTCCGATTTATCGCGAGGAATTTCTATTACTGACGACCTCTCATGGACCATTCGGCGATGCGGATCGCGTCACCTGGTCGCAGGCCAGCGACGCTCCGCTATGCTTGCTCGCGCGCGATATGCAGAGCCGTCGTATCGTTGATGCGGTTCTGCGGGGGATCGGCATCGAGCCAAAACCGCTCATGGAAACGGATTCCATAAACGCTTTGATCGCACACGTGCGGGCTGGACCGTGGGCCAGCATTATTCCGAATAGTGCACTTGAAGCAGTCGAAATGACCGACAAATTGCGTGCCATCCCGCTTGTGGAGCCCGAGGTCTTCCACACCATCGGTCTGATTGTCTCCGAACGCTATCCCATTCAACCTGGCGTCGCCTCACTGATCGACGAAGCGCGAACGCGTGCGCTGGCCGGGTTGTTGCCCGCCGCATAGCCTCCCCCGCCCACCAACAACTACCGATTGCCGATCGCAATAAAGCGATTGCGTTTGCCTGCTTGATGCAAACGCAATCGCATTTTTTGTTTGCACCTGCGCATCGGATCAACTGGCGCTGACCGCGCCCAGAACAACAGACGATTGGGGGAATTCGAAGGGAGGAACTGAACGATGGCTTTGTTGTCATTTCTCGACCGGGAACACACGGTCGCCAAACCAGGCTTCAGTCGGTGGATGGTGCCACCAGCAGCGTTGTGCGTACACCTGTGCATCGGACAGGCCTACGCATTGAGTGTTTTCAACCTGCCAATGACAAAGCTGATCGGCATCGCTCAATCAGCTGCCGGCGATTGGAAACTGACCGAACTCGGTTGGATTTTCTCGATCGCCATGGTGTTTCTCGGCGGGTCGGCGGCTGTTTTCGGACGATGGGTCGAGGAGGGCGGACCGCGTCGCGCGATGTTCACCGCTGCTCTTTGTTGGGCCGGTGGATTTTTTCTATCGGCAATCGGGGTCTACACCCACACGCTTTGGCTGATTTACATCGGCTATGGTGTGCTCGGCGGATGCGGTCTCGGTATCGGCTACATTTCGCCGGTCTCGACATTGATCAAGTGGTTCCCGGACCGACCGGGCATGGCAACCGGTATGGCCATCATGGGCTTCGGCGGGGGAGCGTTCATTGCGTCCCCTCTGTCGGTGTGGTTGCTCGGCAAGTTCACGACAGCAACGCACGTTGGAGTCGCCGAGACATTCATCGTGATGGGCTGCATCTATTTCTTCTTCATGATCGTCGGATCCATCATCGTGCGTGTGCCCGCTCCTGGATGGAAACCAGAAGGCTACACGCCGCCGCCCCAATCGCAGCGGCTGATCACCAAGAACGATGTATTTGTCTACGACGCGCTGAAGACACCTCAATTCTGGCTGATCTGGTGGGTACTGTGCCTGAACGTGACCGCCGGCATCGGCGTTCTTGGCCAGGCTTCCGCCATGAGTCAGGAAATGTTTCCGGGACATATTACCCCGGTAGCGGCTGCGGGCTTCGTCGGCCTGATGAGCCTGTTCAATATGGGCGGCCGTTTCTTTTGGGCCTCAACATCAGACTACATTGGGCGCAGAAACACATACTTCGTGTTCATGGTCCTTGGGTTCTGCCTCTACTGTACCGTGCCTTACACAGGCTCAATCGGGAGCGTAGCGGGCTTCGTCGGCTGCTTCCTCATCATCATCAGCATGTATGGCGGCGGCTTCTCGACAGTGCCGGCCTACCTCAGGGACATGTTTGGCACACGGTACGTCGGGGCCATTCACGGCATGCTACTGACGGCATGGTCCGCAGCCGGAGTCTTCGGTCCCGTGTTGGTCAACTACATCCGAGAGTACAACGTCACTCACGGCGTACCGAAGGCACAAGCCTACAATACCACCATGTACATCATGGCCGGGTTGCTGGTGATCGGCTTCATCTGCAACTTCTTTGTCAAAGCGGTCCACGCGCGCTTCCACATGAAAGCAAACGACGACCGCGGTACTGAACCTGGCATCGCGCCGGCCGGCGCACGCGCATAAAGGAGAAACGAAGATGGCGGAGGAAAATCAGGGAGGTACCACCACGCTACATCTCGCACTGGCGTGGGGTTTTGTCGGCATACCGCTCGCACTCGGTGTGCTGCAGACGCTGATCAATGCGATGAAACTTTTCCAGTAGACTCGCAGCTATTGGAAACACTGCGAGGGCCCAGTTGGCCGCCGCTTTTTTTGAATAAGCAGATGTTTGCGTCGGTATAGACATCTTATGGAACTGACGGTTCGGGCGAGCATTATCTATTAGGCCAAGGCGACGATCATCGGATCCGCCGTACATGCGTGCCCTAACTATAACTGCCGGCAAGATAAACTCTTTAGACCTCAAAAATGTTGGGCCACCTCCTGTCTGCGACGTCAGCGCGAATCGAGATCACTACCAAACGGCCGCGAAAGTTCTCGCGCGAGCAGATCAGGAAAGGCTTTCCCGGCTGATCACGCGTCGCACACCGCTGCAGCGCTGGTGCGAAGCGCTACAACGCAATGATGACGACATCAAAGTCGTCATCGATTTTGCCGATTGAACGGGTATCGCGATGGCATCATCAATCGCGGACTACGCCCTTATCGGAGACCTTGGCACCGCTGCGTTAGTCAGCCGTACCGGCTCGATCGACTGGCTGTGCTGGCCCCGTTTCGACTCCGATGCGTGCTTCGCCGCATTGCTCGGTACTTCTGAGCACGGCCGCTGGATCATGACACCGCGCGAAACGAAAGTCCGCACGACACGCCGCTACCGGGAAAACACGCTGATCCTTGAGACTCGATTTGAGACCATGGACGGCTCGGCCGTCCTCGTCGACTTCATGCCACCGCGCGAGCGCGATTCGCATCTGATCCGAATCGTCATCGGCGAGCGCGGTTCGGTCGCCTTCCGCAGCGAACTCATCCTGCGCTTCGGCTATGGCGCGATCATTCCCTGGGTGACGCGTGCCGACGATAAATCATTGCGCGCGATTGCTGGACCCGACATGGCGGTGTTGCGCTCGTCCGCCGAGATGCGTGGCGAGAACTTCAAGACGGTTGGAGAATTCACCGTCACGGCCGGCGAGTCATGGCCTTTCGTGTTGTCCTTCGGCCTCTCACACCGACCGCCTCCGTCTCCGATTGCGCCTTTAGAGAAGCTGCGCATCACTGAGGATTTCTGGCGGGACTGGACCGGGAGGAGCAGGTTCGATGGTCCCTGGAAGAGCCACGTGACACGATCACTCATTACGCTCAAGGCGCTGACCTATGCGCCGACCGGTGGGCTTGCGGCCGCGCCAACAACTTCACTGCCCGAATTCATCGGTGGTGTGCGCAATTGGGATTATCGGTTCTGCTGGCTGCGCGACGCGACGATGACACTGCTCGCTTTGATGAATGCCGGATATTACGAGGAAGCGCAGAACTGGCGGGAATGGCTGCTGCGCGCAGCCGCTGGAAGCCCTCCGCAGATTCAAATCATGTATGGCCTGCGTGGCGAACGCCGGTTGACAGAATGGGAGGTGCCCTGGCTTCCGGGATACCTAGATTCGCACCCGGTGCGCATCGGGAATGCCGCCCACAGTCAGCGCCAGCTCGATATTTTCGGCGAAGTCATGGACGCGCTTCATCAGGCAAGGCTAGGCGGCCTCGGTGCCAATGAGGCGGGCTGGGCGCTGCAGCGCCAACTGCTCGCCCACCTCGAAAAGATCTGGCGAGAACCGGACGAGGGCCTGTGGGAATCTCGCAGCAGCCCAGAGCATTTCACTTATTCCAAGGCGATGGCCTGGCTGGCCTTCGATCGCGCCATCCGAAGCGCCGAGGCATTTGCGCTGCCCGGCCCTGTGGAGCACTGGCGCGAAGTGCGAGCCGCCATTCATCGCGACGTCTGTGAGCGTGGTTTTAACTCCGAGATTGGCAGCTTTGTACGCTCGTACGGGAGCCAGGAGCTCGACGCCAGCCTGTTGATGTTGCCCGCCATCGGATTTTTGCCGCCAAACGACCCGCGCATTGTCGGCACCGTCGCCGGTATCGAGGACCGTCTCCTGCGACATGGATTCGTACAGCGCTACGATACCGTCATTTCGGACGATGGATTGCCTGCCGGCGAAGGCGTGTTTCTCGCGTGCAGTTTCTGGCTTGCAGATGCCTATCTGATGCTTGGTCGTCGCGAAGACGCCCTGAAGCTGTTTGAACGGATGCTGTCGCTCTGCAATGATGTGGGCCTGCTGAGCGAGGAGTACGAACCTCGAACCGAACAACTGGTAGGCAATTTTCCGCAAGCCTTCTCGCATCTTGCGTTGGTCAACACGGCCAGCAACCTCTCCCACCATCGAAAACCGGCCGAGCAGCGCTCCGCACACAAGGTGGTGACCCACTCAAAAGCCCCTGCATGAACATTTCGCGGAATGCGATGAATTTTTTGATGGTGGGCGGTGACGGACTCGAACCGCCGACATCCTGCGTGTAAAGCAAGTTTCGACTTATTCCAAATGATGGGTGTGTTCGCCGAGTTCGAACGCTCGATGATCCAAGAGCGTGTGCGTGCTGGCCTTGCGCGAGCCCGTAGCGAAGGCACAACGCTAGGACGGCCGCGGATAAAGGCAGACCTCGAAAAACGAATCCAGGCTGCACTAAACAAGCCTGGACGCACCGAAGGCGTGCGCAAGATCGCAGAACGCTTTGGCGTCAATCCCAGCACAGTGCAGCGCATCAGCCGCCCTTTCGACGAAGCAAGCGCGCCCGCAAACGGTTGAGTTAACTTCGCGCGAAGCCAGAAATCTTTGGCGAAGCGACAGGGCTAGGGGGTGGGGCCAAAACTCGCTTCGTTGGCAATGTGCAAAGAGGCCTCGCAAGATTTTTATGAAATTCTGAGCAGTCGAGGCCGGAATGTCGTTGGTCTGTTCTGTTCAAGGTCGTCGAGCTGCACATCACTAAAACGGTTCAATGCTTCCCTCTAGCGCTGGCACGGCCAAGCTTTTCTAATGGCTTCAGCCGCCAGTTTGTTAAAACTTTCGTGCAAGCGCGCAGGCTGGCTATCGATGTAGGCGATGACGACGCGCACCGCTTGACCTATTGTCACATTCTGCGGCATGCAGCGACCATCATCCGAATTGGCGATTGCGCCGATCGCCCCCGCGCATAACCCTTGAAGATTAATACTCTGCGTACTAGTCCCGCGTTTTTCGATCTCGCGGCACCCTCCCATAACCTTACTGGCGCTGGTGGAATCATTCTGTGCGTTAGCGTGCGCTGACAGCATTGCGATGCATGCCGCAGCAAGCATGAGGCTGGATGTCTTCATGGAGGCCCCCCAGACCGGATCAGTTTGAAAAAAAAGGGCTGGGCAACGCAAGAGGCGCTATCGGCTAGATCGATCCGGCCTAACGGGGCCTCCCTATACGCGCGTCGAAACTAAGGGGGGCGGTGGAAGGCTAGTGGCCATAAGCCCTAGCATATGAAGACGATCCCGATGACCGCGACCCGAAGGCACAGGCATTGTTGCGCAAGATGCTCGCCGCTGGCGTGTCGCGCTATGACGCCGACCCGCTGGCGGCATTGAAGAAGAAACGCCGTCGGAAATGAAAGAGCCGCGACCCATTTTCATCGTCGCGTTGCGACCGTTACCGGGTGTCGACCCGATCAGGCCAATATCCCGCTGGTACCCCGCATTAGGTAACGTTGCGCGTTTTTATGACGTGTCCGGTGGACTATTGGTTGAATTATCTTACTTGAAACACGCTTAAGGTACCGTCCGGATAGAACAACCGCTTGCCATCAATCTTGTAGTCGGCGATGGCCTTTTGGCCCTCGGGCGATATCAGCCAGTCGATAAACTTCTGGCCTAGCTCTTTTTGCACGTTCGGATGCCGGTCTGGGTTCACCAGAATGACGGCATATTGGTTGAACATACGTTTGTCGTTTTCAACGAGAATTTGCAGGTCACCCTTGTTCTTGAAGTTTGTCCATGTGCCACGGTCGGACAGCACGTAACCTTTGTCGGCGACGGCCACATCGAGCGTCTCGTCCATGCCCTGTCCAACCGATTTGTACCAAGGTCCCTTCTGCTTCTCGATGTCGATCCCTAGTTCCTTGTTCCAAAGCGCGAGTTCGGCGCTATGAGTACCTGAGCGGTCGCCTCGCGATATGAAGGGTGCCTGTTTGTCCTTGATCGCCCGAAACGCCTCCGCGACGTCCTTCTCGCCCTTGATGCGGGCGGGATCGCTCTGTGGCCCAATCAGCACGAAGTCGTTGTACATCACCGGAAATCGTTTGACCCCTTCGCCGTCGGCGACAAACTGCAATTCTGCTATTTTGGCATGTACGAATATGACATCGGCTTCACCACGCCTGCCAGCATCAAGTGCTTGACCGGTCCCCAACTCCAGCACTTTCACGGCAATGCCGGTCTTCTGCGTGAAGATGGGAAGCAGGTAATCAAACAGGCCCGAGTCTACTGTCGAAGTAGTCGAGGCAACGACAATCGATTTTTCTTGTGTCAGAACGGGCCCACCGAAGAAAGCAGCGCCGCAAAAAACCGCGATGAACGCAAGTATCGGTCTTCGATGCAACAACATGATGTTCGCCAATATACGTACTTCCCAAGCAGATGCTTTGATTTTCCTCAATGAACCGTACCGGAAGTCAGCGGTGGAACCATCCGGCCACGGCCCGTTGCATGGCCCGCTGCTATCGCAGGTGCCCGGCCATCACCACGACAAGGACGACGACGATAATGACGATCAAGGCGACGAAGACGCCGCGTAGGCTTGGGTCCACAGCCCTGCTTGCCCCCATGGACGACGATCTCTTTTAACCGTGCATGGCGCGGCATTGTTTGTGGATCGGTGCCATTTGTTTGTGGCTAGGTGCCATTTGCTTTCGGGCGTTTGTTTACGCAGCCGTTTACGCAGGCAGGTTTTTCAAAGTTGAGAAATGCAAGAAAGCCTTGCGGTGTGCCGTTTTGTTCTTCGGCTGTCCGCTTTCGGGGGTAAAGCGGACATCGTGATTGGAAGCTAACGGCGAAGTGCCTAGGGCGGGGTATCGAAACGTTTCGCGGCATCACGGTGGCTCAGAACATACCCGTCGAGAAAAGAACCTTGCTGCTGGAACGAGTCGGCGCATTGATGAAATGCCGACCGCGCAATAGTATCGACGCATTCCAGGAGGCGGTGACGCTCGCGCCCGTCGGATTGATCCAGCACGACGGCTTCACGACCGGACTACCGGACTAGATGCCCCCGACCGGATAGAGACCCCGATTCCGTGACTCTCCAAGGAGTCACCCAGAGACGCACCACTACTCAGGAGGTCGCAATGTCGAAAGCGGTAACTGCCGGAGCAACTGCGCTCCTCGGCTGCATTTTGTTTGCAACTCCCGTCACGCTTCGCCTTTCGCCTGAGGGAAAGGTATCGCCATCAATGGAGAGTGCCTCCGCGGATGCTGGTCTCAATCGCAGAGCACATCGGCACGCCTATCGGCGCGACCCCAACGACTGGTGGGCCTGCGGTCAGCGTCGCTGTGACTATTCAGCGTACGAGCGGTTCAGCTACCACGGATTCTGGGGGAATCACGGATTCGCTTACACACCGGATTGGGGGCGTGCACCGTCCGCAACGACCGGGGACATCTCATCGAGTGGGAACGAGGGCGTCGAGTACAACACCCCCCAGTAGCGACCGAGACCGGTGGCAAAACGAATCAGCGACTTTTGTGCTTGAGGGCGTTTTTTCCGTACACACCGAATTTTGTTAGACGAAACCGCACTTCACCTAATCAAAATACAGTTTGAATCGACGTAATAATGTTTCGCCTCTTGTTTTTCTGTGGGTCCCCATATGCCCGTCTTTCTCTTTACGATGTAATCGCGAGCTTGGCCTGTGGCCGCCGCGTAAATTTTGTCGATGATGACCTCGTTACTCGGACCTTCAAGCCGTTGCAGCACATTAATG
>Ga0306926_10001360_pt1 | contig 24163 bp, 22 predicted proteins | sample flu12Cox44000178_FD_203759 | JGI IMG/M metagenome (GOLD analysis project Ga0306926, IMG submission 203759) | Lab enrichment of tropical soil microbial communities from Luquillo Experimental Forest, Puerto Rico - flux8day.12C.oxic.44.000.178 (v2)... | ecosystem: Environmental > Terrestrial >...
GGGCGACCTCGGAAAGCGACATCGAGCCGAGGTGATAAAGAGCTTCCAATACCGCGAACTGGGTGAGAGTCAATCCGGTATCACCCAATTGCCGCGAGGCATGGCTTCTGGCAGCGTTCGCGGCGCGCATTAGTCGGGCATAGGCACTCAGAGATAACCTTTCTGCCGCTTTTGGGGACCGATCCTGTGCCACGGGCCGCTCCAGAGAAGACTACTACTATGTTGAAGGAGTTTAAGCTTCCTGACTCACTTGAGTCCAGCGTTTTCGGCAGCAAGTTTTGCCGTCGAACTCCAGTCCAATTCTTCCATGCCGCGGGCAATTGCGGTCAGCAGGTGGTCACGAACAACGCTGGCAAACGGCAGAGGCGCATCCACCCCTTCTCCCGCAGCCAGTGCGAGTCGGATGTCCTTGAGTCCCAGCCGCAATTTGAAGCCCGCTGGCCGATATTTCTCTTCAGCGATTAAATTGCCATAAGTCTTATACACAGGGGCCGCGAAGAGGCTGTTGGTCAGGAAGTCGACGTAGTCGCGGGGAGCGACGTCGTACTTGCGTACAAGCGCAATCGCCTCGCCGAGCGACTCAATCACCGACGCTATCAGGAAGTTGCCGCTCAGCTTAACCACATTGGCCATCTCGGGCTTGTCTCCGATGATAAACAAACGCTGCCCCAGCGCCTCGAGTAACGCTTTACACCGCTCGACCACCGACGGCTCGCCTGCCGCCACGATGAATAGCTTCCCGGCTTCCGCCGCTTCGGGTCGACCGAATACGGGAGCTGCCATGTAGGTCTGGTCTCGCTTGCGGTGCTCCTCTGCCAGTTTTTTGGACAGGGCGACGCTGATTGTGCTCATCGAGATGTGAACGCTGCCAGCGCGCATGGCATTGATGAATCCGCCTTCGTGCAACACCGCAGAGCCCACAGCAAAATCGTCAGCCAGCATGGTAATGATGGCTTCCGCGCCCTCAACGGCTTCGGTGGGCGAGGGTGCGATCCCGGCTCCCTCGCGTTGCAACCCTTCTGCTTTGGACAATGTGCGGTTCCAAACCGTGACCTTGTGTCCCGCCCGGACCAGATGGCGGGCCATGTGCCACCCCATATTCCCCAACCCGATAAAGCCAATTTTCATAAGACCTCGCAAGAAAGTTAAGTCGGTTGGATGCGCCGGCAGCCAGATTCGCTGCGCGCGAATTGTCCTGCGGTTTCGCCAAGGCTTGTCGGATGGCAGGCGAGTTAAAACCAGTGGAAAAAAGGCTGCCCATAGCGATGTTGCCGGAGAGACGCCGAGCGCCAATCCGGGTATGATGCCAGCAATCACTGGTACATGCCGAACCCGTCGCTGACAGCAACAACCCGCAAGGAACGTCGCCAACTCGGCCGGAAGTGCCGCGACAAAGTCAGCCGTCTCAGCCAGGGTGATTGGAATCCGAAGCAAAGAGACTGCAATGCGCTGGAACGGCTGCGCGTATCGCAGCGTGGCCGCGTAACGCGCCTTCTGCCGATCAAGTACGCCCGCATGGCGGCCTCTCCCTTCGGGTATTTCCGAGGCGCGGTTCCGGTTATGGCCGCCGATCTGGCGAAGCTGCCGCGCACTGGGCTGGTGGCGCAAATCTGTGGCGACGCCCACGTGAGAAATCTGGGAGCGTTCACCGGGATGGATGGAAGGCTTATTTTCGACATCAATGACTTTGACGAGACGATTCACGGACCATGGGAATGGGACGTGAAACGGATGGCCGCCAGTCTTGTTCTGGCCGGCCGCGAGGCAAACAACAATGAGCGGGATTGCAGGGATGCCGTGCTGGCATTCGCACGCCAGTATCGTGAGGCGATGGGCGAATTTGCGAAGATGCCGGCCATCGACCTGGCACGCTACCAGGTATTTCGCCAGCTCCGCGTGTCGCCCGTAGTTTCGGTCCTTAGCAAGGCTGAGCGTGCGACTCCGATGCACAATCTCGAGAAGTTGACCGAGTACCGCCGCGGACAGCATCACTTCCGTGATCAAAAACCATTGCAGTACCACGTTCCCAGACCTCTGGCAGACCAGGTCATCGCTTCGTTGCACAACTACCAGACGACGCTTCTGCCCGAGCGCCGGCATTTCTTCGCGCAGTATCGCCCGGTCGATGTGTCCTTTCGCGTGGTCGGAACCGGGAGTGTCGGAGTCCGCGACTACATCGTCCTCATGTTCGCCGGCGCCATCGATGATCCATTGTTCATGCAGATCAAGGAAGAGATCCCTTCTGCCTACGCGCCGTATCTGCCTCGCACCCGTATCCCCATGCATGAGGGCCAACGCGTCGCTGAAGGAGGTCGAGCGATGCAGGTGCAGTCGGACATCTTCCTTGGCTGGACATCAATCGAGGGCCGCGACTTCCTGGTGCGGCAGTTGCGTGACCACAAAGCCAGCATTGCCGACGAAGACCTCGAAGGTGGCGGGCTCGTGCAATACGCTCGTGTGTGTGGAGAGCTATTATCGAAAGGACATGCGCGATCGGGCGATCCGGGTGCGTTGTACGGATATCTGGGCAGCAGCGACAAGTTCGACAGGGCGATGGTGAAATTTGGCGTTGCTTACGCCGATCAGAGCGAGAAAGACCATCAGGAACTGGTGCGAGCGGTTCGCAGTGGCCGTCTTCCTGCGATTTCAGTCGAGGACACGGAACTGAAATTCACGCCATCCAGTCCCAAGAATTCGAAGACGGCGAAACCAAAGGCTGGCAAGAGGAAGGCCGACGCTGCCAGGGAGAAGGTCAAAGCGAAATTCGTGTCCGGGAGCAGCTTGAAAGCAAGCTGAGTTTCTTCGTCAAGCCAGAATCTGGACCACAAGCCAATCGTGTGCGAGCTGTTTGCATGTAGCGAAAGTCATGAACCTCTCCGACTAGCGCCAGGAAGTCTGCGTCGGATTGGAATCATGAGTATGGTTGTGGCTCCAATCAAAGCGGCGGCCGATGATGGTTTTGAAAAGCATGTGATCGGTTCCGGCCGTCACGCCCACGCCGAGCCCGAAGTTGATCTCCCACTTCGGCGAGACATCGAGATCGAACGCCGGAACAAATTGCTGCCCTTGGTAATGAAATGATACCGGCGAAGTGACAGGGCCGTAGCCCCCGTAATATTCAAGGCCGAACGCGACCGCCTTTGTGAAACTCCACGAGATTTTGGCGTCGGGTGAAAATTCCCAGCCATTTACCGAGTCGGGACCAGCGAAAGACTTATCGAATGCAGGATTAATCGACCAATAGAGCCGTCCTTTCTGCTGATCGACGATCGGTCGAATCTCCCAAGTCCAGGTGCCAGCAGCATAAACCGGCCGGACGTAGCCAAACTCGTTGGACAGGCTCACCCCCACCGGCCAATGCCAGCTGGGTGGCACGCGAACCCGGGGACGGATGTGATCGCCGACCCATGCCCATCCGTGCAACGAAGTCGCCGACGTAAAGATGTAGAAGCCGGTTTCGAACCACGACGTGAAGCCCTGTGTGATTTCCACCGTTTCGTGCAATTCGTGGACCGTCGGGTAGACGCCATCTACGGTTTGCTTGCTTCCTTGGAAGATGAAGTTGCTGTGCAACTCGACCATCGTATTTTTTGGCGCGACGGTTTCTGAGCCATAGACCTGAATCTCGTAGTTATCCTGCGCAGCACAAGAATGGGCCACTCCAAGCAACACCTGCCAACCGAAAATCACCAGCAGGGAGCGCAACCACATGCCCTTCAGCATCGCATACATGCCTGTCTGCAATTGTCTCATTCCGGTTGTCATTCACGGTGTGTGTACCATCCGTCGCCGCTTGCGAGGTACTGGCCGCAATGAACTTCGATCCCGGATTTGTGCAATCGCTCTCGCCCCATTGATTCATGCTGTTTTAAAACGTTTCAACAAAGAATGCACCGCCAGCCTACGGTTTCACAATTCCACTCAACATCCCCTACAATAGCTGCCATTCACGGTTTGAAACGAGGCTTCCACTTTCATGGCCACTACTCCGGCAGAGAACCGACTCGCAGCCCCAACCCTGAAGCGGGCGCTCAGCCTCTGGGACCTGGTCCTTTACGGCATCATCGTCATCCAGCCGACCGCGCCCATGCCAGGTTTCGGTGTATACGCCAATGCAAGTAAGGGGCAAGTGGTCACTTGCATTCTGGTCGGGATGGTTGCCATGGTGTTCACCGCCATCAGTTACGGCCGCATGGCACGTGTCTATCCAAGCGCAGGATCGGCCTACACGTACGTCGGCCGTGAAATCCATCCCGCGCTCGGCTTCGTCACCGGCTGGAGCATGACGATGGACTACATGATCAACCCGCTGATCTGCACCATCTGGTGCGGCAAGGCGATGCTCGATTTCCTGCCTGACGTTTCGCCGCGATTCTGGTTCGTCATCTTCGCTGCGCTCTTCACCGTGCTGAATCTGCGCGGCGTCGAGACCTCTGCGCGCATCAACAAAACGCTCTGCGCGGTGATGGGCGTCGTCATCGTGGTATTCTTCGCGGTGACGTGGCGCTACCTGTTTCACCACGCACCGTACGACTCGGCATCCTTCTTCCGCCCGTTCTACAACCCGGAGGCGTTCAAGGGCAAGGTGATCCTGCACGGGACGTCGCTGGCGGTGCTGACCTACATCGGCTTCGACGGCATCTCCACGCTCTCTGAGGAGGTGCACAATCCTCGGCGCAACATCCTGCTGGCGACCGTGCTGGTGTGCATCGTCACCGGCGTGCTGGCCTCGGCCGAGGTTTATTCCGCGCAGCTTCTGCATCCTGCTTACGGTTTCTCCGAAATGGAAGCCGAGCGCGCCTTCGCCCACGTCGCGGCGATTGCCGGCGGATCGGCGATGGCGCTCGCAATCACTCTGACGTTGTTCGTGGCCACATTCGGTTCGGGCATGGGCGCACAATTGGGCGCGGCGCGCCTGCTCTACGGCATGGGTCGCAGCAATGCAATTCCGAAACCGATTTTTGGGGCCGTCGATCCCCGCACGCGTATCCCGCGCAACAACGTGTTGATCGTCGGTGCCATCGCGCTGGTCGGAGCGTACTTCATCCGCGACTACGATCGTGCTGCCGAACTGCTGAACTACGGCGCGCTCATCGCTTTCATGGGCGTCAACCTGGCCTCGCTGACCCACTACTTCATTCGGGGAGAACGCCGCAGCTTCACCAATTTCGTTGTGCCGGTCCTCGGCTTCCTGATTTGCATGGCTCTGTGGTTGAACCTTTCACGCCCAGCGCTGATCGTCGGCTCCATCTGGATGTTCCTCGGCGTGGCCTATGGAGCATGGAAGACTCGCGGCTTCCGCGCCGAGCTGGTTACCTTCGACGTGCCAGCGGACGCAGAATAAGGCAGCACTCGCGGTTCGCTCGTCACTGGTGTTGCCCCTCATCGCCGTTTCGCCAGTGTCTCCTCCGCTTCAAGGTTGCACCTTCCAGAGTGCGGAGCAGGAATTTCATCAACCCCATCCGGTGGCCCTCTGTCGTCTACTCCAGGCTGAGCCAGCGGTGCGCAAGCGCTGCTCACGAAGCTCCAGCACTTCCACGTCTTCAAGTAAGCGTCGGAGTTGTTGCCAGCGCCAGCCGGCGGTCACCTACCAATCCCAGCGAAGGAGGCACCAAGCCTGGTCTAACAGAGCCGACTGCGGCAAAAGCTACGACTCCCGCCTTGCGGGTAGCAAATTCTTCAGCCCGTTCTCACCTGCCACAGGTCTACCCACCCTATCCCCAAACAGGGGTAAAAGGGTGCGGCAACCGCAAGCCACTTATCTTCTTGTGATTAGCGGGATCACTCGGGATTCACCGCGAAATCACAGCGGCTGCGTCGACTGCCGGTCACATGGGCGACACACTCGCGCCATTCGCCGGCCGGTCCCGCACACAAATCCTGAGAAGAGGAGACACTTTGATGAAACTCAATCGCAAGATCGCAACCGTCCTTCTGGGCCTCACGCTGTGTTTCTCGCTCGCAGCCGCTGCCCAAAAGGTTATCGACTTCAGCGGACTGCCGAAGACGGGCGTCCTGTTACCCATTCCCAATGGATACGGAGGCATGAATTGGGGCAACCTCCACTACATCACCGAAGAACCCAACGATGGCACACGGAACGTGGCTGTTCCTCGTTTACCTCCACCGCTGAGACCATGTCCGCGGCAGACCTTAACCAGCCGTTTCACGTGCTCGGCATGGCGGTGGTCGGCCTAGCCAACACCACCCTGACCCTGCACGCCCTACAGCCATGGATCGTACGTGGGCGCGAAGAGCTACCCGTTGTCGCCGTTCCTGACGCCCATTCGCATCCCGGCTGAATGGGGGAGATCACGCAGGCCACCTTCGTTTGCACCGACAGGCAGCGGAAAGCGTCACTCTTCAACCTCTGGAGCGTGACGCTCCAATAGCGAATTGCCCTGTGGCGATGGACCTGCACCCAGGCAGGTAACGCCACGGTGAACAAGCGGGGCGACCGCACCTCCACAACTTCGCCCCGCTTGTTTGCCATGTAAATCCGTAGCATCGACTCCGCACGCCGCATAACTCTGTCCATCCGGCACTTACGCGAATATCACTGCGATTCAGCATTTGCGGGCGGCGCCATATCGCTTCTGGAAACTGGAACCTCGGCGCGAGTCAGAGGCGAATCTACAGTAGGGAAGGAAGAGAGAGGGATCTCTGCACGCGGCCCGCGCCGCAGCAGAGATCCGTTGCAATGAGCTCGGGATTTCGAGTGGCGGCTCAGACCCCGCGACTGCGGTCGGGGCGGCTATGCCATGAGGCTTCATCTTCACATTGGACTTTGGCGACAAATGGGCGGAGAATAAAGAGCATCGGTGGTCCGAAATTAGGCTATCTTTTGGCAACAAATCGAATCTATTAGGGTTGGGAACATTGAGCCCGAAGTGCGTCCCTGCGCAACCCACAGAAGAGACACGGGTCCGGCGAATTCGGGGATCACGTCTCTGAAGGCGTACACTATGGTAGCGGTCCGAGGTCAGAAGTCGGCCGAGTGAAGGTGGTTATCATGCGATCGGTAGTCCGGTATCTCACGCTAGCCGTCCTGGCGTTGAGCTTGGTTCCCGTCAGCTTTGGTGAGGATACCAACGCGTCAGACAAGCCTGACAAGAATGCGCCGTCTCCGAGCACGCTCGCTGACATCAACGCGATCGGTAATCGGAATGTCGGCTGCAATAAGGGAGTGGGGAACTGGTACTCGCTGGAGAAGCAGGTCCAGATGGGCCAGCAGTATTCCCAGCAGGTCGAGCATGGCGCGAAGCTGGTAACCGACCCGGTGGTGACGGAGTACGTTAATCGCATTGGCCAGAACCTGGTGCGCAATTCGGACGCGAAGGTTCCTTTTACCATCAAGGTAATCGATACAGATGAGATCAATGCGTTCGCGTTGCCCGGCGGGTTCTTCTATGTGAACTCGGGACTGATCCTGGCGGCCGACAACGAGGCTGAACTGGCGGGCGTGATGGCGCACGAGATCGCGCACGTGGCGGCCTGCCATGTGGCTCGCGAACAAACGCGCGGCAACATCGTGAACTTGGCGAGCATTCCGCTGATCTTTGTGCCGGGCGGATGGGCGGTATATGAAGCAACGCAGGCAGGCTTGAGCATCGGTGTGCCGCTGACTTTCATGAAGTTCTCGCGTAACTTCGAAAGCGAAGCCGACTTTCTGGGCATGGAATACATGTACAAAGCGGGATACGATCCGCAGTCGTTCATCTCGTTCTTCGAGAAAATCGAGGCACAGGAGAAGAAGAAACCAGGCGTGATCTCGAAGGCGTTCTCTTCCCACCCGATGACGCCCGATCGGGTCGAGCATGCGCAGCACGAGATGAAGAACGTGCTTCCGCCGCGGGACGAGTATGTGCTCAACACCTCAGACTTCGACCAGGTGAAAACGCGGCTGTCCTCGATCGAGAACCGGCACAAAGTGCAGAACGACAAGGACAACAAGGATCGTCCAACACTGCGGCGTGCAACTGCTGACAACCCGACCGACAATGGCACGGGTAAGACGAATGACGACGACCGTCCCACGCTGAAGCGCAACGACGGATCCACCTACCAATAAAGAGAACTTATCCTAAGGCCAAGAGGCTCCCTGGATTCGGGAGCCTTATTTCTTGCCCATTTCAAGCCCTTGGTTCTGGGTACGCCCTCCGGCCCAAGCCTTACGACTAAAATTATTGTTCCCATCCAGCAAGTTTTTTCTTGTTTTCGTCCCGGGACGAAATTAGACTCCAGCCGAAATTCTCGGAGGTGCTGAAGGGCAGGGTTGCCCAAAAGGGGGCGTTATGGGTGTTTTGCGCTGTGGGGAATGGGGCTTACGTGCCACTCTAGGAATCGTGCTGCTCGTCCTCATCACCAGCTCGGGACTCAGCGCCGCCACGCTCAGGGAGCGCCTCGTTGGTCTCACGGACCAGGAATTCCGGCAGGTACGGGAAAAGGCTGGTCGCGGCGACCGGAACTCGATGGCTATGATGGCACTGGCGTACGACGAAGGTATCCAGGTACAGCGCGATGATCTGCAGGCGGCCGCGTGGTATCGCAAGCTGGCTCTCATGGGGGACTACCAGGGGCAGCACATGCTGGCGAGGTTTTGCGAGCAGGGCCGTGGCGTACCGCAGAGCTACACCCAGGCCGTCGTCTGGTATCGCAAGGCAGCCGCGATGGGTTACGTCCCCTCGCAGGTGAACTTGGGCAACATCTATCTGTCGGGGAAGGGCGTGCCGCCTGACGACGAAGAAGCCGCCAAGTGGTATCAAGTGGCAGCGCAGCAAGGTGATGCCCAGGCGGAGGACAACATCGGGTACATGTACGACAACGGCCGGGGTGTGGTGCAGGACTACAAGCAGGCAGCATACTGGTATCGTAAGTCGGCCGAACAGGGCGACGGCTTCGGAATGAACAACCTTGGCGTGATGTACCTGCACGGACGAGGCGTCGCATTTGATGAGATGGAGGCGATGCGCTGGTTCGATAAGGCAGTCGCGACCGGCAAGGCCAAGGGATACACCAATAAGGCGCTGGTCTATATGTACGGGATCAAAACCCGGCATGATTATCCGAGGGCATACCGGATGCTCTTGCAGGCCGTTGCTGGCGGCGATGCCGAGGCCAGACTCCTGCTGGAGAAATGCCGGGCAGAGCTGAGCAAGGCACAGTTGGAAGAGACCGAACAGGCTTTTCGAGCCCAGTCAGAGGAACATTAGCCCGCCGTGACTCCTTGCGGTTTGGAGCTGCAGCAGTCCGTTTTTGGCTCTGCTTCCCAATGTAATGTTTGCGTCCCTCTTGAAATTGATGGCAAGCCGGAGAGCCTGGCTGCGCCAAGGTCCGCTTGTTCGAAGAAGCCCGGCTATGTCAGGCCGAAGCTACCACCTCCACACCACCCACCGGCTACCAAAGAGGTGCCCCGAACCATGCTGCCAGGACGAAGCGGCTCCAACCGCTCAGGGTCAGTTCTTCGGGGCAATGCCGGCGCCGATACCAGCCCGATCCGTAGGATCGGAAGCCGTCGTCGGCTCAAAGAGATTGGCAGCGCTCACACCGACCGAGACAAAACGAGGCGCTTGCCGCGCCTCTGTACTTTTCTCAAAAGTTGCTGATCCTATGGTATCCGCTGCGCCAATCCCGGCAAGGCTTTCATCAGGTCGTTGTAAATGACCATGACGGCAAACAACACCAGGAAAACAAAGGCCGTTTGATAGATACGCTCTTTAATGCGAACGCTGATGTCGCGGCGTATCACCGACTCGATGATGAGCAGAAGGATGATGCCACCATCGAGAATCGGGATCGGGAGCAGGTTAAAGACGCCAAGGTTCAGACTGATCATCGCCATCAGGCTCAGCAGCGGGGTCCATCCGGGCTGGCGTGCGGCATCGCCTGAAGCGCGGGCGATGCCGATTGGTCCCTCGATCTGCTTCATCGAGACCTTGCGCTGTACCATCTTCTCCACCAGGTCCACGATCAGCACCGAGTAGCGCTTGTTTTCCTGAATGGAGCGGCGCAGGGCCTGGGGAAAGGGCAGTTTGTCGATGTGTACCGGCTCGGAGTGGAAGCCTAACCGGTAATTTCTCTGGCCGTTCTCGTCGATGAGGGCGGGCGCAATCGTATACTTCATCTGCTGTCCATTGCGGACAATCGTGACTGCGACCGGCTTGTCTTTGTTCTGCTGCAGATAGTGAATCACCGAGAAGAGCGAACGCATGGGCACGTCGTTCACGGCAACCAGGTCGTCGCCGACTTGTATGCCGGCTTTGGCAGCGGGCATGTTGGGCTCGAGCTCGGTGACGGTGATCGGCTGGTCGGGAAGCCATCCGACGTTGCCATACTGTTCTGTACCTTCGACGTCAGGCTGGATCTGCTTCTCGAAGATCTGGTTGCCGCGCTGGATAGCAACATCAACCGGCTGACGCGGACTAGTTACCACCTTAAGAATGACGTCTTCCCATGTGGGGTTCTGAATGCCATCGATGCGGACAATGCGGTCGCCCTGTTCGACGCCAGATTTAGCGGCGGGCGAGTTTTCCAGCACCCATCCGATGACAGCGGGCTGATCGAGATAGATCGGGTGCTCGTAACGCACCATGAAGACACCGGTAAGCAGGGCAACCGCCAGGATGATGTTCATCGCCGGGCCGGCAAACGCGATCACGAAGCGCTGCCAGCGCGGATGCGACATAAATTCGTCTGGTGCGCCACTGCGTGACTCCAGCGGATTTTCGCCGGCCATCTTGACATAGCCGCCGAGGGGCAGCGCGCTGATGCGGTAGTCGGTGTCGCCGCGGCGGAAGCCCGCAAGACGTTTGCCGAACCCGATGGAAAAGACTTCAACTCGAACGCCAAAATACTTAGCGGCAGCAAAGTGACCCAGCTCGTGCACCAGAATCATGATGCCAAGCACCACGGCCATCGAAACCACCGCGATTAAGAAGGATTCCATATACCTCTTTGAACTGGGGAGCTACTTGTGCGGGTTTGCCGAGGGCGCATGGGCGACGCCGACTCTTGGACCCATCTTCTGGATGCGGCTGCGGGCTTTGCGGCGCGCCTCGGCATCGACTTCCAAGACCTGATCTATAGATTCCGGAACGCGAGCCGGCGTTTCATCCAAAACCCACTCTATTGTAGCCGGAATATCCTCAAATCCAATACTGCTTTCCAGGAACGCTGCAACAGCCACCTCATCCGCGGCGTTCAGGGCTATTGTTTTGGCTCCCCCGGCTTCGACTGCTTCGTAAGCTAAACGTAAGCAAGGAAATTTGTTAAGGTCGGGTGGACTGAAGTCGAGCCGCTGCAGATTGAGCACGGGAAAGCGCAGATCGGACTCGATTCGGTCCGGATATGTTAACGCGTAGAGGATCGGTAGGCGCATATCGGTGACCGAGAGTTGCGCGAGCAAGCTGCCGTCCACGAACTCGACCATCGAGTGAATCGTGCTCTGCGGATGCACCAACACGCTCACCTGGCCGGGGGGCAGATCGAACAGGCGGCAAGCCTCGATGACTTCGAAGCCCTTGTTCATAAGGGTCGCGGAATCAATCGTAATGCGCTGGCCCATCTTCCAGGTGGGATGGGCGAGTGCCTGCTCTACCGTGACATTGGCGAATTCTGCCGCCGGCTTATTCAGGAACGGTCCACCCGAGGCTGTGAGCCAAACGCGAAGCACTTCGTTGCGGCGACCGCCTCGCATACACTGGTGAACCGCATTGTGCTCGCTATCGATGGGCAGGAGAGGCTTGCCCTGCTTGCTAGCCTCGGCTGTGATGAGATCGCCGGCAGCGACGAGACACTCCTTGTTCGCCAGCCCAACGGTCTTGCCAGCCTTTACAGCCTCGTAAGTTGCTTCCAGTCCAGCGACTCCGACGATGGCGCTGACGACGAAGTCAGCTTCGGGATGGGTGGCGACCTTGACCGCGCCCGCCGATCCGTGGACGACCTCGATGGCACTGCTCAGCCCGGCCTTGGTCAATAGGCCTGCAATACGATTTGCGGATTCGGCACTGGCCATGGAGAGAATATGCGGTCGCCAACGGCGAGCTTGCTCGAAAGCGAGGGGTACGTTGTTGCCTGCTGCCATCGTTACGATGGAGAAGCGATCGGGGAAGGCCTGGACGATGTTGAGCGTGTTCCTGCCGATGGAGCCGGTCGAGCCGAGGATGGCGATGCGTTTCATGCCAAATGTTTCGGACTACCCAACCATCATTGTGCCGCGGAAATACCTGCCCAGCACGGCAAAATAAAAGAACCAGCCTACCGGCAAGGCAAACAACAATGCATCGATGCGATCGAGCACGCCGCCGTGGCCCGGAAGCAGAGTTCCTGAATCTTTCACCCCGCCTCCTCGCTTGAACATGGATTCAACAAGATCGCCAAGCTGTGCCGCAATATTCACGCAAACCGCGAAAGCTATAACACTCAACGCGGGAGGCCGTCCACTTGGCCCTAGGGAATACAGCATATTCGGGGGTGACAGCAGGTGGATATGCTGAAAAATTAGGTAAATGGGATGCAGGTAGTGGAATAGCAACAGCGCCACCACGACCGCGCCGATCGTCGACGCAATAGTGCCTTCCCATGTTTTGCCAGGGCTGACACGCGGGGCCAGTTTCGTCTTCCCGAAGGCGCGCCCGACGTAGTAGGCGGCCGTGTCTCCCGTCCAGACCAGCAGCATTGTGAACAGCAGGAACAGCGCTCCGTTGGCATAGGAGCGCACCACCACCATCGAGGCCAGCGACAGGGCCACATAAGGTATCAGCAGGAACGAAGCTGCGGCGTCCGGTAACGACCGCGATAAGGGTTCCCGCCTCATCCCTGCGACCAGCAGAATGAACGGCGAGGCAATGACCAGCAGTAACGCTCCTGCTCCAAACGAAGCGACCGTGAGGGAGAGCGCCAGGTCGTAATTGCTGGCGCTCATTTCACCTACGGCAAAGGCGACGACGAAGACGCAGATCACGAACAACTGGGTTAGCCAGCGAAAAGGAATCAAGCCGTTCGCGCGGGCGAGGTCGAGATATTCGCGGCTTGCCACGATTGCTGTCCCGAGCACCAGCAGCGTGAAGAGCCATAACGGCGCGCGAAACAATGCGAGGATGACAAGAGGAATGAGGACAATCGCCGTGAGGACGCGCGTCACGAGAGGTGTCCGTTATCGGGACCCAATCCACCGAAGCGGCGTTCGCGATTCTGAAAGGCTTCGATCGCCTCCAGCAGATGTGTGCCGCGGAAATCCGGCCACAGCGTGTCAGTGACGTAGATCTCAGCGTAAGCCGCTTGCCACAGCAGAAAATTACTGAGGCGCATCTCCCCGCTGGTGCGAATGAGCAGGTCGAGCTCTGGAAGGCTGCGCGTATAGAGGTGGCGCGCGACGGCCTTCTCATCGATTCGCACGTGCTCGAGCCCGCCGTTGCGAGAAGCCTCACGCAATAACGACGTGAACGAGTCAACCAGCTCCGTCCTCGAGCTGTAGTTGAGCGCCAGAGTTAGCACCATGCCACTGTTATTTTCCGTAGTCTCGCGTGCCCACGCCATACGCTCCTGCACTTCCTGAGGCAGCTCCTGCTGGCGGCCGATGTACTGCAGCTTGATGTTGTTCTCCATCAGGGTGGGTAGCTCCAGCTTCAGGTATCGGTGCAACAGGTTCATCAGGTAGCTGACTTCGGTCCTGGGGCGCTTCCAGTTTTCCGCCGAGAACGAATAGAGCGTCAGCGCCGGCATTCGAATGCGCGCGGCGGTTTCGATGGTGGAGCGCACCGCGGCAACGCCTGCCCGATGCCCCGCGATGCGAGGCAAATGGCGGCGTTTGGCCCAGCGGCCATTTCCGTCCATGATGATGGCAATGTGGTGGGGCAACCGCTCCGGATCAAGGCGGGAGTAGATCTCAGCCTCTTTGCGGTTAAGCCCGGCGGGCACTTGTGCGCGCAAAGCGTACCTCTACCGAACACTTGAAAGTAGCATATGGCGGAGGCGCTTGCAACGAAAGCGGCATAGCACGCATAGCACGTCTGCTGCCACGCGTCAGGCTCAACCGTTGTATTTCTTGAAATCCTTGATGGCTTCCTGGCTGAACCTGCCCAACTTCGATGAGTTAGGCGTCCGGGTCTCGCATGTAGCATCGCATCTCGTGGCCGTGATTATCGAGCGGCTCAGTCAGGAAGTGGGCGCCTTTCGCCTTCCATTGCCAGTGGCAAGCCCAAAAATGTCGGCTACCCGGAGGTTCAGGAAACCGTTCACTATTTAGATTGCCAGGTGTCTCAAGCACCACTTGAGGCTTATCGGGAGTTGGACCGCCACCCGAGTTAAGGATGATCCAGGAGTTGGCGAGTTTGTTGTACAGGGATTCTCCTCCTTTACCACCCTTCCTCCGGGACGCGTACGTAGAAGTCCCTGGACCTGGGTTGGCTCGCCACCGTCAGGAAATGCGTTACAAAAAAATCTTCCTCGGCAATTGGGGCGTCAGGTGTAGGCATGTGGCCTCTTCCGAATGAAGCTGTGCCAAGGTATACGGAGATCCCGAGTCTCTCTCCAGTGGTGACACCCAGATTCTCAGTGTGGCGACAACGATGGTCTTTATGGGTCGAGACCCGTGGTGCACCGGAGCGCCGCTGCCAGGAGGAAGCGCCGAGGCAAAACGCCTCGGCGCTTTCCGGAGGCTAGGCCCTAGCAGCAAGCTGATCACGGATGCGCCAAGAGTGGCTCCCTCCCAGTGAGCGTCCACCGGGCGGATGGAAAGTCGGAAGTTGCTACCTTGAGCGCCTACGCTCCACGGCGCGGGTGCAGCACCATATCACGCACCTGAGCAATCACGCTCGACAGCTGCATTGCATTCAGCTTTGAGGTGAACTCCGCCAATTCGGCGATGAACGGATCCGAGAGCAGATCTTTGATATCGTCCTCGCGCGAGGGACCACAGGCACGCAGCAGTTCCGGCACGCTCACCTCGAGCGCCTGCGCCAATCGAGATAGCGATGACAGCGTCGGTGTGGCCTTCTCATTCTCGATCTTCGAGACGTAAGTGCGGGGCACGCCCATGCGCAGCGCGAGTTGACGCTGGCTCAGGCTGTTGCGCAGCCGCAAGCTCCGAATCGCGTGCGCGACCTGGACCTCCGAACGGCTGCCGGCGTCAGGTTGTTCAACGGGCACAGCTGGCGTGAGGATAGGTTGAGGCTCGTCTTCGTCCAACGAGGTGCGACACTTACGGCAAAGATTGTTGACAGTTTTGAACTGGACGAGACGGCAGTGGTCGCATCTCACCACTTCCCGGGAATCTACAGGCGCGAGAGTCGTGGCCATTCCAGATTTTGGGAGTGCCAGAGCGGGGCACTATTATGGAGAACTTCTCCGGCTAATAACGCTTAAGAGACATTCCCGCTAACGGGTACTTTGCGGCATGCGTTTGATAGAGTCAAGAGGACAGACGGACGAAAACCGAAAAAGCTGTGCAAATTTCCGGATCGTGTCCCAGCGAAACAGGAAAAAGCCGCAGAATCACAGGAGAAACACGCAATGACCCGTTCGGAGGCATGGGGTTTACTAACTGAGTTCACCCAATCAGAAAGTTTGCGCAAACACGCCCTAGCCGTGGAAGCGTGCATGCGTTCTTACGCGCGGAAGTTCGGGGAAGATGAAGAACGATGGGGCATCGTCGGGCTTATCCACGACTTTGACTACGAAAAATACCCCAGCCTTGATGACCATCCCTACAAGGGAAGTGAAATATTGAAAGAGCGCGGCGTGCCAGAGGAGATCCGGCGAGCCATCCTGTCGCACGCCGACTACACTGGCGTGACGCGTGACTCGCACCTCGAGAAGGCTCTGTTCGCCTGCGACGAACTGGCAGGCTTCATCACGGCGACCGCACTGGTCAAGCCTAACCGGTCACTCTTCGAGGTCGATGCGCGGTCAGTTCGAAAGCGGATGAAGGACAAAGCCTTCGCTCGATCGGTCAAACGTGAGGACATCATCGACGGAGCCACCGGGCTCGGAGTCGATTTGGATGAGCACATCACGTTCTGCATCGAAGCGATGAAAAGCGTGGCACAGGAGTTAGGACTGGCGGGAAAGGATGTGGCTGAGTCTGCGTGAAGGAGACGCATGAAGATTATGTTCGCACTATTCGGCCTTGGACTGGGCGTGGTGGCCCTCTATGCCGCTGAAGACGCAGATAACCTGGCGAAGCAGTTTGACTATGACCACAATGCACCCGTCCGCGTGGAGCAGGTCAGCACCGAGCAGCGCGGAAAAATAACGGTTGAGGACATTACGTACAGCGGTGCAGCCGGAGGACGGGTTCCGGCCTACCTGGTGATCCCGGCAGGCAAAGGACCCTTCGCGGCCGTGCTGTGGGGACACTGGATGATGCCCGGCTCTGCTTCGATGAACCGAACAGAGTTCCTCGACGAAGCAGTCGCACTGGCGCCTGGCGGGGTAGTGTCGCTGCTGATCGATTCGCCGATGGTGCGGCCGGGCTACAAGCCGCAGGGTGACCTGAAGGATAGTCAGCAAGATGTGATCGACCTGCGCCGCGGACTCGATTTACTGCTTACTCGCAAAGATGTGGACCTAAAGCGGGTGGCTTATGTCGGGCACAGCTTCCATGCCGGCAACGGCGCAATCCTCGCGGGCATAGAGCCGCGCTTGACCACGCTCGTTCTTATGGCGGGTGGTCTGGATATGGACCAGTTTCTTGCCAGCCAGTCGAAGATGGCTGTGGAGGCCAGGCAGAAGTATTCTGCGGATGAGCTCAAGCAGTACCTGGCAGCAAATGACTCCGTCAACCCCAAGCACTATCTGCACAGCAAGCATCCACCATTGCTGCTGCAGTTTGGTATGCACGATGCTTACATGACGAAAGAGGATTGCGAGGAGTATGCTCGCATCGTGAGTCCCCCCAAAGAAGTGAAGTACTACGATGCCGGTCACGAACTGAATGCAGCCGCCCGGCACGATCGTATCGCGTGGCTGCAAGAACAGCTTGATCTGAAGAAGGTGGACTGGAAGGCGATCGGCGCCTTGCCGCAGATCAAATAACGACACCGTGTCGCCTTCTCGATGGCGTGGCTCCCGCTTGCCAGCAACTGCCGGAATTCCTCCTCGCTGCCAAGATTTGCTTCGGCTTCGCAGAGGGCCTTCTTAATTTGCTCCTCCCAGGTGGAGTCGTCGGCGACGATTCTCCTCCTGGAAACCGTCTTATGTTCGTGCGAGCTTCTTCATATGCTTGACAACCGCGTCGAGCGGGACGTCTTCCTTGGTGCTGGTGCAGCGTGTGAACACTTCAATCTGTCCCTCCGAGAGTTTTTTCCCGACATTGACGCGGTAAGGAACTCCGATCAGGTCTGCGTCTTTGAACTTCACACCAGGACGTTCGTCGCGGTCATCGAGTAGGACGTCGAAGCCGGCACTCTCCAGGTCTTGAGCGATCTTCTCGCCGCCGCTGTTAATCTTGGTGTCACTGGTATTGGTTGGCGTCACAACTACCTCAAACGGAGCGATGCTGATCGGCAGCCAGAAGCCATTTTCGTCGCTGCCCTGTTCGATCGAGGCGGTCAGGATGCGCTCCAGCCCGATGCCGTAGCTGCCCATGATGGGCGTGACTTCCTTGCCGTTTGGATCGAGCACCCGCGCCCCCATCGACTCGGAATATTTGTAACCCAGCTTGAAGATGTGCCCGATCTCGACCGCCTTGCCAATCTTGAGCGAGTGTCCGCACCTGGGACAGCCCTCGCCTTCGACGGCGTTGCGTAAGTCAGCATAAGCAGTCGGATGGAAGGTATCGCCCGGCGTCAGGTTCTTGACATGGTATCCCTCAACATTGGCGCCACCGATCAGGTTCTTCCGTCCGCGCAGGGCCTCCTCGACGAGTAGCTGCGGCTTGGACAAATCCGATTCTTCATTCGCCCAGTCGATCTTCAGCGGCCCCAGGTAGCCGGCCGGCGAGTTGAAGAGGGTGACGATCTCTGCCTCCTGCATTGGACGAAACTCTTTGCCGCTGATCGCGGCTGAGAGCTTTGCTTCATTGAGCATGTGATCCCCACGCATAAGCACTACGAGGGCACGCGTGCGGACCTGGCAGGTTTTGGCATCGATTCCGTCGTTGATCATGTAGGCCAGAGTCTTGATCTTGTTCTTCGGGGAGACACCCAGGAACCGCGCCACCTCTTCGATTGTCTTTTGCCCCGGGGTATGAACGAGCTCCGGTTTGCCATCGCCGGAGGGCGCGAGATCTTCGACTGGCTCGAGGCGCGAGGTGGCTTTTTCGAGGTTCGCCGCATAACCACAATTGGCGCAGCTTGCAACCAGGTCCTCGCCTGCGTCGGTGTAAATCATGAACTCGTGTGACTGCGATCCTCCCATCGCGCCCGAGTGCGCTTCGACGACGAGATATTTCAATCCGCAACGGTCAAAGATGCGGCAGTACGCGTCGTAGTGCTTCTGGTAGCTGATGTCCAGCCCGGCGGCATCCAGGTCGAAGGAGTAAGAGTCCTTCATCATGAACTGGCGTACTCGCAACAGGCCCGACTTCGGCCGCGGCTCATCGCGGAATTTCGACTGGATCTGGTACCAGATCTGCGGCAGCTGCTTGTAGCTGCGTAGCTCCTTGCGGGCGATTTCAGTCATAACCTCTTCGTGCGTCATGCCTAGACAGAGGTCGCGCGCCCCGCGGTCTTTCAGGCGGAACATGCTGTCTCCCATGATCTGCCAGCGGCCACTGGCCTCCCAGAGCTCGCGCGGGTGGAGGGCCGGCAGGTAGAATTCCTGACCGATGCGGTCCATTTCTTCCCGGACGATGCGAGTGATCTTGACCATCGATCGGTTGCCGAGGAAAAGAAACGAATACAGACCAGCGGCAAGCTGGCGGATGTATCCGGCACGGACGAGGAGCTTATGGCTGGCGACCTCGGCGTCGGCTGGAGCTTCGCGCAGCGTCGGTATAAACCTTTGGGACCAGCGGTGCATAATGGCTTTCTCTGGTAATTTCTGCCCAGGATGAGGGAATCAGTTATTGTAACGGATGCGACTCGGGCCTACGTTGGCACGACTGTCGACTCATCGCGTCGTCGGTCGCGTTTGATTCGCTGCGACGCGAACAGACCGTCAGGCATCTGCAGGCTGGAAAGACCAAGTTGAGGAAAACTCCTATGTACCACTACAATCCGACGACGGCGCTGGAAGAATTGAACGAGGACGCAGCGTTGCCCAATCCGGTGCATGTGCGCGATATGCTTCTGCGTGCGCATCTCGACCCGGACCATTCCCTGGAATTCAACCGGATGTTTATTGAGTACCAGAAACAATTCGGCGAGTTGCAAAAGCTGGGGCGGGAGCTGCTGGAAGGATTGCATCGGTTAGGGAAGAAGTGAGCGCAATTAGCATCTAGCAACCAGTGATTGGTGGTCGCTGTTCGAAACGACGTCGCCGGATTCTGCCAAGCGTTGAGAACTAACGGCTGACTAATCATTGCGGGTTGCTCACGAACGGAGTACATGATGAAACTGTTCCCGCTGTTCAGCCTGATCTTTGTGATCGCAGTTTCGGCCTACGCTGCCGACGGGAAGCCGGTCTCGTACAAGAGCGGCGCTGAAACCGTGAACGCCCTTCTGTACATACCACAGGGTAAGGGCTCGTTCCCTGCGCTGGTGGTGATCCATGAGTATTGGGGTCTGAACGACTGGGTGAAGGAAGAGGCGTCGAAGTTCGCCGATCAGGGTTATGCCGCGCTGGCGATCGATCTCTATCGTGGCCAGGTAGCGAAGACGCCTGACGAAGCGCATCAGATCATGCGTGGTGTGCCGGAAGACCGGGCGAATCGCGATTTGCTGGCCGCGACAGCCTACCTGCGATCATTGAAGAACGTCGATCCAAAGCGGGTCGGGTCGATTGGGTGGTGCATGGGTGGCGGGTACTCGCTTGATCTTGCTGTGAACGATCCCCAGTTAAAGGTAGCGGTGATCAACTACGGACATCTGGCGGCGGACGAAGCCACTCTGAAGAAGATCAACGCTGACGTCCTGGGCATCTTTGGCGGGCAAGACAAGGGTATTCTGGTTGACAGCGTGAAGCAATTCGAGGCCCAGCTAAAGGCAATGGGAAGGACGGTCGATATTCATATCTTCCCCGACGCAGGCCATGCCTTTGAGAATCCCAACAACAAGCAAGCCTACCGTGCCGAAGACGCGGCCCAGGCATGGACCTACACCGTTGATTTTCTGGCAAAGTACCTAAAATAGTCAGCGAGTTCCTTGCGATGCTGAAGAGACGAATTCTGTGGACGATGGCTGCTCTGGCAATGGTGGCGGTCCTGTGGGCGCTGAAGATCGAAGTCACGTACGAGCATAACGTGCGCCACATGCCTGCCGATTTACGCATACGACCCCATCACATAACGTACATGTGGAAAGCGTGACGAACAGCCCGGATCCGCTCTCCCCTGAGGCAAAGGCTTCCTGTAAGTTTCTGGGCTCGCCTACACACGCTCTAGAATCATTGCAATTCCCTGGCCGACGCCGATACACATCGTGCATAAGGCGTAGCGTCCCCTGGCACGCTGAAGTTGCAGAACCGCCGCAGTGATCAGGCGAGCGCCGCTCGCCCCGAGCGGGTGCCCGAGTGCGATGGCTCCGCCATTAGGATTGACGTGGGAAGCGTCATCGGGGATCTTCAGCTCGCGAAGCACGGCCAGCGCCTGCGAGGCGAACGCTTCGTTCAACTCGATCACGTCCATGTCGCCGATCTTCAGCTTCGCCGAGTCCAGCACCTTGCGAGTTGCAGGAACCGGCCCCATGCCCATGATGCGAGGCGGCACACCGGCGACGGCCGAGGCGACGATGCGAGCCCTCGCCGTCAAGCCAAAGCGCCTGGCCGCTTCTTCGGAGGCCAGCAGAAGAGCGCACGCGCCGTCGTTGACGCCTGATGCGTTGCCGGCTGTGATCGTCCCGTTAGCTCTGACGATTGGTTTGAGCGCGGCCAGTCCTTGTAGTGTCGTATCGGATCGTGGATGCTCATCTTTATCGACAATAGTCGGTGGGCCCGTGCGCTGCGTGATGGTAACCGGGGTGAGTTGTTCGGCCAGCGCACCGTTGCACAGAGCTTCTGCGGTCCGCTGCTGACTCCGGAAGGCAAAGGCGTCCTGATCCTCGCGCGATATTTTGAATTCTGCGGCCACGTTCTCGCCGGTTTCTGGCATGGATTCGGCCCCATATTGCGCCTTCATCAGCGGGTTCACAAAGCGCCAGCCGATGGTCGTGTCCTCCAGCTTCATTGTGCGAGCAAATGCCGCATCAACCTTGCCCACGACGAAGGGCGCGCGCGACATGCTCTCCACACCGCCGGCGATGACGAGAGAAGTTTCGCCTGTCCTGATGGCCCGGGCTGCAATGGCGACGGCATCCATGCTGGAGCCGCATAACCGGTTGACAGTTGTTCCCGGAACGGTGTGCGGGAGTCCCGCCAGCAAGAGTGCCATGCGGGCCACATTGCGGTTGTCTTCGCCGGATTGATTGGCACACCCGAAGACCACGTCGTCAACCGTGCTCCAATCCACGTCAGGGTTTCGCTCAAGGAGGGCCTTGATGGGGATCGCCGCCAGGTCATCGGTGCGAACGGGAGCGAGTGATCCGCCGTAGCGACCAAAGGGCGTGCGTACAGCGTCGCAGATGAGTGCTTCGATCATGTGACAGGTCTTGAACGACGGCAGAGTGTCTGGTAACGCGCAAACCAAACTAAGTGCCGCGGCGCACCATCACATCATAGCTTGAAGAGACGATGGAAGCCGACCGTGTCGGACCGTGGACCGGCAAGCCGCGTGGCCAGAGCGTAAAGGAGAAGCGCTACTCCGCGTCAGAAGGGAACGACGAGTAAGGTTGCCCAGAGAACTCCTTCAGCAAAACGAAGCTTTTCCGTGCATCAAGACTCATGAAGGGGGTTGCAGACGCCGCCAGGGTTATCCCCGCGACTAAGCAGTTGGCGCCTCTGCGGTTTCATAACCACGGATGTGCGACTTGTGCCATTCCCAGGCTGACCGGACGATGCTTTCGATGTCACTGTACTGCGGATTCCAGCCGAGGACCTTGCGAATCTTGTCAGAGCTGGCAATAAGGACGGCGGGATCTCCCGGACGTCGCGCACATTCCACGACAGGAATGTCACGGCCGGTGACTTTTCGTGCGATGTTGATAATTTCCCGCACACTGAACCCATGGCCGCTGCCGAGATTGCAGACTAGCTGCGGATGCCGTTCGAGGCCGTCTAGAGCGAGCAAATGGGCCGTCGCCAGGTCGTCGAGGTGAATAAAATCGCGGACACATGTGCCGTCCTTCGTGGGATAGTCCGTGCCATAGATCGAGATGGCATCACGTAAGCCTAGCGGCACACGCAGGATTAGTGGAATCAGGTGACTCTCGGAGCGGTGCTCCTCGCCACGATCGCCCGTAGCACCGGCCGCGTTGAAGTACCTTAGGCTGGCATAACGCAAACCGTGCGCGTGATGTAGCCAGGTGAGCATGCGCTCCACGATAAGTTTCGACTCGCCGTAAGCATTCGTCGGAGAAAGCGGGTGGTCCTCTGGAATAGGAAGCTGCTGAGGTTCTCCGTAAACCGCGGCGGTCGATGAAAAAACGAACCGTTGCACACCGTAGCGCAGCATTGTCTGAAGCAGACTGAGCGTGCCCGCGGAGTTGTTCTCGAAGTAGGCCTCCGGGCTTTTGACTGACTCGGCGGCCTCGATCAAGCCGGCGAAATGCATCACCGCATCGAAATGTGTCTTCTCGAACAGTGATCGGAGCGCAACCGGATCGCCTGCGTCTGCCTGAACGAACTCAGCGTCGGGCGGCACGGCGGCGCGCCATCCCATGCATAGATTATCGAGTACGACGACGCTGCGCCCACTGCGCAAGAGGCGATCGGCAACGACACTACCGATGTATCCGGCTCCGCCGGTAACTAAGACTCTCATTGTGAAACGATTCCCTCTGGTTGCCTTGGTCACCCAGCACGCGAAAACGGCGAGAAGAGCATTGTATCGGGGTTCTCGCCGTTTTCACTAACTCACAGGGCGACCGCCGAGCCGGCTTTGTCATCGCCCGTAACCAGCCGAATGCAGCGCTGCTTCAAAGCACTCGAGAAGCTTGTGGACATGTTCCGTTGTGGCTAGCGGACCCATGAGGCCAATGCGGAAGATCTTGCCCGCCAGCGGTCCGAAGCCGCCTGCGATCTCGATGCCGTGCTCTTTCAGCAGAGCCGCGCGCACTTTGGTGTCATCCACACCCTGCGGTACCCGCGGCGTGACGAGGTTCCAGATGCGATGTTCGGCCGGGACCAGCATGCTGAGACCCATAGCTTCGGTGCGCTTCACGAACTCGAGGTTGGCCTTGTGATGGCGCTCCCAGCGCTGCTCCAGACCTTCTTCTTCGATAAGTCTGAGGCCTTCATGCAGCGCGTAAAACATGGAGATGGGGGCGGTGTGATGATAGCGGTGAGACTCGACGTAGTAGTCCATCAACAGCTTCAGATCGAAGTACCAGGAGCGATTGGACGTTTTTCGAGCCTCTAACCATTCAACCGCGCGCGGAGACACTGTAATTGGAGATAGTCCGGGAGGGCAGCTCAGGCCCTTCTGTGTGCAGCTATAGGCAACGTCAATGCCGGTCTTGTCGATCTCGACCGGCATGGCGCCTAGCGAAGTAACACAGTCGGCGATGACAAGGGCCCCCACCTCGTGAGCCGCACGACAAATCGCCGTCCCCTGCTGAAACACACCGGTCGAGGTTTCAGCCGTCACATACATGACGACCTTAGGCTTCTGGAGCCGAATGAGCTCCGCCGCTTCATCGTCGGCGAACGACTCTCCCCAAGGCTTCTCGAAGCGGACGACCTCGGCGCCCTGGCGGCGCGCCATTTCAGACATGCGATCGCAGAAGAAACCATTGGCCAACGTCACCACTTTTATTCCTGGCTCGACAAAATTGGTTATAGCCGTCTCCATCCCGCCGCTACCTGTGGCGGAGATGACGAAGGTCAACTCGTTCTTCGTGCCAAACACGGTCCGCAACTGCCGCTGGATGTCGCTGCTGATCTCGAAGAAGTAGGCATCCAGGTGCCCAACGATTGGCTGGGAAAGAGCCTCGTAAACTCGCGGATGTACCTGGGACGGTCCGGACCGAAC
>Ga0306926_10001361_pt1 | contig 24162 bp, 21 predicted proteins | sample flu12Cox44000178_FD_203759 | JGI IMG/M metagenome (GOLD analysis project Ga0306926, IMG submission 203759) | Lab enrichment of tropical soil microbial communities from Luquillo Experimental Forest, Puerto Rico - flux8day.12C.oxic.44.000.178 (v2)... | ecosystem: Environmental > Terrestrial >...
TTGTTCGGACTGTGCGGCAATGCCTGCCTGATCGAGACCATCGATTTGCTTGCGCAGAAGGTCTATGGAATTCGCTCCTACGCCAATGCTTTTCCGGACGCGCTCGATCGCGCCCGCCAGGATCATCAGGACATGATCAGGGCGCTTCGCGATTCGCGCCGGAGCGAACTCGAGGCGCTGACGCGGCGCCACTTGCAGCCCGCTCCGGAGGCCTACATCAAGGACTACGAACGGCGTTTCGGCAAGACCGACTCACCGCCCGTTCGATAAGGCGAGGCGAATTTTCATTCGGCGCTGCTCACCAGCTTGATGCGCGGCTCGCTGGCTTCCATCAGGCTGCGGTAGGCGGCGAGATAATCCAGCGCCATTCGTCGCGCGGTGAAGTGCGCCTCGAATTGTTTCCGGATCCTTCCGCGGTCGAGTTCAGCGAGACGGCCGACGGCGGCAACCGCGCTGATTTCATCCTCGACGACGAAGCCCGTCAGGCCTTGCTCGATAATTTCCGGGACCGAGCCGCGGTTGTAGGCGATCACGGGAGTGCCGCAGGCCATCGCCTCGATCATGACGAGGCCGAACGGCTCCGGCCAGTCTATCGGAACCAGCAGTCCCATGGCGCCGCTCAAAAAGTCCGACTTTTCCCGATCGCTGATCTCGCCGATATATTCCACCAGCGGATGGTCGAGCATCGGACGAATGATCTCATCATAGTACTCCTGGTCGGCCCGATCGACCTTGGCGGCAATTTTCAGGGGAATGTCGCAGCGAATGGCGATCTTGATGGCGCGATCGACGCCCTTTTCCGGGGCGATCCGGCCCAGCACTCCGAGATAGGAGGGCGTGACCGGCCTTGGGGTGAGAAGGTTTTCAGGCAAACCATGGTGGATCGTACCAATCCAGTTGGCCTGCGGTACCGGGCGCCGCTGCGCATTGGAGATCGAAATTACCGGCACCGAAGAAAACGTCGTGAACACCGGCTGATGCTCCGGCAAATCGAGCCGGCCATGCAGCGTCGTCAAAAAAGGGGTCGGTTGCCGGGAAAATAGTGAAAACGGGTAGTAGTCGAGGTGAAAATGCAGGAAGTCGAACTCTTCATCGTCACATTTTTGCCGGACACGCTCCAGCATCACCATGTGCAGCGCGTTGGGGTCGCGGACCGACCCGTCGAGGCGCAGCGCCTTCGGCCAAACGGCTTCAAGCCTGGCGGAGGTATGGGAATCACCGCTGGCGAACAGCGTGACATCGTTTCCCAACGTCACCAATTCCTCGGTCAGCCAATGTACGACCCGCTCAGTTCCACCATAAAGTTTGGGGGGAACTGCCTCCGTCAGCGGAGTTACCTGCGCGATGCGCATCTATCCGTCTCCTGTTTTGATCTTTTGATGAGCAGCCCCCATTTTTCGCCGGTGCCGGCGTAACGTGAAGGGAACGTTCACGCATCTGCGAAGTTCCATGATACGGCCCACTTCTTTCACGGGACGGTCTTGCTGATGACATCAGGCCGGATCAGATTCTCGGCGCTGGCGCTATCGTGCGATCCCCATGCGGAGAAGGCAGCTATACGGGAACCGTAGAGACCTGTTCGGCATTCGATCTGGCGCAACCACACCGGGGCAGTACTTCGCCCATTCTCCAAAAGGTTTTGCAGCCACATGGACAGTCTTTCAGGATACGCCCATCGCCCCCTACCATTCGTTCTGCGCTATCTGCGCCGGCGTCTCGTATCGCACATTGTCATTTTCGGTTCGGTGGTTACGGCGGTTATCTGCTCCGTGTGCACCCAGTACGGCGTCAAATATCTGGTCGACGGCCTGTCGGGCGGTCCGACCCAGGCCGAGACCGTATGGCTCGCATTCGTTTTACTCATATCGCTGATCGCCGCAGACAATTTTCTTTGGCGGATCGCAAGCTGGATAGCGAGCTTCACCTTTGTCGGCGTCACCGGCGACTTGCGCCGCGATATTTTCCGGCACCTGACCGGTCACGCACCCAATTACTTCTCCGACCGGATGCCGGGGATGCTGACCAGCCGGATTACCGCTACCTCAAATGCCGTGTTCTCGGTCGAAAACATGTTTGTCTGGAATGTGTTGCCACCTTGCATTGCGACCGTTGCGGCCATTGCCCTCATCGGAACCGTGAGCCTGCCGATGGCGGGAGGTCTTATTGTGATCGCGGGCGGGATGGTGGTGGCCATGTTTCATCTTGCCGCCGCGGGAAAACCGTTGCACGACGATTTCGCGGACAAGGCTGCCGCAGTCGACGGCGAAATGGTGGACGTTATCAACAATATGCCGCTTGTGCGGGCATTTTGCGGCCTCAGCCTCGAACACGACCGTTTTGACGCCACGGTCAGCCGGGAATTGACGGCTCGCGGGCGCAGCCTGCGTTACCTGGAAAAACTGCGGCTTACCCATGCGGCGGTGACGGTGGCATTGACGATCGCGCTGTTGGCGTGGGCGATTATGCTGTGGCAGCGTGGCGGGGCTACCACCGGCGACGTGGTGCTGGTGTGCACGCTTGGGCTGTCCATCCTGAACGCAACGCGTGATCTCGCGGTGGCGCTGGTTGACGTCACCCAGCACGTCGCGCGGTTGACCGAGGCGATCGCGACCCTGCTGCTTCCTCACGAACTGCGCGACCATCCGCAGGCCGAGCCGCTGATCAAGAGCGGGGCGGCGATTGTCTTCAACAATATCTCTTTCCGTTATCCCGGCGGAGCGAGCGTGTTCGATAAATTCAGCCTGCGCATTCAGCCGGGACAGCGGGTTGGGCTGGTGGGACAGTCCGGGGGCGGAAAATCGAGCCTGTTCGTGCTCTTGCAGCGGTTTTATGATGTCGAGCAGGGCAGCATCACGGTCGACGGCCAGGATATCGCTCGCGTCACCCAGCAAAGTCTGCGCGAGGCGATTTCCGTGGTCCCGCAGGACATTTCCTTGTTCCACCGATCGATCCTGGAAAACATCCGATATGGGCGCCCGAACGCTAGCGACGACGAGGTGCTTCGCGCGGCGATCGCGGCGCGGTGCGATTTCGTCGAAAACTTGCCGCAAGGACTTGAAACCATGGTCGGCGACCGCGGCGTCAAATTATCGGGCGGCCAGCGCCAGCGAATCGCGATCGCGCGCGCGTTCCTGAAGGACGCGCCGATCGTTCTGCTGGACGAAGCCACCGCCTCGCTCGACACCGAATCCGAGGAGGCGATACGCGAAGCGCTTGCCCGCCTGATGCGGGGACGAACCGTCATCGCGATTGCGCACCGTCTCTCGACGCTGCGCGGCTTCGACCGCGTGGTGGTGCTCAAGGCGGGCAAGATCCTCGAAGACGGTCCGCCGGATCGGCTGATGCAGCGCCAAGGGCCTTATTGTGAACTGGTGACGCAGGAATTGAGCCGCCTCGAGAAGCACGCGGCCTGATCTGCGACAGTAGCTTTGCGTTCATTCTCAAAGCTGGGCGGGGGATCGAGGTCACATGTCAGCCGAAGTCGTGACGCAAATTACGGCGGCCCGGGCCGCCGAGATTGTCGAGGAATCGCCGTTTTATATTCCGATGACCGGGCCCGCTGCACGGCCGCGGCGTTCGCTCAAGCACGACGACACGTTCATTGTGCTCGACTGCCATGGAGACATCGGTGCCTCTGCCGGCGGACCGGACGGCCTTTTCAATACGGATACCCGCTTTCTGGCGCGGCTCGAGCTAAGGCTGGATGAAGTGCAGCCGCTCCTATTGGGATCGAATTTGCGCGACGACAATTCGGGCCTGGCGGTCGACCTCACCAATCCGGACGTCTATCGCCAGGGAAGGATCATCCTGCGAAAGGACATGCTGCACATCGTGCGCACGATCTTTTTGTGGCGCGGCGCGGCGTATCAGCGGATCGGCGTGCAGAACCACAGTGAAGAGTCGGCAAGCTTCGATTTGACGTTGCTCTTCGACAACGACTTCGCCGATCTGTTTGAGGTGCGGGGTGAGCACCGTCCGCGCCGGGGTATCGCTTCCGCAAAGCTGGTGGGACCATCCGACGTGGTGCTTGAATACAGGGGGCTTGACGACAGGATACGCGTCACCGCACTTCAGTTCGATCCCCGGCCGACGTGGCTTGCGGTGAACGCGGCGACGTACCACCTCGAACTCGCCCCGCAGCAGTGCTGCTCGCTGTTTGTCGTTGCATCGTGCAACAAGCCGGTGACCTCGAAGCCGATGCCGTTCTTTCGCAGCCTTCTCGCCCATCGCCGCGAGATGCGCGAATCGACAAGGGACACCACGAGCATCGAAACCTCCAACAACATATTCAATGAAGTTCTGTGTCGGTCGATGGCCGACCTCAACATCTTGATGACGGATACGCCGCAGGGGCGATATCCCTATGCGGGCATCCCCTGGTATTCGACGACATTCGGCCGCGACGGAATCATCACCGCGCTGCAGATGCTGTGGATCGATCCACGGGTCGCACGTGGCGTGTTGAAGCGGCTCGCCCTGTATCAAGCCAGGAGCTTTGATCCGCTCGCCGACGCAGAGCCCGGGAAGATCCTTCATGAGATGCGGGGCGGCGAGATGGCCGCGCTGCGTGAGGTTCCGTTTGCGCAATACTACGGCAGCGTCGATGCGACGCCGCTGTTCGTCCTGCTCGCCGGTCTTTATGCCGAGCGCACCGGTGATGACGAGACGCTCGTCGAACTTTGGCCGTCGATCGAGGCAGCGCTGGCGTGGATCGACGGGCCGGGCGATCCCGACCGGGACGGTTTTACCGAATATCGGCGCGCCTCGGAGCAGGGTCTGGCGAACCAGGGCTGGAAGGACTCGTATGACGCGATCTTTCACGCCGACGGAAGGCTCGCCGAAGGCCATATCGCGTTGGCCGAGGTTCAGGGCTACGTTTTTGCCGGCAAGCGGCTGGCGGCGCTCTGTGCCAGGCGCATGGGATTGGTGGAAAAGGCACAGCAGCTCGAGAGCGAGGCGCACCGACTCGCCGAGCGCTTCGAGGAGGCGTTCTGGTGCGACGATCTCGGCACCTATGCGCTTGCTCTCGACGGCGCCAAGCGACCGTGCCGCGTACGTACCTCGAATGCCGGGCAACTGCTGTTTACCGGAATAGCCCGCGAGGACCGCGCCCGGAAGGTCGGCGCCGACCTGATGCAATCACATTTTTTTACGGGCTGGGGAATTCGCACGGTGGCGCGCGGCGAAGCGCGTTACAACCCGATGTCTTATCACAATGGTTCGATCTGGCCGCACGACAACGCGTTGATTGCTCTCGGGCTGGCGCGCTACGCACTGAAACATTCCGTCGAAGCTGTGTTCAAGGCGCTGTTCGACGCCGCGACCTACATGGATTTGCGGCGGCTTCCGGAACTGTTCTGCGGTTTCCGTCGGGAAAAGGGGCGGGGACCGACGCTCTATCCGGTGGCTTGCGCGCCGCAGGCCTGGGCGAGCGCCACGCCGTTCACGCTGCTGGAGGCCGCGCTCGGACTTGAATTCGATGCCAGGCGGGGTGAAATTCGTCTGCGCAACCCGCGGCTGCCGGCTTTTCTCAACGAAGTGATCCTTCGCGAGCTGCGATTGGGTTCCTCAAGCGTCGATCTTCGCATTCGCCGGCACGGCGAAGACGTATCGCTGGAGGTCATACGTACCCGAGGGCGGGTCCAGGTTTCGCTTGTGCTGGCGCATTGAACGTGCGGCCCTCGGACTGCAGGTTGCATGACTTATGCGACTGGAAGGCAATTGCCGCCGACGCCTCGCGTCGGCTCTCGATTGAGGAGACGACATGCGCCCCAGAATTTTGCCAGCGCTTCTGATCGCAGGTCTCGCAGTGTGGTTTGTCCCGCCATCACGGGCCGACGACAACGCAAGCCCGCCGCAGCCGTCGCCACAGCAAGATCATGATTCGTCAGCAGCGCCGAAAGAACCTGCGCCTCCGCCGTCCGTTACCATCATCGGAGCGCGCGAGGCACATGGAGTGCTTGGGCGCGACGTGCGCAGTCCGACCGACGAAGACATGGGGCGCATCGTCGATGTCATCGTCACTCGAAAAGGCACGGTGCGGGCGGCTGTCATCGATTTTGGCGGCTTTCTGGGAGTGGGGAGCCGGAAAATCGTCGTCGACTGGAATGCGTTGCATTTTGGGCGCATCGCCAACAAGAGCGACAGCATCACGCTGGAATTGACCAAGGAACAGGTAGTGGCCGCGCCTGAATACAAGGAGGGCACGCCAATAGTCGTGCTCGGCGCCTCCGGCAGCTTGCAGCCCTGGCAATTTGACCCCTAGCAACGGGAAGGGGAATGTTGCTTGCGCACGCTTCCCGACAAAAGTTCGAGCGGAGCAATGCCGTTGAACGAGCATAGGCCGTACGGCCGTGATCATCGCATCCAACCGCCTGTATCTGAAGCGGCGTCCGCTCCACCGCTGCCCGCACCCTCGCGCGAGAGCCTGCGCGGCCTCGACTGGTTCATCTTCTTTCTGGCCGATGTGCAAACCGGCTTCGGTCCGTTCGTCGCGGTCTATCTGACAACGCAGAAATGGACCCAGGTCGAAATCGGCTCGGTGCTCTCGATCGGCGGCGTGGTTGCGCTGATCGGCCAGATACCCGGCGGAGCCATCATCGATGCGGCCAAATCCGAACGGCTGGTCGCGGCGCTTGCGGTTATCACCATCGGCTGCGCGGCGCTTGCCTATGCAGCCTGGCCGGTTTTTGCGGTGGTTGCGATCGCCGCGATGCTGCATGCCGCGGCCAGCTGCGTGCTCGGTCCCGCCATCGCGGCGATCAGTCTGGGCCTGGTCGGGCCGCTGGCGATCGGCGAACGCCTGGGACGCAATGCGCGCTTTGCTTCGCTCGGAAACGGTGTCGCTGCGGCCGTGATGGGAACAGTTGGCTATCTGCTGTCGAGCCGCTCGGTGTTCCTCGTCACCTTCGTACTGGTGATTCCCGCGTTGCTTGCGCTGGCGCGCATCCGCGAGAGTGAGGTCGATATCGCGCGCGCTCACGGCGAGGTGCCGCGGACGGCGCCGGAGGCCAAATCGACCAGTGTCCTCGCCCTGGTGCGCCAGCGTCCTCTGTTGATTTTTGCTGCGAGCATCATGCTGCTTCAGCTCGCAAATGGAGCGATGCTTCCCTTGATGGCGGGTGTCGTAACCACCCGCTCCAGCAAATGGGCGACGGTGTTGATCGCGGCCTGCATCATCGTGCCTCAGGCGATCGTCGCGCTGACATCGCCGTCGGTCGGACGCAAGGCTCAGCAATGGGGGAGGCGGCCGCTGCTGCTGACAGGCTTTGCCGCGTTGGCGCTTCGCGGCGTGATGTTTGCCAGCGTCCACGACCCTTATGTGCTGGTTCTGGTCCAGGTGCTCGACGGCATCACCGCGGCGGTGTTCAGCGTGATGATGCCATTGATCGTGGCCGACATTGCTTTTGGCAGCGGTCACTTCAATCTTGCACAGGGCATCGTCGGTACCGCGACCGGCATCGGCGCTTCGCTGAGCACTGTGCTCGCCGGTTACATCAGCGACCACTTCGGCAGCAGCGTCGCCTTTGCCGGGCTCGCCGCGATTGCACTGGCTGGCCTCGCGTTGATCTATCTTGCAATGCCGGAAACGAGTCCCGGCAAACGTTCATGAGCGTCAGGCGTCCAGATTGCGCAGGCGCTGCCGGTTCCGCAGGACGATTTGGCGTGCACCGGAGAAGCCGAGGACACCTTGGGTGTGAAGCTGCGAAAGCGCTCGTGAGACGGTCTCCAGCGTAAGGCCGAGATAATCGCCGATATCGCGGCGGCACATCGGCAGCGCCATCAAACCCGCGACCGCAAGCCGGCGATCCATTTCGAGAAGGAAAGTGGCCACCCGTTCCATCGCGGTCTTGCGGCCGAGAAGCAGCATGTGATCCTCGGCGTGGCGGAGATCGCCGGCGGTCATGGCCCAAAGCTTGCGTGCGACCTGAACGTCGGTAGCGGCGGACTGTTCGAGGCTGCGCCGCTTCACCAGCCGTACCGTGGTATCGATGATGGCCTCTGCCGCGAGGCGATGAACGGCTCCCGATTCCAACCCGAACACGTCGCCGGGCAGGTGGAATGCACCGATCTGACGCCGTCCGTCGGACAACAACTTATAGCTGCGGACCGCACCAGAGATCACCTGGTAGACGTATTCGGCCGGTTCGTCCTCTCCATAAATTTCCTCATCCTTCCGGTATGAGAACTCGGTAGCGATAAGGCCGGCATACCCGGTGACGGAGCTGAATGGGTCGGAAACAGGGTGGGTGATGGGGTCGCTCTTGTTGACGATCATGGATGAAACGGCGAGCGACTGGTTGAGCATGACCATCTCCTTTGCAGCAGGTGGTCGATGGCTTACGGGAACCGGCGCGGGCTTGAAATTTCGCGAGATATCTTAAGGAAGTCTACCTACGTAGAATTCCGGAGGTCATGGCTTGATCAGTTCGGCTTGTGACTGATGCGGTTTTCCCGGATTGCGCCGCGTATATGCGTGATGAGGCTGTCATCTAGCAAAGGCTTGCGAAGCACATGCTGTATCCCGACCGCTTCGGCCCGCGACGAGATGTTCTCGTCCGGATATCCGGTGATCAGAATGACCGGTGTGGCGATATCGCGATTTCGAAGCCGACTGGTCAGATCGACGCCGTTCATATCGGGCATTTTGTAGTCGATGACGAAGCAGTCGACGTTCGCCGGAGTGAGGGCACGAAGCATCGCCGTACCGGTTCGAAACGTGCGCACGTCGAATCCGTCCGTTTCAAGCAGAAAACGCAACGAGCCGAGGACGTCGGGGTCGTCATCCACCACATAAACGGCAGGTTTTGCGGCCGACATCGTCACCAGCCCGTACACGCTGCGGCAAGTGCCACCTGTCACAAAATTAACACGTGCCGGGGTGGTTGCGGCTTGATCTAGCTCAATCCTTCAGCAGACCGGCCCGCATCGCAAGCCGCACCAGCTCCGAAAGACTGCCGGCCTGCATCTTGGTCATCACGTTGGCCCGATACACCTCGATGGTGCGCGGGCTTATGTCGTAGTTGCGGGCGATCATCTTGTTCGAGTGCCCTGCGATGAGCCCGTCCATCACCTGACGTTCGCGGGGACTGAGGCTTTCAATGCGCGCGGCGATGTCTTGCGTGACCGCCTCATCTTTCGCTGCCGGCTCGTTCTGGCGGATCGCAGCTTCGATTATTCCGATCAAGCGGTCGTCTTCGAAAGGCTTCTCAAGAAAATCGACGGCTCCGAGCTTCATCGCCTCGACGGCTAGCGGGACGTCGCCATGCCCGGTAATGATCACGATCGGAAAACGGCTATCGAGCAATTTCATCCGCCTGAGAAGCTCGATGCCGTCAATGCCAGGCATACGTATGTCGGAAATGACACATCCAAAGTCGAGGCGGGGGAGTACTTCGAGAAAATTTGTAGCGCTTTCAAACAACGCGACCTCGAAATTGGCCGCATCGAGCAGGAAGTTGAGTGAATCCCGCATCGCCGCATCGTCATCGATGACGTAAACCTTGGGCATGCTCGACATGCTTCAACTTTCTCTTGATGCTACCGGCAATGTGAAACGAAAAGTGGCCCCTTCCAAGGCCTTGCCTTCGGCCCACATCCGCCCGCCATGTGCCTCGATGATCGAACGACTGATGGAGAGTCCCACTCCCATCCCGGTCTCCTTTGTCGTGAAGAACGTTTGAAACAGGTTGGCTCTGACATCGTCGGGGAAACCCGAACCGGTGTCGGAAACCGAAACTTCGATCATGTCGTCGTCGACCGCAGTGTTGGAGACCGCAAGCTCCCGCACGGGCGACTGCGCCATCGCCTCGAGCGCGTTGCGAAACAGATTTACAAGAACCTGCTGAATTTGAACGCGGTCCACCAAAACGAGGTCGAACTCGGGGTTCAGGTTGAAGCGAAGCTGGATGTTCTGATCACGCGCGCCGGCCAGGCCAAGCGCGCCGGCTTCTTCGATCAATTTCGAAAGGCTCTCGACCCGCTTCTCGGATTCGCCCCGCGCAACGAAGTCGCGCAGACGCCGAATGATCTGGCCGGCGCGGAGCGCCTGTTCGGCCGCCCGGTCCATCGCGCTTTCCACTTTCGGCGCATTCGGGTCGGCGCTTCCCTCCAGCAGCCTGCGTGAACCCTTCATGTAGTTGCTGATCGCCGCCAGCGGTTGATTGAGTTCGTGCGCCAGCGCGGAAGCCATCTCGCCCATCGCAGTCAGGCGGGAGATATGAACAAGTTCGGATTGAAGTTCCTGCAGCCGCGCCTGTGTCTGCTGATGCTCGGTCAGATCTCGCACGAATCCCGTGAAGTAGGTTTCTCCGCCGGATCGCATTTCGCCGATCGCAAGGTGCATCGGGAACGTGGTTCCGTCCCTGCGCCTGCCGGTTACGATACGGCCGATTCCGATGATGTGTCTCTCGCCGGTGGAACGATAGCGCGCCAGATATCCGTCGTGGCGCGCCTGGTCCGGCATCGGCATCAACTCGCTGACGTTCATGCCGATGGCTTCGTGTTCGGAATAGCCGAACATTCTTTCGGCGGCGGTGCTGAAGAACTGCATGATGCCGTATTCATTGATGACAATCATGGCATCTGGCACCGTATCGAGAATCGAGCGGAGGTGACTCTGGCGCATTCTCAGCGCGTGTTCGAGCCTCTTCTCCTCATCGATATCAAGGACGATCCCGCTCAGGTGTCGGGCCGCACCGGCATCGTCCCTGACCAGGGCGCCGCGGGCGCGTATCCAGTGGCCGGATCCCGCGCTTGCGCCGATCTTGAAGGACACGTCCAGAGTGCCGCCCTTTTCGGCGACTCTCTTGATGGCCCCATCCGTACGTTCGCGATCTGCTGGTTCAAGCAAAGAAAGAAAAAGCCCGTAGGTGACCACTTGTTGGGGCGAGACGCCGAACAGCGCTTTCGCGGCATCAGACCATTCCAGCTTTTGCGAAATCAGATCGAGATCCCAGGTTCCGACGCCAAATCCCTCGACTCGCAGTCGCAGGGCCTCGTTACGGGTCGGGTCGTCGGGCGATAGTTGAATTGTACCAGGCACGCTCAAGCCTTCTTCCGCCTCATTCTGCCTGATTTCTATCCGATGGGCAGTTTAGGCCTAAAACGTTCACGCAGGCCGACAATTTCGCCGAACGGGGATACGGATGCAAGTTTCGACTGGCTCGGATTCCGCGGGCATTTGGCCTGGCTGCCACCCGTGGAAAGGCGCGTTGCCACCGAATATCCCACGCAACTTTGATCTATCTCATCCTGCCCTCCGGTTTTGCGTCCTAAAGACCATCCTGCAATCAGGGAGGGGTTGGATGACATATGCGACCGTCATGGTCAGCCTGGCGCTTGATCGACCCAACGACGCGCCTCTTGCCGTCGCAGGCCAGATCGCCGAAACGTTTGATGCCGGACTGGTCGGGATTGTCGCGGCGGTAGTCAGTCCGCCGCTTTACTTCGCTGACGGAGAGCAGGCCCAGACCCTCATCGACGAGGAGCAGGCTTCGGTCAAGCGGCGCATGTCGGAACTGGAAAGCCAATTTCGCGAAGCTGCCAAGAATCGTGCCAGGCATGTCGAATGGCGCTGCGCGATCGACTTTCCGGCGCGTTATGTTCTGCAGCAGGCGCGGTGCGCGGACATCATCGTCTGCGGCGGTCGCAGCGACGCCTTTTCCGATCCGTTCGCCGCGATCACGCCGAGAGATCTCATGATGGAGGCCGGCCGGCCGCTCCTTGTCGTCCCTGAACCCGTCGACTGGCTCGATCCGCGAAGCGTGCTCGTTGGTTGGAAGGACACGCCGGAGGCGAGGCGGGCGATCGTTGCCGCCCTGCCGATGCTTCGCAAGGCCAAGGACGTCACCATCGCAGAGGTCGTGGAAGTAGAGGACGGTCAAGCGGCTGCGGTAAAGCGGGTTCGCGATGTCGCGAGATGGCTGTCGCGCCACGGTGTTTTCGCTTCGGAGCTCGTAGCGATGCAAGACCAGAATGCTACTGTTCAGCTCGACGCACTGGCGGCCAACGTGGGCGCGGGATTGGTCGTCGCGGGCGCCTATGGTCATTCGCGGTTTCGCGAGCTGGTTCTTGGCGGCATGACTCAGTATCTGATCACTCAAACCGCTCGCTGCGCGCTGCTGTCACATTAGAAGGTCTATTGGCCAACAAAATCGATCGGATCGCACCTTGTACAAGTTCCTTCAGCAGACCGTCGCGGACTACATGACGCGAAACGTGAAAACGGTGACGCGTGAACTGCGGGTTGGGGAATTGAATGAGATGTTCGAGCGAGACGACTTCAACACATACCCGGTCGAAGAGGACACGCAGATCATCGGGCTTGTGACCAAGTTCGACGTGCTCAAGTGCTTTGCCTTCACGCCCAGCCAGATGGTTCCGCACTACGACGATCTGATGAACCGGACCGTCGCCGACATCATGATCTCGGCGTTCATCTATGTCGCCGCCGACACCAGGTTGACACGGGTATTGCAGCTGATGGTCGAGCATCGAATCAGAAGCATTCCGGTCATGGACAACGAGCATCGGCTGGTGGGCATCGTTACCCGCAGGGACGTTCTCAGGGCGCTTTCGGCCAGTGCCGAGAGCGGCAAATAAGTCCGTCCCGTCCGGAGTTCGCTTCGGCGGGTTCCTTGCCGCCGACGCCATTTGCGGCGGCTATAACTGAACGCGGCATCAGGTCGTTGATGGCGGCGACGAAAACCTGCGCTTGTTTGTTTCGCCACGGGCGACCGCCTCTGTTCAATTGAGCGAAGTTGATCTCGATCAAATCGCATCGCGCACGACTGTGGTTGTTAGCGATGTGTCCTTCAGCGAGATTCCTCATGAGCCAGGCCCTTGATTCGAAGTCGATGACCATTGGTGAAAGTGGCTTGGCGGTTTTCTTTGCGGTGACTGCATTTCTTTGCCTGATCGGCGCTGCGAAGGCCGTCGACGCCCCATTCGCATTCCATGCCGGGCTTGCGGCAGCGGCCAGTGTCGCGTCGGTGTTTGTGATTCTCAACCGCTACTTCGACCGGCCTGCCTTGCTGCCGCCGCAGGAGATCAATGGCAGGCCCAATTATAACTTCGGCCCAATCAAATTTTCGGCGGTCATGGCGATGTTCTGGGGCGTCGCCGGATTTGCCGTCGGGTTGATCATCGCCTCTCAATTGGCCTGGCCGGCCCTCAATTTCGACCTGCCGTGGATCAGTTTCGGCCGCTTGCGGCCGCTTCATACGTCAGCGGTAATCTTCGCCTTCGGCGGCAACGTATTAGTCGCGGCCTCGTTCTACGTGGTGCAGAAGACGTCGAGGGTTCGCCTCGCCGGCGACTTGGCGCCCTGGTTCGTGGTGCTCGGCTATAATTTCTTCATCCTGGTCGCCGGCACCGGCTATTTGCTCGGGGTGACGCAGAGCAAGGAGTACGCGGAACCGGAATGGTACGCGGATCTCTGGCTGACGATCGTCTGGGTGGTCTATTTGCTGGTGTTTCTCGCCACCATCATCAAGCGCAAGGAATCCCACATCTTTGTCGCCAACTGGTTCTTTCTCGCCTTTATCATCACCATCGCAGTGCTTCACCTTGGCAACAATCCGGCGATGCCGGTTTCGGTGTTCGGTTCGAAATCCTACATCGCCTGGGCTGGCGTTCAGGACGCGATGTTCCAGTGGTGGTACGGACACAACGCCGTAGGCTTCTTTCTCACCGCCGGCTTTCTCGCCATCATGTACTACTTCATTCCCAAACGGGTCGAGCGGCCGATCTATTCATATCGTCTGTCCATCGTTCACTTTTGGTCCTTGATCTTTCTCTACATCTGGGCGGGCCCGCATCACCTGCACTACACGGCGCTCCCCGATTGGGCGCAGACGCTGGGCATGACCTTCTCCATCATGCTCTGGATGCCGTCTTGGGGTGGCATGATCAACGGCCTGATGACGCTGTCGGGCGCATGGGACAAGCTGCGTACCGATCCGGTGCTTCGCATGCTCGTGGTGTCGGTCGCGTTTTACGGCATGTCGACCTTCGAAGGCCCGATGATGTCGATCAAGGTGGTGAATTCGCTGAGCCACTACACCGACTGGACTATCGGACATGTTCATTCAGGCGCGCTCGGCTGGGTCGGTTTCGTCTCGTTCGGCGCCCTCTATTGCCTGGTGCCCTGGCTGTGGAACCGCAAAGGGCTCTACAGCCTCAAGCTCGTGAACTGGCACTTCTGGATTTCGACCATTGGCATCGTCCTCTACATCTCCGCGATGTGGGTATCCGGAATTCTCCAAGGCCTGATGTGGCGCGCCTACACGCCGCTCGGCTTCCTCGAATACTCCTTCATCGAGACGGTCGAAGCGATGCATCCCTTCTACATGATCCGCGCCGCCGGCGGGGCGTTGTTCCTGATCGGCTCACTGGTCATGGCCTACAATCTCTGGATGACGGTACGCGCCGGTGAGGCGGAAGTGCCGTCGCCGGTCGCTCTTCAACCGGCGGAATGAGGACGCTGACAAATGTCGTTCTGGTCCCGGCATCAAATTTTCGAAAAAAATTCGATCATCCTCGTCGTCGGAATTCTTGCGGTGGTCGCAATCGGCGGCATCGTCGAGATCGTTCCGCTGTTCTATCTCAAGAGCACGATCGAGGCGGTCGACGGCGTCAGGCCCTATACGCCGCTGGAATTGGCCGGCCGAAACATCTACGTCCGCGAGGGATGCTATCTGTGCCACTCGCAGATGATCCGGGCTTTGCGTGATGAGGTAGAACGTTACGGCCACTTCTCGCTTGCGGCTGAAAGCATGTACGACCATCCGTTCCAATGGGGATCCAAGCGGACGGGACCGGATCTTGCGCGGGTCGGCGCCAAGTATTCGGATCAATGGCACGTCACGCATCTGACCGATCCGCGCTCGATCGTTCCGCAGTCGGTGATGCCTGCATATTCCTTTTTGGCCGACACCGAAGTCGATGCCTCGACCATCGAGGCTCACCTGAAGACTAATCGCATGATCGGTGTGCCCTACACGGATGATCAGATCGCCAATGCGCAGGCCGATCTGAGGGCCCAGGCGGACCCGGACGATGCCGGCGTCGACGCCTTTACCAAGCGCTATCCGAAGGCCGTGGTGCGCAATTTCGACGGCAAGGCGGGCCCCCCCACCGAAATGGATGCACTGGTCGCTTATCTGCAGATGCTGGGCACACTGGTCGATTTCAAGCTCTTCAATGAAAAAGCCAATCTTCGCTGAGAAGGCAGAACGATGCGCGCAATCCTGACGGTTCAGAATTTGGTCTCGGATTTTGTCACGATGTTCTGGACCCCGATTTTCGTCGGAATATTCCTGGCGATCGTGATCTACGCGCTTTCGCCCCGCAACCAGTCGGCGTTCGACGAGGCGTCGAAGATACCGTTGCGCGAGGAGTGACAGAGCTATGGCTGAGCAGAACGATATCGATCACGTCTCCGGCAAGACGACCACGGGCCATCAGTGGGACGGGATCAAGGAACTCAACACGCCGTTGCCGCGCTGGTGGCTCCTGACGTTCTACGCCACCATCATCTGGGCGATCGGGTACTGGATCGCTTATCCGGCCTGGCCTCTGGTGTCGAGCTACACCACCGGTGTGTTGAACTGGTCCTCCCGCAGTGCCGTTGCAGTCGAACTCGCCAATCTCGAGAAGATACGCGGTGAGAAAATGGCCGCGCTCGGTTCGGCTTCTCTGGCCGATATTGAAAAGGACCCCGCGTTGCTCGCCCTGGCGCGTGCTCGCGGCAAGACGGTGTTCGGGGACAATTGTGCGCCATGCCACGGCAGCGGCGCGGCCGGCGCCAAGGGATATCCCAACCTCAACGATGACGACTGGCTGTGGGGTGGTACGCTCGACCAGATCATGCAGACCATTCAGTATGGCGTTCGCTCAGGACATCCGAAGACTCATGAGAGCGCCATGCTTGCCTTTGGCAAGGAGGGAGTCCTCAAGCCCGAACAGATCGTCACGGTCGCCAACTACGTTCGTTCGCTCTCCGGCTTGCCGACCGCTCCCGGATATGACGCGGCTGCGGGCGCAAAAATCTTCGCAGACAACTGCGCAGCGTGCCATGGCGACAAGGGGCAGGGAAATCAGGAGCTGGGCGCGCCGAATCTCACCGACAAGATCTGGCTCTATGGTTCCGACGAGGCAACCATTATCGAAACGATCACCAACGGCCGCTCGGGCGTGATGCCGGCATGGGTCGACCGGCTCGATCCCTCAACGATCAAGGTGCTGGCGGTTTATGTGCATTCGCTCGGTGGTGGAAAGTGATCACGAGAACTGAGGCTGCTGTATGAACAGACCGCACCACGCGCCGAAGCCCTTGACCGGGCGTTTTGTGCTTTCGACGCTGCTTTCGTTCTTCGGCGTGGTGTTTGCCGTAAATTTCGTGATGATGAAGCTGGCGATCGACACCTTGCCCGGCACCGAAGTCGACAGCACCTATAGCGCGAGCCTTGGCTTTGGAAAGGAGATTGCCGCCGCGCGCGATCAGGACGCGCGAAACTGGCATGTTGACGCACATATTCAGCGTGGCGCCGACGGTGGTGCGACGCTGCAGGTCGAGGCCCGCGACACGCGCGGCGCGCCGATATCGGGCTTGAAGTTTCGAGGCATGCTCGAGCGGCCGACCGACAAGCGGGCGGATCTGCCGCTGGAACTCGCCGAAGTCGGGATCGGCATCTATCGCGGCACTGCGGCACTCGTTGCAGCGGGCCAATGGGATCTGGTGATCGAAGGCGACGCGGCCGGAAAGCGGATGTTCCTGTCGAAGAACCGCGTGTCGCTGAACTAGTAGGACCGCATCGTGCAAGTGACGCGGGATTTTTCGCATTACGTCAAGGATATCGGCTCAGGCCTGCAACACATCGATCTGGCCGTCGAAGGCGTCAATTGCGCCGGCTGCATGTCAAAGATCGAGCGCGGGCTTTCGGCAATTCCGGATGTCACGCTCGCGCGCGTGAATCTCACCGACCGCCGTGTTGCGCTGGAATGGAAGCAGGGCGCGCTCGATCCATCCCGGTTTATCGACCGCCTGGCTGAGCTTGGATACAAGGCCTATCCGTTCGAGACCGCGAGCGCAGAGGCTGCCGAGAACGAGCAGTCGCGCTTTTTGTTGCGCTGCCTCGGTGTCGCGGCATTCGCCACGATGAACGTGATGATGCTTTCCGTTCCGGTGTGGTCGGGCAATGTCAGCGACATGCTTCCCGAGCAGCGCGACTTCTTTCACTGGATGTCGGCGCTGATTGCGCTGCCGGCGGCTGCCTATGCGGGCCAGCCTTTCTTCCGGTCGGCGTATCGGGCGCTGCGCACGCGCAACGTCAATATGGACGTTCCGATCAGCATCGGGGTTTTGCTTGCGCTCGGCATGTCGCTGGTCGAGACCGTCAACCATGCCGAGCACGCCTATTTCGACGCGGCGATCATGCTGCTGACATTTCTCCTGGTCGGCCGCTATCTCGATCAGAGCATGCGACGGCGAACACGGGCGGTCGCCGGCAATCTGGCCGCGCTCAAGGCTGAAACGGCGACGAAGTTCGTCGGCGGCGGCGAGATCGCGGAGGTGCCGGTAGCGGCGATCGACCCCGGCGATATCGTGCTGTTGCGGCCAGGCGAGCGCTGCGCAGTCGATGGAATCGTGGTCGACGGCCGCTCCGAGATCGACCAGAGCTTGATTACGGGCGAGACGACCTATGCAGCGGCAAAGGCTGGCGCCGCGGTTTATGCCGGCTCGCTCAACATCTCCGGTACCTTGCGCGTTCGCGTTTCAGCGGCTTCGGAAAGCACGCTGCTTTCGGAAATCACGCGGTTGCTCGACAACGCATTGCAGGCGCGCTCGCGCTATGTTCGTCTGGCGGATCGCGCGTCGCGACTGTACGCGCCGGTCGTTCACGCCACCGCGCTGCTCACGGTGCTCGGCTGGGCGCTCGCGGGGGCGAGTTGGCACGATGCCATCGTCACCGGCGTGGCCGTGCTCATCATCACGTGTCCTTGTGCGCTCGGGCTTGCGATCCCGACCGTGCAGACGGTCGCCTCGGGTGCGATGTTCAAGGCCGGTGTCCTGCTCAATTCGGGTGATGCCATCGAACGTGTGGCCGACGTTGACCATGTCATCTTCGACAAGACGGGAACTCTGACCTTGCCCGACCTCGAAGTCGTCAACACGGGCGAGGTCCCTGAATTTGCGCTGGGGCTCGCCGGACAATTGGCGCTTTCGAGCCGTCATCCGGTTGCGGCGGCAGTCGCTCGCGCTTCGAACGCAAAAATGCCGATCGTGGGCGCGGTGGAAGAGCCCGGGCAAGGCGTGCGGGCGACGATCGGCGGCGTAGAGGCGCGCCTTGGGCGTCCCTCGTTCTGCGGGGCGGAAGGGATTGCCGCTGAATGCGGGCGTCTTGATCCGGAAGCATCCTTTGTCGCATTTCGTCTCGGCGAGGAGCGGTACGTATTTTCGGTCCGGCAGGCGCTGCGCTCTGATGCCAACATGATCATTGCCGGCCTGAAGCAACGCCACATCATGGTTGAAATTCTCTCCGGCGACCGCGAAGGACCGGTTCGGGCTGCCGCGCACGCGCTTGGGATCGAAACGTGGCGGGCGGGTGTGACGCCGGCCGACAAAATCGCACGCATCGAGGAACTCAAGCATAGCAGTTACAAGGTGATGATGGTCGGTGATGGGCTTAACGATGCGCCGTCGCTCGCCGCCGCGCACGTTTCGATGTCGCCGATCAGCTCGGCGCATCTGAGCAAGGCGACGGCCGATCTGGTCTTTCTTGGCAAGCCTTTGGCGCCGATCATTGCGGCCGTCGATTTCGCCCGCAAGGCGCGGCATCTGATGCGCCAAAATCTCTGGCTTGCCGTCGGCTACAATATGTTCGCGGTTCCGATTGCCATCAGTGGGGTGGTAACGCCGCTGATTGCAGCTGCGGCGATGTCCGGCTCCTCGATCCTTGTCATGCTCAACGCGCTGCGCGCCCGGCGCGCCGCGCCAGGGAGATCGTCATGGAAGTGATGGTGATTCTGGTGCCGCTGGCGCTCGGGCTTGGGTTTGTCGGCCTGCTTGCATTTCTCTGGTCGCTGAAGAGCGGGCAGTATGACGATCTCGAAGGCGCGGCGTGGCGCGCCATTGCCGATGACGATGAGGAAGGGGAGAAGCCGGCCCAAAGCGGTACCTAGTGGTCTGATTCCAACATTCGCTTCCCATTGTCGCAAACACTTTTGCCAATGTTGGAATCAACGGACCACCGGCAAATATACGAAGTGGAGTTTAGGATCTGACATTCGCTTTGAGCCCGTGGCCGGTTGTATAGCGCCTCCACTATGACAACACGGTCTTGCGATAGAGCGCGCCGTACAATGCAGCCGAGATATCCCAGCTGAAGGATCGCGCCATCGCGCTGCGTCGCATGGCATTCAGGCGATCCTTCAGCACGAAGGTCGAGAACGCCCGACGGATGCCGCCGAGAAACGACTCGGTGGACGGTTTGGCGAACAGAAACCCGGTTTCGCCGTCGGTGATGGTTTCGGCCAGTCCGCCGGTTTGATGGCCGATCGGGAGTGATCCGAACCTCTGCGCGTACATCTGGCTCAATCCGCAGGGCTCGAAGCGCGAAGGCATCAGCGTAAAATCGCTTCCGGCGAAAATCCGCCGGGCATGGCCGTCGTGGAATCCGATCGTGACGCCGATGGCGTCCGGCCTGCGGCGATGGGCGTCGACCAGCGCCTGCTCGATGCGGGGCTCACCGCTGCCGATGACGACAATCTGTCCTCCGGCATCGATGATCTCGTCTGCGGCCGACAGCACGAGGTCGATACCCTTCTGGTGAACGAGGCGGGCGACGAGGCCAAAAATCGGACCGCGCGAGACCGCCAGTCCGAATTGCTGGCGCACATATTCGGAGTTGGCACGTTTACCTTCCCAATCGCCGGCGGCGAAGGGTTGCGCAAGCTGCGCGCAGACGCGCGGGTCCCAGCTTTCGTCGATACCGTTGAGAATTCCGGTCAGTTGCTGCGCCTCCGAGCGTTGTCGCAGCAGACCTTCAAGCCCGCAGCCGAGTTCAGGCGTGGTGATCTCCCGAGCGTACGTCTCGCTGACAGTGGTCAGGTGGGAAGCGTAAATGAGGCCGCCTTTGAGAAAAGAGAGTTTGTCGTAGAACTCGAGGCCGTTGATGTGGAAGGACTCCTCGGGTGCGCCGATGCGGCGCAGCGCCTCCTTCGCGAACAACCCCTGATAAGCGAGGTTGTGGATGGTCAGGATGCTCGGGATCTTGACTTCGCTCCAGGCGAGGTAAGCTGGCACCAGCGCCGCTTGCCAATCATTGCCGTGAACCAGATCGGCTGCCCAATTCTTGTCCAGCTTGCCTTCCGCGAGTTGGGCAGCGGCTGAAGCAAGCCGGCCGAAGCGGATATCATTATCGGGCCAGTCACGGCCCTCCTCATCGCCGTAAGGATTACCCGGCCGGTCATATAATTGCGGGCACAACAGCACGTAAACGGGTAAGCCGTCCTTGGTCGATCCGAGCCCGAGCGAGCAGGCCGGCATCTCCGCAAGCGCCGGAGAATGGCCGACAATTTCAAGATGCGTGAATTGCTCGACGACGTCGCCATAACCCGGAAGCAGGACCCTGACGTCGCTCCAGCGACGCAGTGCCCGGGGAAGCGCCGCCGAGACGGCAGCCAGTCCGCCCACGCGGACGAAGTCATCCATTTCCGTGGTGACAAAGAGGACTCTCAAAATACCCTCTCAAAGGCGACCGAAGTAACTCCGATTATGCAAGAACGGTTCCAGTTCTTTCCTCAATCAGATAAAGGGCATGTCCCTGACGCCGTGCGGGCTGGCCGCAGCGACCTCAGGCGAATGCTGGAAACAGGGCGAGGCGGCGGCCCAAGGACAAAACGATCGCAGGCCACGGGGAGTGCAGGGCAATGGCAATAACGGCTGTGGGTGAGAGGAATACGACAGGGAGCTTCCACGGGCTTCGCGTCCTTGATTTTTCGACCACCATCGCCGGTCCGCATTGCGCGCGGATGCTGAGCGACATGGGAGCGGAGGTCATCAAAATCGAGTCTGCCGAAGGTGAAACAATGCGAGCTCGCCCACCGGTTCGCAATGGCTGCAGCAGCCTCTATGGTCAGCTCAACGCCGGCAAGAAAAGTCTCGTCCTCGACCTGAAAGCGCAGGACGCGATCGAAGCCGTCCGCCGGCTTGTGGTGACCGCAGACATCGTCGTCGAAAATTTCCGTCCCGGCGTGATGCGAAGGCTGAAGCTCGACTACGCCTCGTTGCAGCCGCTCAATCCGAAATTGATCTATTGCTCGATTTCTGGATACGGCCAGACCGGGCCGTCGGCGGAGTTGCCGGCCTACGCGCCGGTCATCCATGCGGCTTCCGGCTACGACATGGCGCATCTCGCGTACCAGCCGGGTCGAAGCCGGCCCGACTATTGCGGCATCTATCACGCCGACGTCCTCACCGGCGTCTACGCGTTCGGCGCCATCTCGGCGGCGTTGTACCAGCGCCACATCAGCGGAACAGGTCAGCACATCGACGTGTCGATGCTGGAATCAATGCTCAGCCTGACGCCAAACGAAGTCCAGGGCGCGCAGTTTGAGGTCAAACCGCCAAGCCGGCCGATGTTCGGCCCGCTCCAAACGGCGGATGGATACGTGATGGTGACCATCGCGAGCGAGAAGACGTTCCAATGCCTGATGCGCGCTTCCCTTCGTCCTGAATGGATCGACGATCCGCGCTTTGCGAAATACGCCGAGCGTCGCGATCACTGGACCGAGTTGATGGATGGCGTGGAAACCTGGTCGCGCACGATAACGCCGAAAAATGCATCGCCGAGTTGAACGCCCACGGCGTTCCCTGCTCGGCCTATCGCACCGTTGCCGAAGCCTTGCGCGATCCGCAGCTCGCTCATCGCGGCGCGCTTGCCGAGGTGGAGGATAATGGCGGCACATTCAAGGTCGTGAACCTGCCATTTAGAATGTCCGGAACCAGGATCGCCGCCGGCAAGCGCGCCGCCGCCCTCGGCGAACATACGGTCGCGCTGCTTCGCGAGAGCGGTCTCTCCGAGGAGCGTATCGTGGCGATGGTCGGAAAATCGCCGATGGCGGAACGCTGTTGAATGGCGTTGCCACAAGGCCTATTTCAACACCATCGCTAAAATAATGAAGAACGGGAGAGAACGATGAGGAGTTTCCAGGTCGCCGATTTCAACGCCCCCTTGAGGGAAGTGGAGCAGCCGACGCCGCAGCCCTCGGGAACGCAGGTTCTGATCAAGGTGAAGGCGGCCGGCGTCTGTCACAGCGACATTCACATCTGGGAGGGCGGCTACGATCTCGGTCATGGACGAAAGCCGCTGTCGTTGAAGGATCGCGGCGTGTCGCTGCCGCGAACCATGGGTCATGAGACCGTCGGTGAGATCCTGGCGTTCGGACCCGACGCGAAGGCTGACACTGGAGGCTTGAAGGTCGGCGACGTCGCGCTGGTGTATCCCTGGCTCGGCTGCGGCAAATGCGAAACCTGTCTTGCGGGCAACGAAAACATGTGCCTCAAGCCGGCCGCGCTTGGCGTCTATTGCGACGGCGGCTATGCCGATCACATGATCGTGCCGCATCCCAAATATCTGCTTGATCTGCAGGGGCTTGATCCCGTGACCACCGCACCCTATGCGTGCTCGGGCGTCACCACTTACAGCGCACTGAAGAAAGTCGAGTTCGCCTTCAACACGCCGATCGTCATTTTCGGCGCAGGCGGGCTCGGGTTGATGGCGCTGTCGCTGCTTAAAGCGATGGGAGGCAAGGGCGCCATCATGGTCGACATCGACACGCGCAAGCGAGAGGCGGCCGAGCAAGCTGGCGCGCTCGCTTCGGTCGATGGCAACGCGCCGGATGCGCTTGAACAATTGGTCGGGAAAGCGGGCGGACCGATCCGTGCCGTGATCGACCTCGTCGGCAACGCCAAGACCACGCAACTCGGCTTCGATTGTCTGACCAAGGGCGGCAAGCTCGTGATCGTCGGCCTGTTCGGCGGCGGCGCGCCGTGGGCGTTGCCGCTCATTCCCATCAAGGCGATCACGATTCAGGGCAGCTATGTCGGCAATCTCCGGGAGACCCGGGAATTGCTCGATCTCGTGCGCGCCAGGAAAATCCCGCCGATCCCGGTGACGCCGATGCCGCTTGCGAAGGCCAACGAAGCGCTGGTCGATTTGCAAAAGGGCAGGCTGGTCGGCCGCGCGGTGCTGACGCCTTAAAAATCAATTGACTTTCATGTTATGGCCGGGCTTGTCCCGGCCATCTACCTCCTCATTGCGAGGAGCGGAGCGACGAAGTAATCCAGCCTCATTTCGCCGATTTCCGGATTACTTCGTCGGAGCCTGTCATCGGGCCGCGGTTTGCGCGGACCCGTTGGCTCGTAACGACGAGCAAAAACGTCCAAGCAAGGGATCCCCATGTCAGCCAACAACGCGCTCCACATTGCCGTGCTCCCGGGTGACGGCATCGGCCCCGAGGTCATGGCGCCGGCGCTGGAAGTTTTGCGCAGGATCGAGCAGACCACGGACCTGAAGTTCCGCTTCACCGAGGCGCCGGCCGGCGCCAACCATTATCTTGAAACCGGCAAGTCGATGCCGGACTCCACGGTGCGGCTGTGCGAGGAGGCCGACGCGATCCTGCTCGGCGCCTGCGGGCTGCCATCGGTGCGCTATCCCGACAACACCGAGATCATGCCGCAGGTGGAGCTGCGCTTCCATTTCGACCTTTACGCCGGCGTGCGCCCGGCGCGGCTGATTCCCGGCGTGCCGAGTCCGATCGTCGGCGCCGACCAGCGCGGCATCGATCTGGTCGTGATCCGCGAATCCACCGAAGGCCTGTTCGCTTCGATGGGCAAGGGCGTCGTCACCCATGACGATGCGCGCGAGACGCTGGTCATCACCCGCAAGACTTCCGAACGTCTGTTCGAGTTTTCCTTCCGTCTCGCCGAACGGCGCAAGGCGCGCGGCCGGCCCGGCAGCCTCACCTGCGTCGACAAGGCAAACGTGTTCAAGGCTTTCGCGTTCTTTCGCGATATGTTCGATGAGGCGGCCAAACGCCATTCGCAAGTGAAAGCCGACCGGCTTTATGTCGATGCCTGTTCGGCGATGCTGGTCA
>Ga0306926_10001362_pt1 | contig 24154 bp, 27 predicted proteins | sample flu12Cox44000178_FD_203759 | JGI IMG/M metagenome (GOLD analysis project Ga0306926, IMG submission 203759) | Lab enrichment of tropical soil microbial communities from Luquillo Experimental Forest, Puerto Rico - flux8day.12C.oxic.44.000.178 (v2)... | ecosystem: Environmental > Terrestrial >...
ATTTCTGATTTTGGGTCTTGCAGACGAGCTACACTTTCAACGGCACCTGCCGACGGTATCAGCCTGAGGTCAATCCCGTCTCGTGCGAGGAGTTCGCGGTAGCGCTTCCCCAGTTCGGCATTGAAACTGTCCTCGGGACCTGTCGTCATGGCCACCGAGCGCGGTGGCGTCGGCCGCAGAATTGCGAAGGCCAGCCAGATCGCCAGGGCGGTGAATACCACCACACCCATTAATGCGATCACAAGAGATCGATGACGTCCGGGTTCGCGGTTCAGAATAGCCATCGCTCCCTTCTACCAAAGATTTATGTGGTAATCCCGATTATTTCCTGTCCAGGGCAAGCATGAAACGTCCATTCCCACATTTTGCATGTACCACATCTAATGTCATCTGAATGACGTCGAAGTCGGAGGCGTGGATGAAGCCGAGGTTGTGCAGGTCGTTGTTATCCCATCGATCGTCCGGATCGCCGCTGATGTACATGGAAGATCCGTTGTCGGCCAGGATAAGCCCATACTTCTTCATGGCATTCAGGATGACCTGGTTGGCGGCCGAAAAGCCGGAGGCATCGAACGAGGATTTCAGTCGCAGGCGCATGCCGATGGGAGGCGCGCTCGCGTTACTCGAATTGGATGCCCAGTGAGAGGCGGGCGGAACAAAACCCGCGGAAGAATGCTGCAACGTGAAGCGAATGGCGTGATTATTGATGTGGCCTGCGGCGACTTAATCATAGCGAACAAGACCAGGAAAGATGGGCAGGCCAGCGGCGTCGGCGCTCGTCCAAGAGTATGGGCGCTGTTCGTCCGCAAGAAGATCCATCCCACACGGCGCCAGAGCCTGCGTCCCAATTCGAAGACTGCGGATAGGAACTGTAAAGCTCATAAAGAAAACAATTGGAATTATCGAGCACGAGAACGTGGCGATCGCCCGTGCCCGGATTGGGATAGCCTTCGATCGGGAGCAGTCAGGGGAATGGGCATGGGGCCAGCGTCGCTCTCGCCGCCGTAGGCGGTGTAGTTGATGGGGTTGAGTGGCTGCGAACCACCGACAATCGTGTAAGCAATGCCCATGGAGGAATCGTTATACAGGCCAGCCCCGAAATCAGCATGGAGCCCGATGGTGGTACCGATAAAATTAAGGACCGCGGAAGAGTTTGCATCTACGGGGGAGCCGGAAATGTCCTTGTTCCACAGATTGTCAGAAGGGAAAGGAACGAGACCATTCAGGCTGGCGCCTTGTCCGAGGGACGTCCCCGAACAGCCAGAGGTTTGTGTGGCGCCGTTGACCTGCAGATTGACCAACGCAGATTGGGTGCCGCCCGGATCAGGATTTTGCACGAGAACGGCATAGGTGCCTGCGGCAGTGACATTACCGTGGCGGTGAGCTTTGTCGAAGAGACGAATGTCGTTGAAAGAATCGTGCCGCCGACATGGACTTGCGCTCCGGCTACAAATTCGCTGCCCGTGAGCGTGAGTGTGTAATTGCCAAGATTGGTGGAAGAGGGCGAGATGCCGGTAAGGACCGGGGTCGGATTGAGCAGCGTAACGGCGCTGGTCGAGGAGACGGAGGAGTCGGCGGAACTTACGGCCTTGATGGTCAGGGCATTCGAGGAAGGAAGTGTGGCAGGAGCCACGTACTTGCCGGAGGCGTCGATGGTGCCAAGAGAGGAAGATCCACCGGCGGCGTTGTTGACAAGCCATGAGACCGCGGAATCCTGGGTGCCTTTGACCACCGCGGAGAAGGTCGTCGAACCTCCGGCGCGAACATTGGCTGATGCGGGGGAAACGACCATGGAGACTTGCGCCGGCGGCGGTGGTTGCTTCGTGCTGGATGAAGTCGGGCCGGAGGCGCAGGAAGTCGGCCCTACGGCCAAGGGTAGGACAGGAACGATCCAGAACCGCCGGGGGAAAGAAAAGCGCATACAACAGCAGTTTGGTACGCGGCAGCAGTTCGGAATACTGGCCGAAAGGACAGAAACAGGACAGCCCTTTCGGCAGTGACAAATAAAATCCAGAATTCTGAATTAGTCATAGACCTGCAAAAATGAACAGTTGACAGTGATGGGTGACTGAACTAAGTAAAGACGTAGAATTGCTGCAGTCTTGGTGAGGAAAAGGGAAACCACGCGTGTTTTACTCCCATGAAAAGCGTGGAGCCGCCTACCGTTTCAACGCAAAGGCTTTTTGCCGCATTCTTGCCCAGGAAATTCGGTCATTCAAAATGAGGGAAAATTTCTGAGGAGGCAGGACATGAAGAAATCTATGTTGTTCGGGGGACTGATTGCCGGCGTCGGTTTGCTGACCCTGAGCGTAGCGCAGTCGCAAACTACAACAGGAACGGCACCCAAGGTAAAAGTAGGACCGACCGTTGCCGCGAAGGCAAATTCACCAGGGCCGAGCGCGGCCGCGAAAAACCAGAGCCAGAAGTCGAGCGTTGGCAAGGGCGCCACATCCGTTAATGCGTCGACTCCATCTTCATATTGGACGGACATGGTGGACATTGATGACGACGGAACCGTGGAAGACAACCAGTTTCTCTGGGACGCCCAGCGCGGCATTCTGTATACCTACCGTGAAGATGATTTCACCTGCGCGAACGGAAAGCCGGAGAGTGGCAACATTCTGATGGCCATCTACGCCAAGGGAAACCAGGCTGGGAAACCGGTGGGATACGGCTGGTATGTGGTGGGCCTAAACGCCGGGCAGTGCGGGGTGGCAAAGGCGGGAACGTTTGGCTGCAAGTTCGACGCTTCGGGGAACTACACCGAGTGTGGAGCGGCAGTGGTAAACGAAAAGACCGGCGAAGTGGATGTAACGATCGTGAAGTAGCAGTTGACCAACAGCCGGCTATCAAAAACGGACAGGGCGCGGAGTCGCTCATCCCGGCGAAGCCGAGATTCGGTAGCCAGAGCCCTTTACTTCTTGCTCAGCCCTTTGCAAGGTCTTTGACCTGCTTGGCCAGCTTTTCCACTTGTTGGGCTTTCTTAACGAAGGAGATATCAAGGACCGAACTAGTATTCGTAACTGTCAGTTCCTGCTTGAGTTCAAGCACCAGTGCATACATTTTGTCTACGTCTTCCCGGATTTGGTTGTGATTTTGCCTATTGATGGCCTTTTGGTCGGGTCCCGTTGGGCCCGGGCCATTCATCCCCTGTGGAAAATTCGGGTTTGGGGCGTTTGGGGAGGGCAGTGGCTGAGGTGCTGGACGCGACTGAGAAAGAAGAACTGGCGCGGCCGCAAGAGCTCCGGTGAACCCGGCGAAAGACTGAAGAAGATGGCGGCGTGATTGCGACATGGAACCTCCTGACTGAATGTCCTAGAGCCCAAACATGGCGAAGGGCGCATGGGCGGGCACGGGCTGGCCCTAGCCGCTGAGGATATGGTTACGCGGGTTGAGGGCGAAGGCAAGTCGGAAAAATATCCTAAGCAGTGTGCTGGGTCGCAGAGCACTACACGCTGGAATTTGACAAAAAGTAAGCCAGAAGCATCGAAGGGGGGCGGAAGCCCATAAATTTGCGGGCCAGGGAAGCTTTAGAACGAGGGAGGGCATAATGGCAAAGAATCTGGTGGTTCACGTGGGCAAGGCTGGTGGAGATTTTGAAACTGTAGAGCGGGAAATTGCCGCGCCCGATGCGGGTGAAGTGCGGATTAAGATTGACGCTTGCGGGGTCTGCCATAGCGATCTTTTTACAAAGGAGGGCCTCTGGCCTGGAATCACCTATCCCCGCGTGGCTGGTCATGAAGTAGCGGGAGTGATTGACGAAGTCGGTTCGGCCGTAACCGAATGGAAGAAGGGCGACAGAGTCGGAGTGGGCTGGCACGGAGGACATTGTGGGATCTGCGGGCCCTGCCGGCGAGGCGATTTTGCTTTGTGCGTGAATGAACAGATTACTGGACTGACACGGGATGGCGGTTACGCGCAATACATGATTGCGCGGCGGGAGGCGGTCGCGTCCATGCCCGAGGGCCTCGATGCGGCCGAAGCGGGACCGCTGTTGTGCGCCGGAATTACCACTTTCAATTCGCTGCGCCATAGCGGCGCGGGTCCCGGGGATCTAGTGGCGGTGCTCGGCATGGGTGGCTTGGGTCACCTGGGGATTCAATTTGCCGCGAGATTTGGTTATCGCACGGTGGCCGTAGGGCGCGGCCCGGAAAATGCGGCGCTGGCCAAGAAGCTCGGAGCGTGGAAGTACATTGATAGCCAAGCGACGAATGCGGCTCAAGAATTGCAGAAACTGGGAGGTGCAAAGGTGATTCTCGCCACCGCACCCAGTTCGAAGGCCATGTCGGAGGTATTCAACGGTCTAAGCGGAAATGGGAAACTGCTAGTCGTGGGCGCTTCGATGGATCCCCTTGCCATCTCGCCGGTCCAGATGATCGGCGGCAGAAAGGGACTGCAAGGTTGGCCTTCTGGGACGGCTCCGGACTCCGAAGACACATTGCGGTTTGCCGAAATGACCGGCGTCAAGGCTATGATCGAGAAGTATCCCTTGGCGAAGGCGAAGGAAGCCTACGAGCGCATGTTGAGCGGGAAGGCGCAGTTTCGCGTGGTACTGACGATGTAGAGTCCCCCGGGGCGAGGGGAGCTGCCTGCTCACTGCCAGAGAAACCGCGTAGAGCGCTAGATGCAAGAGCCCGCGGAGTTGGACCATTCGAGCTGCACCGTGTAATCGCCGATCCGTTTGGTTTGCCAGGCGCAGATATCCCCGATCTCCCCGTGTGTATCGTCGTACCAACCTTGGCCGGGGATGGGATCGGTGATCGCTTCGCAGAGCTCATGGGAAGAAGTGGAGGTGAGCGCGGCGAGAGTCGCGAGTCCACCTTGGCATCCAGCACAGCCCGGAAAAGGCATAACGGCATAAAAGATATTCCCCGCGCTGACCTCGTGATAACCGCAGAAATCATTGCAAGAGGCGCCGCCACTCATGGTGACTTGCGTACCGGGAGGCAGGTAGAGAAAGTAGAGTGTGTTGGCGGTAGGTGCGGGAAGGGTGCCGGCAGCAATGGCGGACTGGAGTGTCTGCTGAATAGTGGCGTCGTCGACCGAATCGCCTGGTTCGGAATCGGTGAGATTAAGCGAACCGGTGCGGCTGCCATGACCAATGCTTTTGCCGGGGACGCTGTATTCAGCGAGTTGATCCATGAGACCGCTGGTGAGGATGAAGTCGAAGAAAGTATTAATCTGATCGGAAACCGTGACAATCGCCGCGGACTGCCAGGCTTTGCCCCATAAAATAGGGAAGACCGCGACGTTGGTGAGCAGGGGCCCATTGCGGTAGGTAAGATTTGGCGCGGCCGCGGCAGCGACTCGTACGTGCGGGTGAAGCGGAACGATGCGCAGGGGAACCCTATACTTGGAAGCAGGTTCAGAAGGCGTGCGGGATTTTTTGCGTGCGGGGCGCGTGGCCATAAGACTCTCCTTCCCGGCTTGCCCGCGTTGGGCTGGGGAGGAGGCGCATGCCGGAGAGTGCAGGCTATCGGAGAGTTTCGCGGATGTAAATGGGACCGGAAAGAGATGGCCTGCACGGGCTCAGAAGAGTTTGACAGCGATCCGTTGCGCGTGGGAGCTGACGGGAATCATGGTGAGAAGTGAGTCAGTGCGTGTTTTGAGGACCGCGAGGTCACCGGAGCCTTCGTTCACGACGAGGAGCATCGTGGGCTTTGCGCCTGGCTCGGTGGGGTCGAAGCGCATCACGCCGGGCAGTGCGCCCACGTTGACGGGGCGGCCCACGCGGCGATTGAGAATGTCGAGTGGAACGACATGGCCCGCCGCGCGATCGGTCACGTACATTTCGCTCGCGTCTTCGGTGATAATTCCGTCGGTGGGATCAGAGCCGAGGAGCAGATAATCGCCCATCTCGTGCGTCCAGGTATTCACCGTTTGTAGGCCGTGCGTTTCCGGAGAAATCATATACAATTCGCCGCCGTCGGGCTTGAGGATGATTTGCGTCGGTTTACCGGCAAGCGCGAGATTGGTGAGCAGGGCTCCGCGCTTGATGTCTACGACGGAAAGGCGCGCTTCCGAGCGGCTCATAACGAAGGCAAGCGATCCGTCCGGGACGACAACAGCTTCCTCGGGTTCGGGAATTATGCCGACAGCCACGCGTTGCTGCAGTGTTGTAGCGTCGTGAATTCCCAAGGTAGCCGCACGGCGATTGACCACAAGAATGGTCTTGTTGTCCGGAGTGGCGCGGGCCTGGACGGGCTCGGCACCGGTTTTCGCCCTTCCCACGATAGAGCGTGAAGCGCAATCGATGGCGATGAGCTGATCGGAGTTCGCCGAGGTGGTGTAGGCGCGATCGCCGGCGGGAGAGAAATCAACCGACAATGGAAACGGGCCAACCGGAATGCGTGCGGCAACATTGTTGCTCGCAGCATCGAGAATCCAGATGTAGCCTCCGTTGGAGCTGACGCCCCAGATCTCGGGACGTTTGGCGTGTTCGCGCATGTCCGCGATACCAGGGCCGACAAAAACCTTGGCAATGGCGCGCAGACTGACGAGATCAACGACCGTAACGGAGCCATCGGCGCTAGAGACGTAGGCGTTGAGCTTGAGCCCAGGATGCAGGAAAGAAGGCCGATGCTCGCGAAGAAGAAGAACAATGAGGGACACCAGAAGGATCGCCAAGAGAAGAAAGACGCGAAAGGATTTTAGCCGATTCATGGATTACAAGGATTTTACATGAGAGGGACCTGTAGCGCAGGGCAAGTCTTCGAGTCCTGCAGTTCTTCTTTTCGCAGTGATATCTTCTGCTTATTTCCCAAAGGGCGCCAACACTGGTCGGTCTGGCCGCACGGAAGAAAGCTGTTCTAATTCACTTCGCGGTGAACGACCGAGGCAATTTGACGCACTTCGGCAATGAGGGTGGCGAATTCCTCCGGAAGGATGGATTGCATGCCGTCGGAGAGAGCTTTCTCAGGTTGATGGTGGACTTCCACCAAAAGGCCATCGGCGCCAACGGCCGCTGCAGCCAGCGAAAGCGGCAAAACTTTATGACGCTTGCCCGTTCCGTGGCTTGGATCGACGAGGATCGGAAGGTGGCTGCGCTTCTTGACCGCGGGCACCACCGTCAGGTCGAGTGTGTTGCGCGAAAAATCAGAGAAGGTACGCACACCGCGCTCGCAGAGCATCACATTGTAGTTGCCCTCGCTCAGGATGTACTCGGCGGCCATGAGAAATTCGTCCAGCGTAGCGCTCATGCCGCGCTTGAGTAGCACAGGAAGTTTGGCGCGACCGGCGCGGCGGAGTAGAGAGAAATTCTGCATATTGCGCGCGCCAATCTGGATAACGTCGGCATATTCTTCCACGAGGTCGAGGGATTCGTTGTCGATCGCTTCCGTGATGATGCCGAAGCCAAACTGCTTGCGGACTTTGGCCAGAATCTTCAGGCCAGAGAGTCCAAGTCCCTGAAAACTGTACGGGGAAGTGCGCGGCTTGTAAGCTCCGCCGCGGAAGAGGCGCACGCCAGTTGATTTCAGCCGCTCGGCGATGGCCAGGCACTGCTCTTCCGTTTCCACGGCGCAAGGACCTGCCACCATTGCCAGATGCCCGCCTCCGACAAGCACGCCGCCGCTCGGCGTCGGAATCCGCACGACGGTATCGTCTTCTTTCACGTCACGCGATACGAGTTTGTAGGGCTTCGTGACCGGAATGCATTCAATGACTCCAGCCATAGACTCCAGCACACCGAGATCAACGGCTCCGTTGTTGCCCGTAATGCCGATGGCGGTGCGGCCGGAGCCGGGAATGGGATGCGCCTTCAGGCCCAGCGATTCAATGCGGTCGCAGACCGCGCGAACCTGCTCTTCCGTGGCGTGCGACTGCATAACAACGAGCATGGCGGTGTCCTCGTTTTTCTGTTGCGTGAAAACTGAGTGTACTGCAGCGCGCAAGCGCGGGCAAATTGCCACAGAGATACCCGGCAATTCATTTTCGGAAGATAACCAGTAACTTAGAAGCGAGGCCAGCATCGAAGTTTAGGAAGTAGTTCTTCCCCAGCTAAGTCCCTCCCAGTTGCTGCTTGCAACAAGGCAGATCCACAATCAGGAGAAGTAAATGAGAGAGTCCGCTTGCGGTTTGATTTGAGTGAAAATGCATTTTAACTGCGGCGCGTACAATAGCGGGAGGATTGCGCGTGGTCTGTTCCTGGCCTCTAATGGGAGAGGCAGCGCCGCTCATACAACAGGTTCCTCGTTCACAAATGTCCGGAGTAGCCTGTGGGCGCTCGTTCGTTTACAGCCTCGAGTTCATTCGGGTCTTGGCCCAGCCAGGAGGAGAGCTTGTATCTATCTGTTGAAATGCCAATCTGGGTCCCTGATATGCCGCTATCGAGCTTCCAGCTTCTGATGGCGGGAGGAGCGCTCCTGATCGTTGCGGGGCTGATGTTGGGCCTACGACGCACGAGGTGTGTTGCTCTCGAAAGGTCGCTGCTTATGGACGAGGTGATTATCTACCTTTCCCGCATCGCGGATGCCCTCGAAAGAAATGCTCCGCCATCCAAGGCGCAGATTATCGCGGAGATAGAGCGGTACGCGGGGCAGAATTTGGATCCGAAACTCTAGTCCAAGGTGCACAATCCCGTAATCGATGCTGGTGCGGGAGTATCCAGAGAGCAAGTAGCCCACGTTTGCTGCACGGTTGCGCGAGGGGAGGGGTGTGGGGCGCGAATCGCGAATTGAAGTTGTGTCGCAGCCGGAACCAGGAGCACACTGTGGGCAGAATGGGGCGGTTCTGTGAGGTGAGCAGCTTATGGATAGGCGGTTGGGATGGAGCGTATTCCCGAGGCTCGCGGGGTGGCTGGTTTTCGGTGCCGCTTGCATTGCGCAGACGAATACGCCGAAGCCGGCACTGGTGGTCTTGAATAAGGATGAGAGCGCTTTGGCGATTGTCGATCCGGCGACGTATCAAGTTTTGGCAAAGGTCCCGACCGGGCCGATTCCGCACGAGGTGGCAGTGTCGGCGGACGGCAAGATCGCCATTGCGACGAATTATGGACCGCAGCGCGATGGGACAACCTTGAGCGTGATTGATCTGGCGGCACAGAAAGAGATTTACCGCGTGGAACTGGAATCCCTGAAGGGGCCCCACGGCATCCTTTTTCACAGCGGCAAAGCGTATTTCACTGTAGAGGGTAGCAACGCCATCGCCAGGTATGACCCTGCAACGAATCGCGTGGATTGGACATTCACCACCAGCCAGAACGGCACTCACATGCTAGTGGTCAGTCGTGACGGAAACACCATCTTCACTGCGAACATCGGCTCGAATACGGTGACCTGCCTGAAGCGCGACCCCGCCAAGGATGTCTGGAGCACGACGCAAATCCCCGTAGGCAAAGGTCCGGAAGGGATAGATCTGTCTCCCGATGAAAAGGAAGTGTGGGCGGCGAATTCGGGCGACGGGACCTTGTCGATCATAGATGTTGGGTCCAAAAAGGTTACCCAGACGATGGACTTACATACCAAGCGCTCGAATCGCGTGAAATTTACGCCCGATGGAAAGCGCGTGCTGATTTCGGATTGGGGGAGTGGAGATTTGGTAGTTGTGGACGCGATGAATCTGAGGGAAGAGAAGAGGATGCACTTAGGCAGCAGTGTGGAAGGGATTCTGATCGTGCCGGATGGATCGCGCGCATTCATCGCCGTCAGCGGCGACAACAAAGTCGCCGTGCTCGACCTCAAGACTCTTGCGGTCCTTTCGACTTTTGAAACCGGGAAAGACCCCGACGGCATGGCCTGGGCTGTTCAATGAATCTTTCCGCCGCTCTTTTCCGCTTTCTCAGCGGATCCTCTGGTTTCTCTGGGGTAAGCTTTTTTCACAGGAAATTTCTGATGACCAAATCCGTTCGCGTCGGAGTGCTTGGGGACTTCAACGAGGGGTTTAAGTCGCATTGGACGACCAACGCTGCGATAAGGCACTCTCAGGCAGAGTTGGGAATAGAAGCGGAGATCGCGTGGATCCCCACGCCGTTGCTGTTGACCGCGGAAGGCGAGAAGGAGATGGAGCGGTGCGATGGCTTGTGGGCTTCACCGGGCAGTCCGTATGCGAGCTTCCATGGAATGCTGCGGGGTATTGAGTTTGCGAGGGCGCGGGACCGGCCGTTCGTTGGCACTTGAGGAGGTTTCCAATATGCTCTGTTAGAGCATGCGCGCAACGCGTTGAAACTGTTTGATGCGGATACGCTGGAGAACATGACCGATACGCGGAATCCAGTGATCACGCCGATAGCGTGCGCATTGCCGAATCGTCCGGCGGGAAGCCCCAAAATGTTTGGCGAAGATCCCGTGACCGTCCTGCCGGGGACTGGATTGCGCGCGATCCTGGGAAAGGAAGAATGGATCGGCGACTATTTCTGCAACTATGGAATGAATGAGGAATACGAAAAGAGATTCGCGGCCGCCGGAATGCGCGTGAGCGCGCGCGGAACAAAAGGCGAGATTCGCGCGATGGAGCTCGACGGCCAGCGCTTCTACATTGTGACGTTGTTCCAGCCACAACTGGCGTCCACGCCAGGGAAGCCTCATCCAATAATCACAGCCTTTTTGCAGGCTTGTCTGGAGTTTCGCGAACTGACGACGTAAGAGCCCCTCGGTTCGAGGCCGCTATGAGTTGCTTTCGCGAGACAATTCTCTGAACATATCTGCTCATGGGCGGATCAAGAAGCTCGCAAAGCCTATTTGCAATGCTGGCCGTTCTTTGCGCGGCATTTGTGAGCTCGACCGCGCGCGGGCAAAATCTCGGAAACACGGACTGGCCGAATTACGGCAATGATCCAGGCGGCATGCGTTACTCGCCACTCGCCCAGATCGATCGAGACAATGTCTCCAAGCTTAAGGTCGCCTGGATCTTTCATACCGGAGACATTTCAGACGGCAGCCACGGCCGCAAGCGAAGCGGTTTTGAGTCCACTCCTATCCTCGTTGAAGGAGCGCTCTATTTCACTACGCCGTTCAATCGCGTGATTGCTATCAACCCCGAGACGGGGAAACAACTCTGGGCATACGATCCCAAGATTGACCAAACCCTCGACTATGGCGATGGGCTTGTTAATCGGGGAGTGGCCACTTGGCTCGATATTGCTCGGCCTTCGAACCAGTCTTGTCAGCGACGCATTTATGAAGCCACCCAGGACGCCCGGCTCATTTCTCTCGATGCTGCGACAGGCAAACTTTGCACGGATTTCGGCGACCTGGGCCAGGTCAACCTCAAGGATGTGCCGGGTTACCGCGCCGGCTGGTATCACATGACTTCTCCGCCAGCGGCTATTGATGATCTGATCGTCGTCGGTTCAGCCATTGATGACAATCAGCGCGCCGCAATGCCGGCCGGTGTCGTGCGTGGCTTTGACGCCCGCACTGGTGCGTTGCGATGGAGTTGGGAACCCATTTCCAGCCCTGCTCCCACGACCGCAGGCATGGATAGGGACGCGGAGCGGCAGACCGGCGCCGCCAATGCGTGGTCTATCATGTCCGTAGACGCGCAGCGCGATCTCATTTTCGTTCCAACGGGAAGCGCCAGCCCTGATTACTACGGCGGGCTTCGCCCTGGCGACAACAAATGGGCGAATTCGGTCGTCGCACTACGCGCAAAAACCGGAGAGCTCGCCTGGGGATTCCAACTCGTACACCACGATCTCTGGGATTACGACACGGCCTCGCCGCCCTTGCTCGCCACCTTGCATCGCGATGGGAAAGACGTCCCCGTCGTCATTCAAGGCAACAAGACTGGACTTCTTTATGTGCTCAATCGCGATACAGGGAAGCCGGTTTTCCCTGTTGAAGAGCGCCGCGTTCCTCAGAGCGACGTGCCCGGCGAAGTCGCCTCACCCACGCAACCCTTCCCCATAACTCCCACGCCGCTCGCTCCGCAGAAAATTTCCGCGGAGGATGCGTGGGGCCCAACACCACAGGATCGCGAAAGTTGCCGCAATTGGATCAGCGGGCTTCGTAACGAAGGCATCTTTACTCCGCCAAGTCTTCAGGGCACTCTGGCTGTGCCGGGTAATCTGGGTGGCATGACTTGGAGCGGTTACGCCTTTGATCCGCGGCGGAGCCTTTTGGTCGTCAACACAAACAACCTGGTCGCCAAAGTGAAGCTCATACCGCGCGCCGATTTTTCGCGCGACGACACTCGTAACGAAGATGGTGAGTATTCCCCGCAGACCGGAGCCCCTTATGGCTTGTTTCGCAGGTTCCTTCAGTCACCGTCGGATATGCCTTGCACTGCTCCTCCGTGGGGTCTGCTCACTGCAGTAGATATGACCGAAGGAAAGATTCGCTGGCAAATCCCGCTCGGTTCGATGCAGGACTTCGGCGGCAAGCAGCCGCCCATCCCGCCGGGATCGATCAGCCTGGGCGGTCCCATAATCACGGGCGGAGGGCTAATCTTTATTGCCGGCACCTTCGATCCTTTTATTCGCGCATTCGACATCGAGACCGGTAAGGAATTGTGGAAAGCGCAATTACCTGATAGCGGGCACGCAACGCCAATGACCTATCGTCTCGGGGCTAACGGAAAACAGTATGTCGTTATCGCTGCGGGGGGCCACCCCAAAATCACAGAAGAGTCCCTGAGCGACGCGCTTGTCGCTTTCACCCTGCCTTGAGGTTCGCTTTTGCCCATTGTGCGGCCCAAAATCTTCCGACCCTGCCCGCAAGTGCATCGAGGCATTGCTTCCGTTGGCCAAGGGACAGAATGAGCGGTGTGCTACAATAGAATTTTAAACATTAGGATTTTAGCGGCATGTCTGAATTTCCTGTCATCGACAACACTCAATTCGACCCAGAAGACGAATACCGGCCCGAGCCGGAAGCGGAACCACTGCCACCGGTATGGATGGATGGAAGTCTGCGGATTGGCATCCACACATCGATTTCAGGCAGTTACCTGAACGCTTTGGAATCCGCTAAGAAGCTTGGCTGCAATGCTTTGCAGATTTTCTCGGCGAGCCCGAGGATGTGGCAGGGCGCCAACGTTCGCATCCCGGAATCGGATGCGAGGGCTTTTCGCGCTCGACGCGCGGAACTTGGACTCGGTCCGCTCGTGATACATGCGAATTACCTGCTTAATCTGGCGGCGACGCAACCCATGCTGCGCACGCGCTCGATTCAGGCCTTTCACGAAGAACTGGTGCGCGGCGTTGCGCTCGGTGCCGACTACCTGGTGGTGCATCCAGGGGCGCGTGGAGAATCCTCCACGGAACAGGGCATCGCAACGATTGTCGAGTCCGTGAAGCAGGCTGCCCGGCGAGTGCCTCTCGGACATTTGCGAATCCTGATTGAGAACACGGCCGGAATGGGGACTTCTGTCGGTTCGCGTCTGGAAGAAGTGGCACAAATCCTTCGCGGCCTCCGGGATTTGCATACCGGTTCCTGTTTGGATACCGCTCATCTGTTTGCCGCAGGCTACGACATCCGCAGCGAAGACGGATTGGCCCACACGATGGCGCAGATTGACCGAACCATCGGTCTCGAAAACGTTCCCGTCTTCCACGTGAACGATTCAAAGATTCCGCTCGCGGGGCGCGTGGACCGGCACGATCACATTGGGCAAGGGAAGATCGGCGAAACGGCGTTCGCAAGGATTCTGCAGCATCCCCGTTTTGGCGCGATGCCACCGGAGGGCGTCTTGGGGCGCGCGTTTTTGCTGGAGACGCCGATTGAGGATCCGGGAGATGACCGCAAGAATGTTGCAAAGTTGTGGGAATTAGCCGGCATGCAAGGGCCCGAGCAGGAAAAGGGTTTTTCTATGCTGACTTCGGCGATGAAGAAAATGAAAAGTGAGTTGGCAAAAAAAGGAAAGAAGTTCGCGAGCTCCAGGGATTTGCCGGCGCCCAAGTCAAAAGCACGTAAAGTTTCCAGGAAGAAGGGCAAGAAAACCGCGAAGCGAAAGGGATAATCACCAGTGGGGGACTACAACCCGCAAGCCATCGAAACGAAATGGCAGAAGCGGTGGGAAGAAAACCGCGTATTTGAAAGTCAAGCCGACCCGCAACGCCCGAAATACTACGTCCTCGAAATGCTGCCGTATCCCTCCGGCACCCTGCACATGGGCCACATGCGGAATTACACGATCGGCGATGTCGTCGCCCGTGTAAAGCGCATGAGAGGGTTCAACGTACTCCATCCCATGGGATGGGATGCCTTCGGACTCCCCGCCGAAAACGCCGCGATCGAGAACAAAACCCACCCGCGCATGTGGACCAACAACAACATCGCTGAATTCCAGCGCGTGCTGCGCCGTTTTGGGTTCAGCTATGACTGGCGCCGCGAGATTTCCACGTGCGAACCGGAATATTATCGCTGGAACCAGTGGTTTTTCCTGCGCATGCTGGAGCGCGGCATCGCGTACAAGAAAAAGAGTCGCGTCAACTGGTGTCCCAAGTGCTGCACGGTGTTGGCGAATGAGCAAGTGGAACAGGGGCGATGCTGGCGGCATCCCGACACGGTGGTGGAGGCGCGCGACATCGAGCAATGGTTCCTGAAGACCACCGCTTACGCAGATCAGCTTCTTGATGACTTGCAACTACTCGAGGGTGGCTGGCCAGACCGCGTCATCGCTATGCAACGCAACTGGATCGGCAAATCCACGGGAGCCAAGGTCTGGTTCGAAGTAGCCGATTTGCCCGGCGCGGAAAAGATTGAGATTTTCACGACCCGCATTGACACGATTTATGGCGCGTGCGCGATTATCCTGGCGCCAACACATCTGTTGGTGGAGAAACTCATTGCCGGGACTCCGGGCCAGGCCGAAGCAGAAGCGAAGCTTGCACAAATGAAACAGTCTTCGGTGAAGGTCGCTGACATTGCCACAGCGGAGAAGGACGGCTTTTTCACCGGTCGCTACGCGGTGAATCCATTCAGCGGAAAGAAGACTCCCATCTGGGTGGGGAACTTCGTGTTGCTGGAGTATGGAACAGGCGCGATCATGGCTGTGCCCGCGCACGATGAGCGGGATTTTGAGTTTGCAACCAAGTTTGGTTTGCCGATACCGGTCGTTGTGGAGAGAAAAAAAGAAGCAGGCTCCGCCACAGTGGGAACAGGGGGGCCGCAGAGCGCCCGGAGTGTCGTGGTGGGAGAGGCTTTCACGGAGTACGGCGTGAGCGTAAATTCAGGGCCGTATTCTGGGTTGGAAACGCAGGCGGCGATCGACAAGATGGCCGCCGACGCCGAGGCCAAGGGATTCGGGAAGAAAGAAACGGTTTTCCGTCTCCGCGACTGGGGAATCTCGCGGCAGCGCTATTGGGGCACGCCGATTCCCGTTATCTATTGCGAGAAAGACGGCATGGTTCCCGTTCCGGACAAGGATTTGCCGGTGGTGCTGCCCGCGAATCCGAAATTGACGGGAGAAGGCGAATCCCCGCTGGCGACCGATTCCGAATTTCTGAATACGAAATGCCCGAAATGCGGCGGACCCGCGCGGCGCGAGACGGACACGATGGACACCTTCGTGGATTCGTCCTGGTATTTCTATCGCTATTGCGACCCCAAAAATGACAAGGCCCCGTATGATTCGGCGAAGGTGGGCTACTGGTTTCCGATTGACCAGTACATCGGCGGGATCACCCACGCGATTCTGCACCTCTTGTACTCGCGCTTCTGGTGCAAGGTTATGCGTGATCTCGGGCTCATCAAACACAGCGAACCGGTAGCGCGGCTCTTTACTCAGGGCATGGTGTTGAATGGCGGGGTGGCCATGTCCAAATCTAGGGGCAACGTCGTCGGCGCGATTGACATGGCGGAAAAATTCGGCGCGGACACCGGCCGGCTTTACACGCTGTTTGCCGCGCCCCCCGAAAAGGACTTGGAATGGAGCGAGGAGAGTATCGAAGGGTCTTGGCGATTTCTCAATCGCGTATTTCGGCTGGTGGACAAGCATGCCGAGAAGTTGGGCAGCGCGAAGGAATGGAATTTTGATCCGAAAGGGATGTCGAAGAACGAACGGCAGTTAATCCGGTTCACCTACAAGACGTTGCGACGGGTGACGCAGGACTTCGAGACGAGATGGCATTTCAATTCCGCGATCGCCCAAATTATGGAATTGACGAACGAGATTTACGCGCAAGAGCCGTTAGAAAAAAACATTCGCCCGGAAGTACAAAAGGAAGTCTTGCGGATACTGGTGCTTCTGCTCGCGCCAATGACTCCCCATCTCTCCGAAGAGCTGTGGGAAAAGCTAGGTCACCAGGACGGTTTGTGGAAAGCGGCCTGGCCGGACTTGACGGACGAACAAGTTGAACTGGCAAAAGACGAAGAAGTGGAACTTGTGGTCCAGGTAAGTGGGCGAGTTCGCGGGAAATTGAAAGTGGCCGCGGGGACACCGAAGGACGATGTGTTGAGGTTGGCGGAAAGAGAAGCCTCGGTAGCCTCACATCTGGCGGGGAAGCGCATCGTGAAAGTGATCCATGTGCAGGATAAATTGTTGAATATCGTCGTGGGATAGAAAAGGGATTGTCACGGTTCACACCCTCAAGGACTCGAGGTGAAAGCATGGAAGGTGCGGCGAAGATGAAGCAGCCGAATGAGCAGGGAACCTTAAAGACCGAGCGCGGCGGAATCGTGGTGCTGGATTTTGGCGGACAATACACACAACTGATCGCCCGCCGCGTCCGTGAACAGCAAGTCTTTAGCGCCATTCTCCGATGCACCACCGCGCTTGACGAAATACGCAAACTGGAACCAGCGGGAATCATCCTGTCGGGCGGCCCAAGCTCGGTTTATGACCAGGACGCGCCGAAGTGCGATCCCGCCGTATTGGCCATGGGAATCCCGGTGCTCGGTATTTGTTATGGCATGCAATGGATTGCGAACAATCTCGGTGGAACCGTGGAACCCGTTGACCGGCGCGAATATGGCCCCGCGCAGCTCAATATCGAGAAGACGAAAAGCGATATACTCACGAATTTCCCCGATACCCTGAAAATCTGGAACAGTCACGGGGATAACGTACTGGCCCTGCCGCCCGGATTTCATCTCACGGGAAAAACTGCGAATGCTTTTGCTGCGGCCGAGGATCCGAATCGAAAAATCTATACGGTGCAATTCCACCCGGAAGTAAATCACACCGAACGTGGCACTGAGATTCTTAGAAATTTCTTATTTCGCGTGTGCAAAGCCGAGCCGAAGTGGAGCGGCGCTGCCTTCATCGAGGAATCCGTGGAAGCGATCCGGCAAAAGGTCGGCTCCCACCACGCCATCTGCGGTCTGAGCGGCGGAGTAGATTCGACCGTGGCGGCAGTGCTGGTTCATCGCGCGATGGGCGACCGCCTGACGAACATCTTCGTGAACACGGGCATGCTGCGTAAGAACGAATTCGAACATACCTTGGAAATGTATCGCGAGCGCCTCGGCCTGCGCGTGATTGGCGTGGACGCTTCGGAGCGTTTCCTCACGAAGCTGCACGGCGTAACCGACCCGGAGCAAAAACGAAAAATCATCGGGCGGGAGTTTATTTCCACCTTCGCCGAGGAAGCCGAGAAATTGCAGAAGGGCGAAGCCCACGGAAACATCAAATTTCTCGTGCAGGGAACTCTCTACCCGGATGTAATCGAGTCAGTATCCGTGAAAGGACCCTCCGCCACCATCAAGACGCACCACAACGTGGGGGGATTGCCGGAGAATATGCCATTCGCTTTGGTCGAGCCTCTGCGGGACCTGTTTAAGGATGAAGTTAGGCAAATCGGTCGTGACTTGGGATTACCCCAGGAAATCCTCGTGAAACATCCATTCCCAGGACCGGGGCTGGCTGTCCGGCTCCTCGGCGAAATGACCCGCAAGGATTTGGAAACTCTTAGAGAAGCCGACGCCATCGTGGTGGAAGAAATCCGTCGTGCGGGACTTTACGAGAAGGTGTGGCAAGCCTTCGCGGTCCTTTTGCCGGTGAGAAGCGTGGGCGTTATGGGAGATGGGCGAACGTATGGCTTGACGGTAGCTGTGCGTGTGGTGCAGTCAGACGATGCCATGACCGCGGATTGGGTGAGGCTGCCCGGGGAAGTCTTGGAACGCATGTCCACGAGAATCGTGAATGAGGTCCCCGGGGTCACCCGTGTGGTGTATGACGTAAGCAGCAAACCCCCAAGCACAATTGAGTGGGAATAATCGAGACTTCGCGCAAAAACAGAAGTTTCAGGAAAAGCATGCTTGGCTTCTGGGGTCGTAGCTTTAGTTCCGACATTAGAATCACGCCAAAGAAGAAAGCCGCCCAGGCTAGCCTCGAGCGGCTTTCTTATTCCAACCAATAAAGACGACAGCAATAAGTTGGAAGAAAAGTACTACCGATTGGCCATTTTCTGGGCCATGTACAGCAGCAGCTTGCGATCTTCCTCGTCCGCTTTGCTCAGCAAGCGGCGAAGCTTGTTGAGATAGCGTGCCTCCTTGCCGGCGCTGCCCCACGCAATATCGTCAGACGATTTGCGCTTCGGCAGATTCGGCAATTGAGGCGGTTCTTCGCCGTCGTAGAAGAGTTGATAAAGTGGGCATTCGAGCGCGCGCGCCAATTTCTCGAGCGTTTCAATGGCTGGGACGGTGTGGCCATTTTCTACACGCGAAATGTAGCAACGCAAAAGACCCGTACGCTTCTCGATATCGCCCTGGGAAAGTTTCTTTTCTTCGCGCAGAGCGCGAAGACGGTCACCGATAATCATGCGGTTGAGTATTCCATAGATGGTAATCGGTAGCAAGTCGAAACGGTATACCTTGTGGAAGTATCTTGCTGAAGCTGGACGTGTCTTCCGATTTTTGTACACCCGGTGCACGTTGTTGTCCTGGGCGGAGGGGAGGTGGCGTCGGCGTGCCGTGGCTCGGTTTTCGCGCGGTCCAAATGGCTTGTTCCGTTGGGCTGCTCTGAGGAGTAGTTCACAAGAAATCAGTGCAGGGGAGAGGCCTATTCCCAGCAATACTAATACCAGTTATTTATGGGACGCAACACTAGTACGAAGGTGTTTCGGGCGTGCTGTCAGGGTAATCAGAACGGACAATGGATACCTAGCTGGCATTCCAATCGTCGGGAGGAAACGCTATGCGCCAAAAGCTCGGTAATGGCTGTGTAAATTCAACTGCAACCCTAGGTGGTCCCATCCGCACGCTTTCCACGGAGACTACACGGCACTCTTGTTGTTCGCCGCTGTCCACATTCTGGATTAGGAGTCGTTGCTTAGGCGCTACCTTGTCCGCTAAGGGTATCAGCGCGCCATGCACATTGATAACAAGCGTTTGCGTACTTTCATAGAACAGCGGGCCATATTTTGCGGGTCTGTGGACAACAACGGAAACGCTCATTGCAATCCGTTGGCTGCGTCGCTCCTTCAACCATCGTTTGGTGAGCTTTTGGTCGTTCATAGAAATCAGGATATGGGCGTTTCTTCATATTTAGGTACAAACGTGAACCGGTGGTTTCCAATCAAACACGTCCCAACCAAGCGGGAGATTAGGCCGAGGAGCGAAGATCATCGCCACAGATGCGGGCGTGCTCGTCGTACGCGCGTGAAAAGCATCTTGCTGGGGCTGGACAGATTCCCAAGAATAGCGTAACCAAATAGGGATGGCTCACGTCCCAAAATCAAAGGGTTTAGCCCTGCAAGGGGTCGGCCCGGAGGGAACCCCGGCTCTGGACTCCAGGCTGGGCGAGGAAGACCGTGAACTCGTCCGGCGCGCCAAGAACGACGACCGGGACGCTTTCGAGCGTCTCGTCCGGCGGCACCAGAGCCGCGTATTTGCCGTAGCCGCGGGCATTTTGCGAAACAAGGAGGACGTCGAGGACATTGCCCAGCAGGTATTCATGAAGGCGTACTTTTCTCTGAAGCGTTTTGACCAGCGCGCCGCCTTTAGTACTTGGCTCTACAAGATCACGGTGAATGAGTGCTGGGATGTGCTCCGCAAGCGCAAGGTTAGGCCCCTCTTGTTTGAGTCCGACCTGAGCGAGGAACAGGCCAGGCAGTTTCAGGTATCGGGCGACCGCAAGGATCGCCACCCGGATGCCAGCGAGCAACTGGAGACCAAGGAACGCCTGGAGAAGTTGCTGGATTGCCTCGAAGAGCGTGACCGATTGATGCTGGTGCTCAAGGAAGTGCAGGGATTTTCGGTTGAAGAAATTGCGGAGATTCTGGAAATTAATGGAAACACGGTGAAGGTACGATTGTTTCGCGCGCGCCAGCGAATTACGGAGAAAGTGAAGAGGCGTCGCGGAGTTGGAATTTGACGGAAAGGCTCAGTGGTGGCCCGTCAGGAATCTGAAGATTTGAGGTGACACAGGATGTTGAACCCGCCCGAGGATTTGCGAGTGGAATGCCGGCAGTTTCTGGATGAATTGGAAGCCGTTCCGGCGCACGGCGCCCCTGAAGTATGGCGCGAGTTCCTGGCGCGTTTGTCGGATAGCGCGCGGGCTCACGCCAAGGAATGCACAACCTGCGAGAAGGCGCTGGAAGACCTGCTGGAGACCAAGAACGCATTGGCCCCCATGGCAACGGTTCTGCCGGAGGCCGGGCCTTGGTTTGCCGCGCGCGTGATGGCGGGAATCAGGGCCAAAGAAAAAGAATTGGCAGAGAACCGCGAAGGCGTGTGGATCAGCGTGCGGCGCCTGGCGCCACGGCTGGTGGCTTTTTGCACGCTATTGCTGCTGCTGGGCGGGACTTGGGCGCTGCAATTGCGGCGCTCGGATCTGGCGCAGCGCCCGGAGAACCGGCCCGTCGAGACCGTTTTTGATTCGGCAGGGCAGGGCAGCTCGTTTAGCGATGATGTTCTGACTCCCGTCAAAGAAGGCCGTCCATGAACACGGAAACCCGGCGAAAGGCGTCCGAGTGGCTCGCGCTGGTGTTTGTTCTGGGGCTCGCAGTGGGTGGGGTCTTCGGGTACAGCTTTGCTCATCGCAGCTACGCCGCGAACAACACACCCGCGCCAACGCTGAGCGAGCCGGCGCGGCGCGCCAAGCGCGTGGCAGATATGACCAGGGAAATAGGCCTTACGCCGGAGCAGAGACAGAAGATTGACGCGCTCATCGCGGCCGCTCACGCGGAGATGAAGGGCATTCACGAAAAATCCGACGCGGACATCAACGCCATCCGCGAGAAAGTGCGGGGCCAGATGAGAGAGATTTTGACACCGGAGCAGAAACCGAAGTTCGAGGAGTATGTGCACAAGCTGGATGAGGAAAGAAAAAAACAAGGCCAGAAGCAATAGCCGCTTAGCGCGGGATCACCACCTGCGTTACAGTTCCACGATGAGTTTGCCGATGTTTTCTCCTTTGAAGAGCATGTTGATGGCTTCGGGAGCTTTTTCAAGGCCCTTGACAATCGTTTGACGGTCTTTGATTTTCCCCATCGTCTTCCACATTCCGAGTTGCTTGCCCGCGTCCATAAAGCGGGAAACATAGTCAATAATGATGAAGCCCTCGACGCGAAGCCGCTTGATGAGCACCTGGGCGAAGCTGGCCAGAGCAGGGTCTTCCTTTGTATAGCCGGAGATGAGGCCGCAGAGGACCACGCGGCCGTGAAGATTCATGCGGTCGAGCACCGCCTGCATGATCGGGCCGCCCACGTTTTCAAAGTCAATATCCACGCCTTTGGGAGTTGCGGCCGCAAGTTGTTCTTTCCAGTCATGCTGTTTGTAATTGATGGCTGCGTCAAAACCGAGATCCTCTTTAACCCATTTGCATTTTTCATCGCTGCCCGCGATGCCAACCACGCGGCAGCCATGAATCTTGCCGATCTGTCCAGCGATGCTGCCCGTGGCGCCGGCAGCCGCGGAGACCACCAGGGTTTCACCCGATTTCGGCTTGGCAATATCCATCATGCCAAAGTAGGCCGTGAGCCCATTGATGCCGAAAATGCCTAGAAAACTTGCATCAGAGACGAAAGGAATCGAAGGGACTTTCTGAAAATAGCCGCGTTCTTTGCCCGCAATCACGACGAAATCCTGCAAGCCGGTCAGACCTATGACCTTGTCTCCTTTTTTGAATTCGGGATGACGGGATTCCACGATTTCCGCCAGACCGGAGGAACGCATGACTTCCCCGATTTGCACAGGTGCCAGGTACTGCTTCACATCCGCCATCCAGGCGCGCATGGTGGGATCGATCGATAGATATTTCACCCGACCAAAAGCCTCGCCATCTTGAATCGCGGGAATGGGGGACTCGACAAGTTGCAGAACGTCGGGAGTAATGAGGCCCTTGGGTCGCGCGGCGAGCTTCCATTGACGATTGACGGTTGGCATAAGAGCCTCTGCTGGAAGAGTAGTGGAGAGATTATGGCCAGGCAAGCCATGGGCTGCGAGTGCAGTCGAAAGGTCAAAGATGCTCGGCAGTTCCTGCAGAAATAGCTATTGCGCTAAAGTGCTGGCACCCTTGGGGGTTTGGTCGCTACAGGAGGTACGGAAGTAAGCGGAGACACAGGCGAAATCGGTACGGAGCATTGGATCATCGTGCCGCCGTGAGGCTTGGAGGAAACGGAGATCGTTCCTCCCACGAGATTGACACGCTCTTGCATGCTGATAAGCCCGAGGCCCTGCGCGCGGGAATTCGCGCGGGGTTCAAAGCCAACGTCGGAATCACGAACCAAAAGCTGAACTTCACCCGAGACGGCATGGAGATGTACCCGGAAAGAACGCACCTTGCTGTGCTTCACGGCGTTTTGCAACGCTTCCTGGAGGACGCGGAAGAGACAAATCGAAATGTCGCTGGACAAGGGCCGGGGAATGCCATCATGAGAGAACTTGATTTCGACTTGCTTCTGTTTTGCAAATTCGCTGCAAAAACTCTTGGCTGCTGCGACCAGCCCGAGCAGTTCCAGCTTAGAAGAATGCAGTTCATGAGAGATGGCGTGGACGTCGCTGACGATCGTCGAGACGCGCCTTCCGAGGTTGCCCAGGTGGTCGCGGAAATCGGAATCTGCTGCCAGAGGAGTTTCTCGAAGCTGTTCGATGTCGAGCGCCAAAAGCGCCAGGCGCTGATTGATATCGTCGTGAAGGTCCCTGGCAATTCGGGCCCGCTCGCGTTCTTGCGCCTCGATCAGCCTGCGATGCATGCTGGAAAGCGCTTCCTCCATCCGCTTGCGCTCCGTAATGTCAATCAGCACCGATGTGCTGTGCAGCAGATTCCCCTGAGCATCCCTCACGGATCCGACGTTGAGCAAAACGGTGCGCTGTTCACCCTGTTTCGTGATAATGACCATCTCTTCGTTGCGGAGCTCCCCCTCTTCTTTCCATTTCGCCAAAAGCTCACGCATTTTAACGTGCGCTTCCGGCGAGTAGATAGTGGAGAGCGGTTGATCCACAAGCTCTTCCCGTTCGTAACCGAGAGCCTTGGCCGCCGGATTGGCATCCAAAACGATTCCCGACGGGGAGGTCATCCAGCAATACTCCGGAAGGGTTGCAAAGAATTGGCGGAAACGATGTTCGGAAGCGCGCAAAGCTTCCTCCGCCACGTTTCGGTCTGTAATGTCCACGGCCATACCGGACATACGCTCGGGGGTGCCGTCAGCCGCGTACTGAAACCTGCCTTCCGCGGCAACCCACCGAATCGTGCCATCCGGCCAGACGACTCGAAATTCTGCTGTGTACTGCTGATGGTTTTGCATGGCATCCCTGACCGCCTGGGAGACGCGCTCGCGATCCTCCGGGTGCAGATAACGAGAGAAATCCCCACCCGGGAGTCGAAGGAATTTGCGGGAATACCGAACATGGTGTTGAGGTCGCCGAACCAGGAATCGTCGCCCGTCCTGACGTCCCATTCCCAGCCAACCGACTTTCCGGAAACCATCGCCAGTCGCAGACGGTCATTGACGAGCGCAAGCTCTTTTTCGACGCTCTTGCGGTTCGTGACATCCACGGCCGATCCGATGTAACCCGCGAAGGAGCCGTCCCCGTGGAATCGTGGAGCGCCGGTGTCGAGGATCCAGCGATATTCGCCGTCAAACCGCCGAAGCCTGTACTCCATGCGGAAGAATTCCCGCTTGTCGAAGGCCTCGCGATAGGTGGAAAAGCAACGCTCAAGATCATCAGAGTGCACACCATCCGCCCAGCCGTTCCCCAATTCCAGCTCGAGTGGCCGCCCTGCAGAGCTTGTCGGGTCCCGAAACCCAGATTAAGACCGGAGCAGTATTGGCAACCAGTTCAAATATTGTGGCACTGTCTGGCAAAGCGGGTTCTGCGTGGACGGTGCATTG
>Ga0306926_10001363_pt1 | contig 24153 bp, 21 predicted proteins | sample flu12Cox44000178_FD_203759 | JGI IMG/M metagenome (GOLD analysis project Ga0306926, IMG submission 203759) | Lab enrichment of tropical soil microbial communities from Luquillo Experimental Forest, Puerto Rico - flux8day.12C.oxic.44.000.178 (v2)... | ecosystem: Environmental > Terrestrial >...
CCCGCCGCCGACCGCCGGGCGCGGCTCGACGTCATGCGAACGCGCGAGGACGAGTGGAGCCGCGCGTCGCAGCGCGGCATCGAGAGCGCGGCGCCGGACTACGTCAGCTGGTTCGGCCAGCGCGAGCAGTATCGCGCGGCGTGGCGCGCGTTCTTCCGCGAGTGGGACGTGCTCCTGATGCCGGCGTTCCTCGCGCCGGCGTATCCGCACTGGGACAAGCCGTTTCCCCCCACGCCGGAGTCGATCAAGAAGACGCTCGACGTGAACGGCAAGCCGGTGCTGGAGGAAATGGGCCTGTTCTGCGCCTCGGTCGCGACGCTGGCCGGCCAGCCGTCGACGGCGTTCCCCGCCGGTCGCAGCCGCGGCGGCCTGCCGATCGGGCTGCAGGCGATCGGGCCGTATCTCGAGGACCGCACGCCGATCCGCTTCGCGTCGCTCGTCGGTCGCGAGCTCGGCGGCTTCGTCGCTCCGCCGCGCTACCAGGGAGCTTGAGACGCCTATGAAGATCAGCGCGTTCCATCTGATGCCGTATCGCGAGCTCCCCGCCGATTTCGAGCAGCGCTACGAGTCCGTGTGGGTGACGCCGCCGTGGTGGGAGCTGGCCGACGCGCGGCGCGTGGGTCAGTACTACAACTGGACGCTCGACGAGCTCCAGTACGCCGCGAAGTGCGGGTTCGACGGCGTGTGTACGAACGAGCACCACCAGAACGCCTACGGCTTCATGCCGAGCCCGAATCTCATGGGCAGCGTGCTTGCGCGCGCCACCAACGGCACGAACGTCGCGATCGTACAGATGGGCGCGACCCTGCCGACCTCCAATCCGCCGCTGCGCGTCGCCGAGGAGTACGCGATGCTCGACTGCATCAGCGGCGGGCGCCTGGTGGCCGGCCTGCCGCTCGGCAGCCCGATGGACGTGAACCTCTGCTACGGCATCACGCCGATGGAGCATCGCGAGCGCTATCGCGAGGCCGTCGAGCTGACGCTCAAGGCCTGGCAGGCGCGCGAGATCTTCTCGTGGAACGGGCGCTACTTCCAGCTCGCGACGGTGAACCTGTGGCCGCGGCCCATCCAGGAGCCGCATCCGCCGGTGTGGATCCCCGGATCCGGCAGCATCAGCACCTTCGACTTCGCGGTCGAGCACGACGTCTGCTACTGCTTCCTGAGCTACTCCGGCGCCAAGTCGGCGAAGGCGATGATGGACGGCTACTGGCGCGTGGTGGCTGACAAGGGGCGCGACCTCAATCCCTATCGCGCGGGCTTCCTGCAGCTCGTGGTCGTCGCCGAGAACGACGCGCGCGCCGAGGAGAAGTACGCGCGCCACGTCGAGTACTTCTATCACAAGTGCCTGCACGTGCCGGGGATGTGGTTCTCACCGCCGGGCAACCAGGATTATCGAAGCCTCGTCGCGACGATGAGCAACCCGGTGCGCCGCGCCGAGAATCCCAAGAACCTCCGCTACCGGGACTTCGTCGAGAAGGGCTTCGTCATCGCCGGCAGTCCCGCCACCGTGCGCGATCGCCTGAAGGAAGAAGTCATCAAGAGTTTGCGCGTCGGGAACCTGATGGTCCTGCTCCAGATCGGTTCGATGCCGCACGAGCTCGCGCTCGAGAACATCGAGCTGTTCGCCCGCGAGGTGCTGCCGGGTCTGCGTGGCGTCTGGGACGACGAGGGCTGGGTGAACCACTGGTGGCCGGAGCGCCTCCGCCAGCGCGCGGCGACGGTGCCGGCCGGCATCGCGGCGGCCGGCGCATGAGCCTCCGCGTCGAGGCGCCCATCGTGGCCGGCGGGGAGGAGCGCACCGTCGCGGTCTGGCAAGGACGCGTGCGCATGCGCGTCGTGACCAAGGGCAGCGGGCCCGCGCTGGTCTTCTTCCACGGCCCGTGGGGGCTCACGTGGGATCCATTCCTCGATGCACTGGCCGAGAGCTTCACCGTCGTGGCGCCCGAGCACCCGGGGACCACGCCCGAGGCGCACGACGACATCTATCACCTCGACGGGCTCTGGGATCTGGTGCTGTGCTACGACGAGCTCCTCGATTCCCTGGGGCTCCGCAATGCCGCCTTCGTCGGCCACTCCTTCGGCGGGATGATCGCGTGCGAGATGGCGGCCGCGTATCCCGAGCGGGTGCGGCGCCTCGCGATGATCGCGCCGCTCGGCTTCTGGCGCGATCCGGATCGCATCGTCAACTGGATGATGCTCGAGCCCGGCGCGCTGCGCGCGCACATCTTCCGCGATCCCGACGGCGAGGCGGCGAGCCGCATGTTCCCGAAGTCCGACGCGCAGGACCAGGCCGCCACCGCGTCGCGCGTGCGCCTCATGTGGGCGATGGGCACGACCGGCAAGTTCATCTGGCCGATCCCCGACAAGGGCTTGAAGAAGCGCATTCATCGCGTCAAAGCGCCGACCTTGCTCGTGTGGGGTCGCGAGGACCGTCTGGTGCCGGTCGCATACGCCGACGAGTTCACGCGGCGTCTTCCCGGCGCGCGTGTCCAGATGGTCGACGCGGCCGGCCACGTGCCGCATCTCGAGCAGACCGCGACGGTCGTTCGCGCCCTGCGAGAGTTCCTGGTCTAGCCTGCGCTCACGCCGGCTTGCGCCTGACGAGCACCAGGCGCAGCGCCAGTCCGACGACGACCAGCCCCGAGATCGCGTCGAGCCCGTGGCGGGTCGCGGGCGAGCTCCTGAGCCAGGCGGCCGTCGAGCCGCGCGCCGGCGCCACGGCGCACAGGTAGGGCACCCGCATCAGCGAGTACGTCAGCCCGAGGAGGAAGAGAACGTAGAGCGGCGGATCGAGGATCACGCGCGCGGCGTCGGCGATGCGCCGCCCGCTCTCAGGACGCGGGCGACGTCTTCACCTTCGAGCGGTACTGCTCGGGCACGGCGTCCAGGCGATCGGTCCAGTAGATGACGCCCTGCGCGTCGGTCCAGCGATAGAGCTGACCCGCGCGCGGCGGAACGCGGCCGCTGCCGCCGCTCGAGCTGTTCGCGCCCGTCTGGCTTGCGGATGGGGCCGCCGGCGGCGGGGAGGTCGGAGGATTCGGGATCCAGACCCACGTGTACGGCGTCGAGACGCCGTCGCCCCGCAGCTCGTAGCGCCCGGTTGCGAACTCGACCACGTTCGGTGACGGCGGCGCCGCGGGAGGCGCCGGTGCGACCGAGACCGTCGAGCTTGGCGGCGGCGCGTAGCTCACCGGCGGGTTGTACGTCACGGGCGCGCTGTAGGCCGAGGGATCGTAGTAAGGCGGCGGATAGTAGTCGGGAGGGTAATAGTACGGCGCCGCATAGACGACGGCGGGAGCCGCCGCCACGATTCCGAACGGGAAGAACGGGCGGAAGAACTTGTGGTGATGAAATCCGTGTCCGAACCCCTGATTGATATTGACTGCCGGGCGCGGGCCCGGAAGCGTACCGAAGACGCGCGGACCGCCGCCCACGCCCCCGTTTATGAGAGCGGGTGGGATTCCACTACTCGTACTGGCGAACGCGCGTCCACCACCACCGGCCGCGAACGCGCCGCGTGCGCCGCCACCGCCTCCGGATCGCTGGGCCCACGCGGAGTCGGGCCCGGCGATCAGGCCCGCGGCGAGGACCAACGCGGCGCCAAGCGCGATCGGAGCCGTCTTCACCGTCACTCCTCCTCTGTAATCCTTTGGACGTCCAGAGTGTGCTCGCGTTTCCCGGGTGTCGTCAAGGCCGCGGGATGGCCGAAAAACCAGGCGACTGGTTCAATATGAAATGGCGGGCCTGGTCGGCCCGTCCAAAAGAGTGAATTGCCATGGCAAGGAGGGCCTCATGCTCTGGCGCGAAGCGCGGGCGGCAATCTCGGCGGTTCTGGCGCTGACGCTCGTTCTGGACATTGTCTTCGGCGTAGGGGTCACCCGGGCGGCGGAGGACGAAGAAGGCGCCATCGGGGCTACCCCGCCCCGGTTGAGCTTCGCCGACGGCGACGTCTCCTATTTCCGGCCGGGCGCGCAGGATTGGGTGCCCGCTCAGGTGAACACGGCGCTGGCGCCGGGCGACGAGCTCTACACGGGCAACCGCGGCAATCTCGAGCTTCAGGTGGGCGCGCGGGCGTTCGTGCGGGCCTGGGGCGATTCCCAGCTAGGGCTCGTCAATCACGAGCCCGATTTCCTCCAGATCAAGGTGACCAGCGGTCACGTCTCGCTCGACCTGCGCACCGTCGAATCGGGCCGCACGATCGAGCTCGACACGCCGCACGCCGCCTTCACGATCGAGCGCCCCGGCTACTACCGCGTCGACGTGACCGACACGGGAAGCTCCTTCGTCACGCGGCGCTCCGGGCAGGCGACGATGACGCCGGCGGGCGGGCAGGCGGTGGCCGTGGCGGCCAGTGAAGAAGTGGTTCTCGAGGGCACACCGACGCCGACCGTCCGCAGCTACGTGGCGCCCGAGCTCGACGTCTGGGACCGCTGGAACTACGCGCGCACCGACGACCTGATCGACGCGATCAGCTCACGATACGTCTCGGCCGGTGTCTATGGCATCGACGATCTCGATCACTACGGCGACTGGCGCGTCGTGCCGACGTACGGCTCCGTGTGGGTGCCTCAGTCGGTTCCCGCCGGCTGGGCGCCGTACAGCACGGGGCGCTGGGTCCTCGATCCGTACTACGGCTGGACGTGGGTCGATACGGCGCCGTGGGGCTGGGCTCCGTATCACTACGGCCGCTGGGTGTCCGTCAGCGGCTACTGGGCGTGGACGCCTGGGCCCGTGGTCGTCCGGCCGGTGTACGCGCCGGCGCTGGTCGCGTTCTTCGGCGGGCCGAGCGTCAAGGTGGCGATCGGCGTTCCCGGCGTCAGCTGGGTCGCCCTCAGCTGGGGCGAGCCGCTCGTGCCGTGGTGGGGACGGCCCCGCTTCATGGGCCGGCCGACGTGGGCCGGCTGGGGAGGGCCTCGCGTCGTCAACAACGTCGTCGTCAATCGCACGACGGTCGTGAACGTCACCAACATCAACGTCTACAAGAACACCACCGTCGAGCACGCCGTCGTGGCGGTTCGCGAGGATCACTTCGGTCGTGGCTCGGTCCAGCAGGCGCGCATCGCGCAGGTCGACGCGCGGCGACTCGAGCCGGCGCGGGCGCCCCTTCGTATCAAGCCCGACGCCTCGAGCTACGTCGCGGGCAGTGGGCACGCTGCGCGGCCGCCCGAGAAGACGATCGAGCGCGCCGTGGTCGCGACGCGCGCGCCGCGGCGAGAAGGGCCGCGCGCACCGGAGGCGGCCCCAGGCGAGCGCGGCCGTGACGAGGCTCAGCGCGGCGACGGCCCGCGGCCGAGCGCAGTCGCCTCGCCGCCACCGCGCATCGTGCCCGCGCCGAAGCGTGCGTCCACGGGAGCGGTCCCGGCTAGACCCACGTTTGGCACCAGCGAGGTCGAGCGACAGCGTCCGCCACAGCCGCGCGAGTTCGGGGCGCCGCGCCCGCCCGAGGCGACGCCGGCTCCGCGCGAGGGCAACGCGCTGCGCCCGGACGGCAACACGCCGCGGCCTCCCAGCGACGCCCACCGGCCCGAAGGCAACGCGCCGCGCCCGGAAGGCAATGCTCAACGTCCCGAAGGCAACGCGCAGCGTCCCGACAACCGCGCGCGGCGCCCGGACGAGAGCCCGCAGCGCCCCGACGGAAGCTCACGGCGTCCAGATACCAACGCGCAGCGTCCCGACAGCGGTACGCGGCGCCCGGATGCGACCATGCAGCGTCCGGACACGCCGACCCAGCCGCGTCCTGACGCGACCGGGCAGCGCCCGGACGCAGCGCCGCGGCCTGGGCCGGCGCCCTCGGCGCCACGCGATGTCGCCAGACCGATGCCGCCGCAAGCGCAGCAGCCGTCGCCGAGGCCGGACGCGACACGTGGACCACAGCCCCAGCAGCGACTTCCCGGGGAGCCGGCTAACCGGATCTCTCCCCAGCGGGTCGAGCGCCGCCAGCAGCAGCAGCAGCCGGAAGCTCATCAGGAACGGCGCGGCGGCGGACGGGAGCAGCCGCCACCGCAGCAACAGCAGCAGCCCGGTCGCTGAGCAGACGTCAGCGCCAGAGCTGTCGGGTTGCCAGCGCGGCTCCCTGCGCGAGAGCTTCGAGCTTCGCCCAGGCGATCTGCGAGTGGACGCGGCCGCTGAGACCGCAGTCGGTGGAGGCGATCACGCGCTCCTTGCCGACCAGGGTGGCGAAGCGCACGATGCGCTCGGCCACCAGCTCGGGATGCTCGACCACGTTGGTCGCGTGGCTCACGATGCCGGGCAAGATCAGCTTGCCGTCGGCGAGCTTCACGTCCTGCCACACCCTCCACTCGTGCTCGTGGCGCACGTTCGCGGCCTCGAACGAGTAGGCGCGGCACTTGACGGCCAGCATGACGTCGACGATGTCCCGCATCGCAATGTCCGTCGTGTGCGGGCCGTGCCAGCTACCCCAGCAGAGGTGAAAGCGGATCCGGTCTTCCGGCAGCCCTCGGATGGCGTGGTTGAGCGCCTCCACACGGGCCATGGAGAACTTCTGGTAGTCGGCGACGCTAGGCTCGGGATTCACCATGTCCCAGTTCTCGGCGATCGCCGGATCGTCGAGCTGCAGGATGAGCCCGGCGTCGACAATGGCCTTGTACTCCTCGCGCATCGCGTCCGCGCACGCGTACAGAAACTCCTCGTCCGTCTTGTAGTACCGATTCGCGATGCGCGACGCGCTGCCAGGCGCGATCGAGGTCATGAAGCCTTCCTCGACCCCCGCGGCCTGGAGCGCCGCTTTGAAGTTGGCGATGTCGGACTGGATGGCGGCATGACCCGTGTACGTCAGCTTGCTCACGCACACGGGCCAGAGCGCGGCGCGCGGCCCGGTCGTGATGCCCGAATCCGGATCGGCATAGGCCGTGGCGAATTTCAGGCGGTCTCGACGATCGGCGAAGCTCGTGAGCACGACCTCGCCCGGCCGTGACCGGTGCGCCGGCATGTCGTAGAGCCCCGCGGTGCCGAGCTCGAGCCCGCCCAGGCGCTGGAAAGAATAGCTCCACCACGCCCGATAGTTCACCTTGTGCCCCATCGATTTCCCGTACTCGCCGTCGCCGGGGATGGAGACGCCGGCCTGCTTCTGCAGACGCACGACCTCGCTCACGCTCGCCCGTATCTGGTCCTGGAATCGTGACTCATCGATCGCCATGCCCGACTCCCGGGCGCGGTTCGCGTCGATCAGCTCCTCGGGGCGCGGCAGGCTCCCGGCGTGACTCGTCAAGATCTCATCGCGACTCTGCCTCATGGCGTTCCTCCGTCCGGCACGGCGGCCGGGGTGGTCGCGAGTGTACTCGATCCCGGCAGGCGCGTCCCTCGGCGGGGGTTGATGTAGAAGTTACACGGTAGCGAGTAAGTTCTACTCGCCCCCAATCGGCGCACGCTCGTAGAGGTCAATTCGGGACGGTGTATTGCGGTCTTTCCACTCGGCATCGACGTTGCTACTAGAGGACATCTCGTGGCTGATCAGCGTAGGTGCTTGTGCATCATCTCTCGCGATCGGCTCCGTGGCAGCGACTTCGTCGCGGCCCTCCAGGCGTCGCTCGGTCCGGATGACCACCTCGAAGTCATCGTGGACCGGCGTAGCGGCGAGCCTTCCGGCGAATGGGATCACGCCGAAGATCGGCGCAGGCGCTCTCAGGTAGATCAGGCGTTGAGGGCAAACGGCTTCGCCGTCGTTGAGGCGCCGGGCCCCGGAGAGGAGCACAGCATGAGGGACGAGTGGAGCATGCGAGACGAGCGCGGCATGCGAGACGGCCGGGGTATGCGCGATGACCGTGGCATGCGCGATGAGCGGGCGATGCGCGACGAGCGCGCGCCGAGAAACGCGCGTCCCCCGAGAGGCGACCGGTCGCCACTCTCGATGCTGATTCCCTCGGCGGCTTCCCGCCGGGAGCCGGAAGCCGAAGACTATGGCCAGTCGTACGCGGACGACGATGACGACGACGCGGAGCGGCTCGAGTCCATCCGAAGCTTCAAGCGCGCGCGCTCGCGCGGCCTCCTGCCGTGGCTCCTTGCGGGCCTGACCGTCGTGGCCGTGATCGCGTTCTTCCTTTCGCCGGTGGGGCAGAACCTCAGCCAGAGCCTCGCGCAGCGCACTGCGCCCGCCCCCCCCGCCACCTCGAGCCAGCCGCCGGCACGCACTGCCGATGCTTTGCCTGCACCGCGGAGCGCGGACGTCGCCGAAAAGTCGGGTGCCTCCGAAAAGTCGGGTACCCCCGAGAGGTCCGGTAGCGCCGAAAAGCCCGGTGCTCCTGAGAGAAGCGGCACCCCCGAGAAAGCGGGCGCTCCCGAACGAGCCGGCGCGCCTGAAAAGCCGGGCGACGCGCAAAAGCCCGCCGCGGCCGGTGCGCCGCCGAGCGCTCCCGCGAACGAGAGCCCTTCGGTCGAGCGATCGACTCGCGCCAGCGGCTCGTCGGTCGCCAGCGAGCCGCAGCCCCTGCCTTCGCGCGACACCGCGACTTCGGCCCCGCCGCGCGGGGCGCGGACGCCGTCCGCCGAGAGCAGCGCTCCGCCGCGAGGGGCGGCCGCAGACGCCGCCAGAGGGCGGGCCAGATCGGGGGAAACCGCCCGGCCGACGGTGAGCGAACCCCCGCCTCGACAGATCGCGGCGCCGCCGGCGCCGGCGGAGCCCGGATCGCGGCTGGTCTCGCCGCGGTTTGCGGGCCTGCCGCGCGTCGAGCTCAGTCGCGAGCCCGGCACGGGCAACGGAACGTATGCGGTGCGGATCGTCGACCCGGCGGGCAAGCCTCTCGGCGACGCAGAGGTCCTGCTCCTGGCCCGCATGTCGGACGGAACGGTCGAGAACGTTCGCATGGACTTCTACCCCGAGCACGGCACCTACCGGGGCTCGCTGCGCTCGACGCCCCTCGATCTCCGCGTCCGCGTGATCACAGGCGACAAGCGAGTCGAGATTCCTCTCGGGCCGTAGCGCCGTGAACGTCTCGCGCCGCAGCCTCTGCATCGTGTCGCGCGATCCGTTGCGGTGCAGCGAGTTCGTGCTGAGCCTTCAGGCATCGCTGGAGCCGGACGACGAGGTCGAGATCATCATGGACCGCCGGCGCCCGCGCGGCGTGTTCGAGACCGGATCCGGGGTGCTGGAGCCCCTGGTCGACGATCGCCGCCGCAACACAGCGGTCGATCTCGAGGTTCGCACGAAGGGCTTCGCCATCGTCCCGCGCGAGACCCTGACGCCCCGCGCGCCCAACGAGCCCGACGCCGACGATCGCGTGCGATTCGAGAACATCCTGAGCTTCAGGCGACGGCGCGAGCCGCGGCCGGGGCGCATGGTCGGCGCGGCGAGCGCGGTGATGGTCGCGCTCATCCTGACGCCGCCCCTGAACATCTTCCAGGACGCCATCTCGCGTGACGCGCCGCCGAGCCCCGCGCCCCGGCTCGGTCAGGTGGAGCCAACCCGCACGTCGCCGGCGCCGGCGGTGAGCGGGCGCAAGCCGCATGCGGACGCGCCCGCGCCTGGCGCGCGCAGCCACTCGGGTGCGCCGGCGAAGCAAACCGCCGGCTCGCGGCCGCCACGCGCGCAACGTCCCTCGAGCGCGCAGGCCGCGCTCGACGCCTACGCGGCGCGCATCGAGAGCGCGACCGAGCGTGCCGTCTCGAAGGCCCGGGTGTTGATGGATCGCGTCAAGAGCGAGGTCATCGGCAACATGCCGATGAGCGCCGAGCCGGGAGTCGGCGTGGATCCGGTCAACACGAAGCCGCGCTCGCCCAACTCGCCGTAGCCTCGCGCTCCGTCCGGGATCGCACGGCGGCTCACCCGCACTTTGAGGTTGCGTTCGCCGCGGAGTGGAGCCAGAGTAGCGACCTCTAACGACAGGTTCGGGCCTGTGCGAACGGACCCAGCCGGAACGAGGGCGTGCACTCTCATATGCTCGCCGATCGCAAATATCCGCTCAGTCTGGCCGGTCTCTTCGGCCTCTACGTCCTCGCGGGAAAGCTCGGGCTCTCGCTCGCGTCCGTGCACGCGAGCGCGTCGCCGGTCTGGCCGCCGACCGGAATCGCGCTCGCCGCGTTCTTGACGCTCGGCTATCGCGTCTGGCCGGCGGTCTTCGCGGGCGCCTTCGTCGTCAACGTCAGCACGGCCGGCTCGGTGCCGACCTCGATCGCCATTGCGCTGGGCAACACGCTCGAGGGACTGCTCGGCGCGTTCCTCGTCGCTCGCTACGCCAACGGCGTGCGCGCGTTCGACCACGCCCAGGACGTGTTCAAGTTCGCCGCGCTCGCGGGCCTCCTGTCGAGCCTCGTCAGCGCAACGATCGGAGTCGTCACGCTTGCGCTGGGCGGATTCGCGCGCTGGGCCGATTTCGACGGTATCTGGCTCACGTGGTGGCTCGGCAACGCGACGGGCGCCTTGATCTTCGCGCCGCTCCTGGTCCTGCTCGTCCGCGACTGGGGCGCGGCAGAGTCGCGCGGTCGGCTGCTCGAGGCTGCTGCGCTCTGGCTCACCACCACGCTCATCGGGCTGGCGGTGTTCGGCGAAGGCCTCGCCCATCTCGGGTTCATGACGCTCCCGCTCACGTTCCTGTGCACCCCCCCGCTCGTCTGGGCCGCGGTGCGTTTCCGGCAGCGCGAGGCCGCGATGCTGGTCGCCGTGCTGTCCGGCATCGCGATCTGGGAGACGCTCCACGGCTTCGGGCCGCTGGCCAACGTGCCGACGAACGAATCGCTCCTGCTTCTTCAAGTCTTCATGGGTACCGTGTCGGTGATGGCGATCTCGGCCGGGGCGGTCGTCGAGGAGCACCGCCGCGCCGAGCACGAGCGCGAATTCCTCCTGGTCCGGGCCCAGGCGGCGCGCGCCGAGGCCGAGGCCGCCAATCGCGCGAAGGACGAGTTCCTGGCGATGCTGGGTCACGAGCTGCGCAACCCGCTCGCGGCCATCATCAGCGCGGTCAGCGTCCTCGATCGCATCGGCGGCCACGACGAGATCGCCGTGCGCGCGCGCGAGGCGATCCGTCATCAGATCACGCACCTGGGCCGGCTGGTCGACGATCTCCTGGATATCGTGCACGTCACTACCGGCCAGATCACGCTGTCGCGCGAGCCGTTGAACCTCGCGACCAGCGTGCAGCGCTCGGTCGGCGAGCTGGCGAGCACGGGGCGCCTGGAGCGCCACGTCGTCGACGTCCGGGCCGAGCCCGTCTGGGCGAACGCGGATCCGACGCGGCTCAACCAGATCGTGTCGAACCTCCTGATGAACGCGATCAAGTACACGTCGCCGGGCGGCACGGTCCGCGTGCGCGTCATCGGCGACGAAAATCTCGCGATCATCGGCGTCTCCGACACCGGCATCGGGATTCCGCCCAAGCTGCTTCCTCACATGTTCGACTCGCCCCCGCAGGGCGAGCGGCGGTTCATGCACGCCGAGGGCGGCCTCGGCGTGGGCCTCACGCTGGTGCGGCGACTCGTCGAGCTCCACGGCGGCCAGGTGGAGGCGTTCAGCGATGGGCCGGGCCGCGGCAGTGAGTTCGTCGTCCGGCTGCCTCGCATTGCGCCGGTGAAGCTTATCGAGTCCCAGTCCGTACTCCGGGTCGTCGGAAAAGTCGCCTCGGTCCGGCACTGAATCAGCGTGGCCGAGCGGCGGGCAGGGAGCACCTGTAAGTTATGCACTGGTGTGGATAACCCTGTTGGTAAGATCCAGGGCAAGCTCGACAACTTAGTGAGAAGATTCATATTTCGGCCTTGAGAGAAATCCACCGACTCGCCGTCGTCGGAGCGCGGGTCCTCGACGGGACCGGCCGCGCCCCGCTCGAGGACGCCTCGGTACTGATCGAAGGGGACAGGATCGTCGCGATCGGGCCGTCGGCGACGACACCCGTGCCGGCCGAAGTCGAGCGGATCGACGGCAGGGACAAGTTCCTGATCCCCGGGCTCGTCGACATGCACGTCCACGTCTACACGCCCGAGAAATGGCACCCCGAGCTCTTCCTCGCCGCCGGGGTCACCACCGTGCTCGACCTCGGCGGTCAGCTCCGCGACGTCACGGCCTATCGCGGTCTGGTCGACTCCGGAGCTCGACCCGGTCCGCGGATCCTCTTCACCGGACCGATGCTCGAGGAAGGCGAGATGTACGGGGGCTTCGCCGGCTTCTGCCGTCGCTTTGATGCGGAGCGCACCGAGGCCGAGGTGGACGCCCTGGCCGACGCGGGCGTCGACGGCATCAAGCTCTACGTGACCGTGCGGCCGGACACGGCGCGCCGGGCTTGCGCGCAGGCTCACACGCGCGGCCTTGCCGTCTTCATGCATCAGCACGCGACCTGGGGCGCGGAAGCGGCGTTGGCCGGCGTCGACTCGGTGGAGCACGTCAACGTCTTCGGCCAGCTGGCGCCGCCGGGCTACTGGCTGGCGGAGCCTTCGAAGCTGAACCCCTTCGAGTACGGCGGCTGGCTCTGGCGGTGGCTGGGCGATCTCGATCCGCGTGCCGACGCGGTTCGCCGTCTCTACGACGCCTTGATTGCCGCGGGCACGGCGCTCGATCCGACCCTGGTGCTCTACGCGGCGCGGCCCGGCGCGATCGGCGACGACGTCGGCGACACGTCGCGGGACGATCCGGAGCGGACGACGCTACTGCCGCTCCTGCCGCCGGCGGTCGGCGAGGAGCTCGTGAGCCGATGGGCCGAGCGCCGCTCCGCCGCACGCGGCGCCTCGGAGGCGGCGAAGCATCGGATGCGGCGCGCCTGGGACAACATCCTCGCGCTCGTGGGCGGCTTTCACCGCGCGGGCGGGGCGGTGATGGCCGGAACCGATTGTCCGAACGTCGCGATCGTCTCCGGCTTCTCGCTGCATCGCGAGCTCGAGCTCCTGGTGCGGGCGGGGCTCTCGCCGATGGAGGCGATCCAGGCGGCGACGCAGCGCCCCGCCGAGCGGCTGGGCCGGCGCGACGTGTTCGGGACGCTCGCGGCGGGCCGCTCGGCCGATCTCCTCGTGCTGACCGCCGACCCGCTCGCCGACATCCGAAACGTCGGCCGGATCGAGCGCGTGATCACGCGCGGGGTCGTCTACGAGCCGGCGCAGCTGCTTCGCGGACTGCGCCGCGGCTGAAGGCCGCCGAGTCGGGCGGCCTCCGGCGCGCGCCTAGCCCGTCGCCTGAGCGGACGACTCGCGGGCCGCCACGGGCGACAGCGGGCGCTTGATGCCGTTGCGATTGACCCAGTACGAGCAGACCTGCGCGTGAGCCGTGACGACCGGGGTCAGATCGCTCCCGCACAGAGGGCACGGGAACTCGCCGGGCTCCGTGCGCGAGACCCAGCCGAGCCGGTACGTGTTCTGACAACGCTGGCAGGGAACGATGTGCTGGCTGCAGCACAGGAACAAGATCGCCTTCGAATCCGGATCGTCGAAGTCGATCCTGGTCGTCGTGCGCGGCACCGCGATCCACCGATCGACCTTCAGCTCGGCGTCGCCCTCGAGCCGCGTCCGCCGGTCGCCCTGGCGGCGCTCGGGTCGATAGGTGCCGTTGCCCGAGCGCCGATCCTTGAGCCGCCGGTCGACGATCACCTCGACCGTCGAGTCATCCGCGAAAGTGTGGCTCAGCGACCGACACGCGTCTTGCCCGTTTCTCGGGACCACGATCAGTATCGAGCGCTCACCGTTGTGCATGGCCTGACTCTCCTTGGGTGAGCACAAAGCTTACTCCGAAGGCACTCGGAAACTAGCAAGAACTATCAGGGAATTTTCAGAACAAAATTACGTAGTTGCCGACGAGCTACCCGGCCCAGGCGCGATAAATCGTTCCGAGCGCCACGCGCAGTCTCGAGCGAACGGCCTCCCAGTCCGCGGTCGGTTCGCCAAGCAGCACGATATAGCCCACGGGCGTGCTACCGAGAAATGCGGAGCCGCTCACACTGGCGAAGTGCGCCGTCGGGAAGGTTCCACGCCGGAGGCGCGGGCCCCTCAGTTCGAGCTCGCGACCTAGTGCCGCCGCAAGCGCTGAGAGCGGCTCGGCCTCGACTTCGCGGGGAAGGTTGGCGGCGATCAGGAGTCCGTCTGGAGCGACGACGAGCCCACCGATCATGTGCTCGAGCTTCAGGAGCTCGGCGAGGATGGCGCGAAGGTCGCGGCCCTCGGCCGGACGGGTGACAGCGGCAGCGGTGCTCATGCGAACTCCGCGCGGAACCTGCTCCACACCCGCTCGAGGTGCCCGAGGGCCGTCGCGCTCTTCATGTCTCGGTCGAACGACAAGGTCAGGAGCGCGGTGTCATCCGAGCGCAGGTACATCGTCTCGGCCGCGCCCTCGATGACCGCGTGACGCAACGGACCGAGGCCGGCACGCGCCAGCATCGCCGTTGCGACTTTCGAGAGCTTTACGGCGCGAGTGGCGACTGCGTCGGTCCGCGGTTCAGGCGGTATAGCGACCGCCACGGTCGCGTCGGCGCGGACGAATAGTACTTCACGGCTCTCGGCGGGTAGACGCAGACGCTCGACCTCGACCGCTGCGTTCGACGTGGCGTAGCGCTTCGCCTCGGGGGTGGTCAGGAGCCCTCGGGCGACCTCGAGTAGTGCGCGCGCTTCTGGGAAGTCCGGATAGCGTGCGAGCGCTCGGTTGAGCAGAGCACAGCACGCCGTGGGCTCGCCGTCCTCGAGCTCGATGCGCGCGAGCCCGAGCAGCGCTCGGGGCTGCGTCGGCTCGAGAGTGAGCACGTGTTCGAACGAGGTTTTGGCCCGCCGAGTCTCGCGCAAGGCCATGTGAAGCGAGGCCGACAGCAGATGGCCCACTACGTTCTTCGGATCGTGCAGGAGCGCCTCGTCGACGAGACCGACGGCGCGCCGGTAGAGTCCCTGGCCCCGGAGGCGCTGCGCCCGCTGGAACAGTCGTGCGCTCGTCTGCTGTTGCTTCGTGTGTGTGATCCAGTGCCAGATTTTCGCGAGCAGCATGGCGCATTTTCGGTGCACTTCAAGATCTTCGCCATCTGCAGCACGTGCCCATCGGCGCCTGACCTGTCGCGCGGTTGACGAGAGAGCACGACGCCGGCACCGCGCGGTTGATGACAGAACTTGTCATCGCGTTAGACAATTTGTCACGGTCGCAAACCCCGAAGTGGCAAAAGTCGCTTCATTACCGCGTTTGTTCGAGTGTAAAGCCGCGCCCCACCTGACCTGGCGCTGGCAGATGTGTTGCACCTGAGGCGCATCTACTGGACATGACGGCAGAACGCCACGGGAGGTCCGGCTCGATGCCCAAGGTCATGGTGGTCGACGACGCCTACTCCGAGCTTCAGGTGATGGAGACCATCCTCCGGTCGGCTGGGTACGACGTGGTCACCTACCTGGACGGCGACGAGTTGGAAGAAAAGATCGCCAAGGAGCGGCCGGACGTCGTGCTGCTCGACATCGTGATGCCCAAGCGCAACGGCTTCGAGGCGCTCCGCGGCGTCCGCCGCGACGAACGCATCAAGCAGGCGCGGGTCATCGTGGTCAGCTCGAAGAACCAGGAGAGCGACCGCATCTGGGGTATGCGGCAGGGTGCCGACGAATACCTGCCAAAGCCCTTCACGGCCGATCAGCTCCTCGCCCTGGTCCGGCGGTTTTTGCGATGACGACGAGCCCCCCTACGACGACCAGCCTGCTCGACAGCTCCGCGGCGGTGCGCGCATGCGTGTTCGCGCTCGACGGCCAGCCGTTCGCGATCGACGTCACCCAGGTACGCGAGGTGGCGATCTTCGAGGAGTGGACCACCGTGCCGCTCGCGCCGCCGCATCTCGTGGGCGTGGCGAACCTGCGCGGCGACGTCGTGCCGATCGCGGACGCACGCGCCGTGCTCGGGCTGACCGCGCGCCGTGGCGCGCGCAAGGTACCGACCTTGGTCGTGGAAAGCGACGGATTCGAGGTCGCGCTCGTCATCGACGGCGACGTCAGCCTCGAGGCATTCGGCGCGATCGTGCCCCTCGACGAATCGAGTCGAGAGCCCCACGCCCGGTGGGCGCTGGGGTTCCTGCCCAACGGTGAGCGGCTCGTGCCGCTGCTCGATCCGGGGCGTCTTCTGCGCGCGCTGAGAGAAGCGCGGCCGGAGGAGGAGTGACGATGAAGCGGCGGACGGTGCTCAAAGTACTCTCTGGCGCCGTGGCGAGCGGCGTCCTCGGCCGGAGCGTCGCGGCCCGGGGTCAGGCACCGGCCCGGACCGTCGTCACCGATCTGCGGGGCGGCGGGCCCGGCCTGAGCACGAAGGACATCAGGATCGGGATGAGTGCTGCGTTCAAGGGCCCTTCGGCGGGTCTCGGCGTCGAGCTCTACCGCGGCGCGCTCGCCTTCTACAACGAGATCAACCAGCGCGGCGGCGTGCACGGCCGCGCGATCTCGGTCGTCGCGCTCGACGACGGCTACGAGCCCACCCCGTGCATCAAGAACACGATCGATCTCCTCGAGCGCGAGCAGGTTTTCTTCCTCTCGAACTACGTTGGGACGCCCACGCTCACGCGCGCCTTGCCGGTGATCAAGCGCTACGCCGACCGTCAGGTGATCCTGGTCGGCAACTTCACCGGCGCTCAGCCGCAGCGTGAAGAGCCGTACCTGGACCAGGTGTTCAACATCCGCGCCTCGTACCGCCAGGAGATGATGGCGCTGGTCGATCGCTTCTGGCCGACGGGCGCGCGGAAGTTCGGCGTCTACTACCAGATCGACGCCTACGGCCGCAGCGGCACCGACGGCGTCGCCCGCGGCCTGGCCCAGCATGGCGCGCGGATCGCCGCCGAGGCCACCTACGTCCGCGGCGCCCGATTCGAGGACGACGTGACCCCGGCGGTCCAGGCGCTCCGGCGGGCCGGCGTCGAGGTGGTGCTCTGTACCGGCGCGTATCAGGGCTGCGGGGCGTTCATCCGGACCGCGCGCGACATCGGCTGGAGCGTGCCGATCTCCAACGTGTCGTTCGTCGGCTCGGAGGCGATGCTGGCGTTGCTCGTCAAGCACGGCCGAGCCACCGGGCGTGACTACACGCAGGGCCTCATCAACTCCCAGGTGGTGCCGAGCTACGACGACGTGAGCCTGCCCGGCGTCGTCGAGTACCGCGCGCTGATGGAAAAGCACAACCCGCAGGTGCCCGACGCCCTGCGCGACCCCTAGCACGTAGCCGAGCAGCTGAGCTTCCGCAGCCTGGAAGGCTTCGTCAACGCGCGCGTCGTCGTGGAGGGGCTGCGCCGCGCGGGGCCGAATCCGAGCCGGGGAGGCTTCCGGCAAGCGCTCGAATCGCTCAAGAACTTCGACCTCGGTATCGGCGCGCCCCTCACGTTCGGGCCGGAGCGGCATCAGGGACTGGACAACGTCTACTTCACCAGAGTGGTGAGCGGTCGATGGGCCCCCATCACGGACTGGACGGCGGCGGTGAAAGCATGAACAAGCCACGGACCATTCGACTCGGTCTCCTCGGGAAGATCATCCTGTTCCTGGTGGCGACGCTGGTCCCGCTGGCGGCGATCACCTGGTGGATCTCGGTGCGCGCGCTGACCACGAACCTGACGGACGAGTTCACCTCCAAGGGAACCGCCATCGCCAGGAGCCTGGCCAGCTCGAGCGTCGACCTCCTGCTGACGCGCGACGCGTCGACGGTCCAGGCGACCGTCGATCAGTTCGCCGCGATCAGCGGCGTCAAGTACGTGATCGTCTACGACCCGCAGAAGACGCTCATCGCGCACACCTTCTCGCCGCTGGTCCCGGCCAACATCGTCGACCGCAACCTGGTGCCCGGTGAGGCGGCGCAGCAGATCCGCGAGATCGCCTATACGGATCCGGTCACGGGCGCGGTCCAGCCGATCATCGACATCGGCGTGCCGGTCCTGGCGGGGCAGCTCGGAACCGTCCGCGTCGGCATGGACCGGGCGGTCATTACCGTGGCGGCGGCCAGGTCCGGCCGGAATCTCTTGCTCGTCTTCGGCGGGGTCGCGCTGCTGGCGGTCCTCGCCGGCGCGGTCTTCGCGCATCAGATCACCAAGCCGGTCGTCCAGGTGGTGCGCGTCGCCGAGCGTGTCGGGCAGGGCGATCTGTCGAGGCTGGTCGCCGTGAAGTCACGGGACGAGATCGGGCAGCTGGCGTCGACGTTCAACGACACCGTCGTGCGCCTGCGCGCGCTGGTCCAGACCGAGACGGAGCGCGACGAAGAGCGGCACAAGCGCGAGGAGCTCCAGCGCAACATCACGAGGTTCCTCGACACCGCGACCGAGATCGCGCAGGGCGATCTGACCAAGCGCGGTCAGGTCACCTCCGACGTCCTCGGCAGCGTCGTCGACGCGATCAACGTGATGGTCGGCGAGCTGGCGATCATCATCAACGACGTCCGCGATGCCGCGCAGCAAGTCTTGACGAGCTCCACCGAGATGATCGGCGCGATGGAAGCCACGGCCGGCGGCGCTCAGACGCAGTCGCGGGAAGCCGTCGGCGTGAGCGAGGCGATGGAAGGTCTGAGCCGCTCGATGCGGCGCGTGGCCCAGAACGCGGAGGCCTCCGCGGCGGCCGCCAAGCAGACGCTCGATTCTGCCGCGAAGGGCGAGCACGCCGTGCGCGCCAGCCTCGCCGGCATGCAGCGCATCCGGGGCGAGGTGCAGGGCATCTCGAAGAAGGTCAAGAACCTGGCTGACCGCTCGCTCGAGATCTCCGAGATCGTGAACACGATCGAGGACATCGCCTCGCAGACCAATCTCTTGGCGCTGAACGCCGCCATCGAGGCGGCGGGTGCCGGCGAGTCGGGCCTGCGCTTCGCGGTCGTGGCCGAGGAGGTCAGAAAGCTCGCCGAGCGCTCGGGCAAGGCGGCCAAGGACATCGTCGTGCTGATCAAGTCGGTGCAGGCCGAGACGCAGCAGGCGGTCGTGGCCATGGAAGAAGGCACGCGCGAAGTCGAGGCCGGCTACAAGGTCACCGTCGAGGCCGGCGAGCGGCTGCACGAGATCGGCGAGATCTCGCACAAGTCCGCGTCGCTGGCGCTCGAGATCTCGGAGGCGACCCAGGATCAGGTGCGCGGGGTCGAGGGCGGCGCGGTCGCGGTGCAGTCGATCGCGGGCGTGGCCGTCGAGACGGAGAAGGCCGTGCTCGAGACGCGCAGGACGATGGACCAGGTGGTGCGCGTGGCCGAGGCGCTCACCGCGAGCCTCGCGCGCTTCAAGCTGGCCACCTAGGTTCCCGATCGACGGAGGCGGAGTGTGGCTGACGGCGACCGGCAGTTTCTCCTCAGTGTCTTCCTGATGGAGGCGTGGGACACCCTCGCCGCCGTCGAGGAAGGCCTCGCCACGCTCCGGCACTGCGAGGATCCCAAGCCGGTCATCGAGCAGCTGACGGTCGTGACCCACCGTCTGCGCGGCTCCGCGGCGCTCAGCGGCTTTCCGCAGGTGGCGGGTCTCGCGGCCGCGATGGAGGAAGCGGTCGAGCGCGTCGCCGTGACGCCCCCGGGCGGTGAGCACCTCTCGCTCGGCGCGCTCGGCGACATGGTGTTCTGGCTCAAGACGGCGCTCGACGGCATCGGCGAGACCGGGGTGGAGGACGCCGAGGCGATCGCGGAATCGCTCGCGGGCCTGGTCCCGGCGGCCGCACCCGCGCCCACCGACGAGACGTCGCAGCGGCTGGCCGAGCTCGATCGCTTCTTCGCCGATCAGGCGGACGTGCTCGAGTACTTCGTACCGGAGGCGATCGAGCATCTCGAAGCCATGGCGCAGTCGCTGATCGCGCTCGAGGGTGAGGGCTCGACCGAGTCCGAGATCGCGGCCCTCTTCCGCGCCGTCCACACGCTCAAGGGGGCCGCCTATACGGTCGGCTGCGGGATGATCGGCGACCTCGCGCATCGAGTCGAGGACATGCTCGGCGAGGTCCGCGAGGGGCAGCGCCCACTGGATCGGGCTGCGATCGAGACGGTCTTCGCCGGGCTCGACGCCCTTCGGCTCCTGGTGCGCAGCGGCCAGGATCGCGCCGACACGCGCGCCTCCGCCTACGAGCGCGCGATGGCGGCGCTCGACACGCTGCCGGCGATCGGGATGGTCGCGCCGCCGCCGGCCACCGAAGCCGAGCTGGATCCGATCGCCGAGGCGGTCGTGTCCGCCGCCACGCCGAGCCTGCCCGCGACGGTCGAGACCCCGCAGAATCTCGAGCCCGCGGTCGCGGCGCCCCCGGCCCAGCACCTGACGCCAGTCCGGGCCCGGGCGTCGCGCGACGCCGGGGCGCGCCGCGTGCGTCCGAGCATCCGCGTCAGCCTCGATCGGCTCGATGCGCTCATGAATCTCGTCGGCGAGCTCGTGATCACGCGAAGCCGTCTCGAGCGCCATCTGGCCCAGCTCGAGCAGGCCGGCGAGCTGCTCTCGTTCACCCAGTCGCGCATGACGCAGACCGTCGCCGAGTTCGAGTCCAAGTACGCCGACCGTCTGGTGCCGCCGGCTCGCCCTCGGGGCGGCGGATCGCTCGAGCCGGGCGTGTCTCCGCTGGGCGAAGTCTTCGACGAGCTCGAGTTCGACCGCTATGACGATTTCAACCTGCTCGCGCGCCGCGTGGGCGAGATCTCGAGCGACCTCACGGAGATCCAGCACGAGGTGACCGGGTTGGTCCGGGTCGTTCGCGAGGACGCCGGCGGCGTCCAGCGGCTCAGCGCCGAGCTGCGCGGCCAGATCACGCGCGCCCGCATGGTGCCCGTCGGCCGGCTGTTCGCGCCGTTCGTGCGGATGGTGCGGGACGGCGCGCGGGCGGCCGGCAAGAGCGTCGCGCTCGAGGTCCGGGGTGAGACCGTCGAGATGGACACGACGATCGTCGAGCTGATGGCCGACCCGCTGATCCACCTGGTCCGCAACGCGATCGCGCACGGCATCGAGTCCGAAGAGGTGCGCCGGCGGGACGGCAAGCCGCCGCAGGGCACCATTCACCTCGGCGCCGCCCACAAGGGCGGTTCCATCTACATCGAGGTGGCGGACGACGGCCGCGGCATCGACGTGGAAGCGGTCGGGGAAGCGGCGCGGCGCGGCGGCTTCGTCACCGCCGAAACACTGGCGCGGCTGGGCGAGCGAGACATCCTCGACCTGATCTTCCTGCCGGGTCTCACGACGGCCACGTCGGTGACGACCGCGGCGGGCCGCGGCGTCGGCATGGACGTCGTGCGGGCCAACGTGAGCCGTCTCGGCGGCGAGATCGAGGTACAGACGGAGGTCGGGCGCGGCACCCGCTTCCGCATCCGCCTGCCGCTGACCGTCGCCATCTCCGACGCGCTGATGGTGAATGTCGGGCCGCAGACCCTTGCGATTCCCGTCCCGGCCGTCAAGGGCGCGCTCACCGTGCGGCCCGAGGAGGTCCGGACCGAGAACGGCATGGAGTTGGTCGAGGTCGAGGGCGAGCAGGTCGACCTCGTCCGGCTCGATCGCGTGCTCCAGATTTCGGGGCGCGCCGCCGACGGCCCCCTGTCGATCGTGGCGCTCCGGACCGGGCGCAAGACTCTGGCCGTGGTCGTGGACGAGTTCCTCGCGAAGGAAGAAATCGTCATCAAGAACCTCGGAGCGTTCCTGCAGGGCATCGGGCCCTTCTCGGGCGCCACCGTCACCGGGCAGGGGCGGGTCATCCTGCTGCTCGACGCGCTGAAGCTCTCCGAGATGAGCGCGACGACAGCCTGGCCGCGCGCCGCCGAGCTTCACGCCGCGCGCGAGGCGATGGCCGCGCCCACCGCGGAAGCCACGCGCCGCGTCCTGCTCGTCGACGATTCGCTCAGCGTCCGCAAGTTCGTCGGCGGGATGCTCGAGCGCGCTGGATTCCACGTCGTCACGGCCCGCGACGGCGCGGAAGCGCTCCAGCTGCTCGGCGAGCAGTCGGTCGACGTCGTCGTCACGGATCTGGAGATGCCGCGCCTCAACGGCTACGAGCTGATCCGCGACCTCGGCCGATACCCGACGACGAGCGATCTGCCGGTGGTCGTCCTCACCACGCGGGCCGGCACCAAGCACGTGAACCTCGCGCGCGGGCTGGGCGTGGAACACTACGTGGCCAAGCCGGTCGACGAGGCGGGCTTCGTCCAGCTGATCGAATCGCTCGCCGCCGCGCCGGCGCGGGCGGGAGCCTGAGGCGCCATGCCGCGCGTCATCGTGATCGATCCCGACCAGGCGTCGCTGGGTGCGCTGCGCGCCGCCCTCGGGCAGGCCGGCATCCGCGACGTCCTCGCCGTCGCCAGCGGCTCCTTCGCGCTGACGATGCTCGAGCGCAACCGCCCCGATCTCATCGTGAGCCGAGCGGGCGTGCCGGATATCGACGGCTACGAGCTCTGCTCGATCGTCCGCAAGGATCCGCTGATGACGGGCGTGCTCTTCCTTCTGCTGGCGAGCCCCGGTGACGAGGCGACCGCGTCGACGCTCGAGGACAAGCCGGATCAGACCCTGGCGGGCGACCTGCCGCTGTCCGCGATCGTTTCCGAGGTGGCCAGGCTCCTCGGACGCGGCAAGGAGGCGCCCGCCGCGCCGTCCGCGCCGGCGGCGGCCGGTCCGCAGCCGGACGGCGCGCACGGTCTGCGCGGATCGCTCACGGTGATGGAGCTGCCGGACATCACGCAGGCCATCGCGCTCGGCGTGAAGACCGGTCAGCTCCTGGTCACGCTGTCGTCGGGCCGCGGCTCGGTCTTCTTCGACCGCGGACGGGTCGTGCATGCGGAATTCTTCGGGCTCATAGGCGAGACCGCGTTCGCGGCCCTTCTGGTGGCGGCGCACGGGGAGGCGAGCGGGACCTTCGTCTTCAATCCGCTCGAGTCGGCAGCCGTCAACGGCGTGAGGACGATCCACCGCGACCTCAAACAGCTCCTGCTGAGCGCCGCCGCGGAGATCGACGAGGGCCGCGCCGACGCGGCCGTGGCGCCAATCTCTTAGGAGGACGCCGATGCGGAAGGTCCTCGTGGTGGACGACAGCCTGAGCGTACGGAAGGTGGTGGAGAAGGCGCTCGAGGTCCGCGGGCTCCAGGTCCTCGCGGCCGCGACCGGCGCCGAGGCGATCACGATGATCGATCGCGATCGGCCGGACGTCGTGATCTGCGACGTCATCCTGCCCGACAAGGAGGGCTACCAGATCTGCGAGTACGTGCGCGCCCACCCGGCGATCGGCGCGACCCCCGTCCTCCTCATCTCGGGAATCGACAACGGCACGGTCCAGGCGCGGGCCGCCGAGGTGCGCTCCGACGAGGTGATGTTCAAGCCCTTCAGCGTCGAGGATCTGGTGCGCAGGGTCGACAAGCTTCTCGGCGGGCGCACGAACGGGACGAAGGCTCCGGCGAGCGTGGCGGCACCCGCGGCAGCCTCCGCGCCGGTCACGGCGCCCTCGCCGGTGACGCCGGCACGCGTGCCGGTGGTCCCTGCGCCGCCGGCCCCCGCCTCGGCGACACCCGCGACGTCGGCGCCAGCGGCGGCGCCCGCGCCCATGACGCCGACCGCGCCCCTGGCGAGGTCCGCTCCCGCGACGGCTCCGCCCGCGATGGCTGCGCCCGCAACGGCAGCGTCAGCAACAGCGGCGCCGGTGACGCCCGCTCCCGCGACGGCCGTTCCCGTGTCTTCGCCCGCATCAGCCGCCTCCGTGCCGACCTCGCGCGCGCCGTCCACGCCCGCGTCGAGCTCGCCCGCGACGGCCGGCCCGAGCGTCAAGCAGCGGCTCGACGAGATCGCCGGCGCTGCCGGAGTTCGTTACGTCGTGCTCAGCGATCGCGAGGGATTTCTCATCGAGACGGCGGGGGATCTCGCGCCCGACGCTGACGAGGTGGCCGGCGCGCTCGCGTCGTGCCTCGCGGAAGCGTCCCAGGGGATCGGCCGCGAGCTGGGCCAGGGACAGCTGGTCGGCACGATCCTCGAGTACGAGGCCGGGACCGTGCTGCTTCACAGCGTCGGCTCCACGGCGCTCCTGGCCGTTCTCGTCGACGATCCGGGTGCGCTCGGCAAGGTGCGCTACTACGTCAGGAAGACCGTGCCGGAGCTCGTGAGGGCCCTCTGATGCCGCTGCCGCGCGCCGTGCGAGCGAGACTGGTGTGGGCGCTCGAGCTGTCGCTCGGGCTCGAGCTGTACGCCTGCGCCGTCCTGGCCCTGCACGCGCGCGGCCTGCGGGCGACGCCGCTCGAAGCCTCACTGGCGCTCGTGCTGCCGGCGCTGGTGATCCCGCCGGTGTTCTACTTGCTGGTCGGGCTGGTCAGCATACGTCCGCTCGCGCTCGCACCCATGATCGTCT
>Ga0306926_10001364_pt1 | contig 24149 bp, 21 predicted proteins | sample flu12Cox44000178_FD_203759 | JGI IMG/M metagenome (GOLD analysis project Ga0306926, IMG submission 203759) | Lab enrichment of tropical soil microbial communities from Luquillo Experimental Forest, Puerto Rico - flux8day.12C.oxic.44.000.178 (v2)... | ecosystem: Environmental > Terrestrial >...
CAAACGCCAATCACCAACGGCCGCTTCAGCCTGTGTCAGCGCCAGCATTTCCGCGTGCGCAGTCGCGTCCTTGAGCAATTCGACCTGATTATGAGATCGCCCAATGATTTTGCCCTCGCGCACAACCACCGCGCCCACCGGGACTTCGTCTCCTGAGTACGCTTTCTGCGCCTGTCGCAAAGCTTCACGCATGAAATACTCGTCGGGCAGGGGTTCGAGCATTCGCAACGTTACAACAATTAAAAGAGTTACACAGTTACAAAGGCTGTTGGGGCTGACCGTTGTAACATTTTAACCTTCGCCTGGTCGCCGCTCGACTGCGCTTGCCGAAAAATATTCCTCGGCATATTAGGGACTGCTCATGCACGACAATATTGAATCGCATCTGGTCGAAAAACGCGTTTTCAAGCCACCACCGGGTTTCAGCAGTAAGGCGCGGATCAAGAGCCTCGCTCAATATCGGCGAATGTATCGAGAATCGATCCGGCAGCCTGCCAAGTTCTGGACGCGCGAAGCGAAGGAGCTGGTTTGGCGCGCGCCGTGGAAGAAGGTTGTCGAATGGAAGCCTCCGTTCGCGAAATGGTTTGTGGGCGGGAAACTGAACATTTCGGAGAATTGCCTGGACCGGCATCTTGCCGGATCGCGTCGAAATAAGGCGGCAATAATTTGGGAAGGCGAACCCGGCGACAAGCGCACGCTCACTTATCAGCAGTTGCATCGCGAAGTCTGCCGCTTCGCAAATGTGCTCAAACGAAACAACATCAAAAAAGGCGATCGCGTCATCATTTATCTGCCGAACATCCCCGAGGCGGCGATTGCCATGCTTGCCTGCGCGCGAATCGGCGCGGTGCATTCAGTGGTGTTCGGCGGATTCAGTTCCGACAGTATCCGCGACCGGATCAACGACAGCCGCGCGATTGCGCTCGTCACTGCCGATGGTGCGTATCGCCGCGGAGCGATTGTGCCGCTGAAGAAAAACGTGGACGACGCGCTGCGCCATGGCACTTCAGTCCGGCGCGTAATCGTTTTTCGTCGCGCGGCAAACGACATCCACATGGAGGAAGACCGCGATGTTTGGTGGCATCGAGAACTGGAGTACGTGGATGCAAACTGCCCGCCCGCGCCGCTCGACAGCGAGCATCCACTTTACCTTCTTTACACAAGCGGATCGACCGGCAAACCGAAAGGAATTTTGCACACCACCGGCGGTTACCTGGTGAACGTTTATTGTACCACCAAATACGTGTTCGACATCCGCGATGAGGACATCTTTTGGTGCACAGCCGACGTTGGGTGGGTCACCGGTCACAGCTACATCGTTTATGGTCCGCTCACGAATGGCGCAACAGTTGTCATGTACGAGGGTGCACCAAACTGGCCCGAGCCCGATCGGTTCTGGAGAATCATCGAGGAATATCGGGTCAACATTCTTTATACGGCCCCGACTGCGATCCGCGCATTCATCCGCTGGGGCGACGATTGGGTGGCGAAACACGATCTCTCGTCGCTGCGGTTGTTAGGCACAGTCGGCGAACCGATCAATCCGGAGGCTTGGATGTGGTATCACAAAACCATTGGGGGTGGACGTTGTCCGATCGTCGATACGTGGTGGCAAACCGAGACGGGCGCAATCATGATCACCGCTCTTCCGGGCGCGATACCAACGAAGCCGGGTAGCGCCACGCTTCCGTTCTTTGGCGTCGACCCAGCCGTCGTCGATCAAAAGGGACAGGAAGTCGGCCCGAACATTGGCGGCAAATTGATTATTCGCCGGCCATGGCCTTCGATGTTGCGCACAATCTACGGCGACAATGCGCGTTACCGACAGCAATACTGGACCGAATTCAAAGGCAATTATCTCACGGGCGACGGCGCGCGCCGCGATGAAGACGGTTATTCCTGGATCGTCGGGCGCATTGATGATGTTCTGAATGTGGCTGGTCACAGACTCGGCACATCGGAAATCGAGAGCGCGCTGGTCAGTCACCCGCGAGTCGCAGAGGCGGCAGTAGTTGGCAGACCGGATGAATTAAAGGGTCAGGGCGTCGTGGCGTTTGTCACGGTGAAAAGCGGAGTTGAGGTAGCCCGCGGGCTGAAGGAGGAACTACGCGATCACGTCAGCAAGCATATTGGCGCAATTGCAAAACCGGATGAGGTGCGTTTTGCCGAAGCGCTTCCAAAAACGCGCAGCGGCAAAATCATGCGACGACTTCTCAAAGAAATTGCCAGCGGGGCAAAGGTCACCGGGGACACGACGACGCTGGAGGACTTCAGTGTGCTGGCAAAACTGGCCGCATCTGAGGAATGACAACACCCGTCATGCAACTGCTAGAACACACGAAAAATCTTTTTCCCGTTCCGGGTTTGTATAGCGTCTTCTTGTGAGCTTCATTCGCACAGGCTTTCGCGAAGTAGCCTTAAAGCTCAAGCGCCAGCGAACACGTATAGCGCTCCGGCACGACCGGCGTCTTCTGCAAAGAAGTGAAATTAACCTCGGGCGCGAGGGGACAGCACAGGCGGCAAATTTTCCCGAACTGCGCAACGAGATCGTTGCACTAAAAAAACTGGAGCAGGAGCAAAAAGAAGTCGCGCTGCGGATCGCGCGGATTGACGAAGGAATAAAACGAATTGAAGAAGAACGTCAGCAAATCGCGCGCGAGCAGACAAACGCAATTGCGAAACTCGAAGCAGAGAAAAAGCCGCTTCTTCAAAAGCGTAACCAGGCGACGAGCACCGCGGAAGTGTGCGAACGAGAGCTCTCTAGCGTGGAGCGGCGTATTCAAGAAAGCGAAGCTGCCGATCGCGATCTTTTGAAACAACTTTCTGATTTGCACGCGCTTGATCCTGCTCCCCCCGACCTCGAAACGCTCTCCGCAGGAATTATGGCAAAGCGGGCCCGCCTTCCGGACGAACGCGCCGAACTTGTAAGAGCACGGATGGGCAGCACCGACGCGGTGCGTGCGGCGAAGGAAAAGTTGAACACTGCTGAGTCAGAACTTGTGGCCGTAGAAAAAAACATGGCACGCACGCGGAGCGAGTTGGAAGCGCGCGACCGCAAGCTGGCTGAGAGCATTCGGACCCAACAACAAGCAGTGCGCGAAGCGCGCACGCGGCATCAAACCGTCGAAGAACGAAAAAATCCGGCATATTTGAGCATCGGCCGGCATTTGGCTGAAAAGGGCGTTGCTCCGCCGAATGCGCCGCACCTGCTGGAGGAAGCCCATCGTCGCAGAGAGGCCGTAAATCTGCAGTTAAAGCATCAGGCGGAGCTGGCCCAGCTCTCCAGCCAGATCGATAAACAGGAGCTGCGGAAATTTTACTTCAGCGTGTTTTCGGTGCTGGTTCTGCTTGCGATCACGTTGCTCGTTGTTTTCCAATCACCGCGCGGACGCGAATGGCTCCCGCAGGCAACCGACACAATCCTATCGATTAATTCGGATCAATTCGAACGCGCAAACCTAGCAAAGCACTGGCGCGATGCGAAGCCCAAGCTCTGGCTAGGATTAATCGGCCCCGCCGCTTCCGTTCCGGGGTTGAACCCATCGCGGGATACAGCGCGCATCACCCGCGCGCTCACGACGGATGAGACCGGTGAGACTAAAGAGTTTAACCTCGTCCAAAGCCGTCGCGGCCTTGCCAAGGTGATTCGTACCGTCGCCGACGACAGGAATTTCCGAAGGCGCTCGATCAACGGTTTGCCCGTTTGGGAGCGACAGTCCAGCTCCGCCGAGCCGCCTTCGCAAAGCTCCGGTGCGCCAGGGGCTACAGCCTTCAAGCCGGATTTTGCGGTGGCCCGCGTCGGACCGGCAACACTCGCCGTTGGCGCGCCGGAAGAAGTAGATGAGCTGGTGCTCGTGCGACTGGGAATGAAGCCGGACCTGAAAATCACCGGGCAGCTGTTCGATCGTTTCCAGGCTCTCGATCACGAAAGCGCGCTGCGCCTCATATCCCGCGATCCATCAGATTTGTCCCGCATTTTCCATCCCATCTTTTCGCGTGAATTACTCGACGCCTCGCAACTGATCGGCCTTGCAGTGAACCTGCAAAATCCAGTAAAAGCCAGAATCCTTATCAAGGTGAATGCTCCTAAAAACGCCGCCAACGTCGCGCGTGATCTGCGCAACAATCCGAAGCAATGGCTTGGCCTGCCTGATTCGCCGCTGTTGCTTTACTCGCAGCCGCCGGACATCCAAACACAGGGCACCTCCAATCTGGAATTGCGTTTCACGATGCCCGAGGACAGTGCACGCCTTCTCCTTGAACGCCTGGCCGGAACCGATGTGCCAGAAGCAGCCGTAGTAGCGTATTAGTGATACGATGCAGCGACCTAACAACAAGATTTGGACTTGGTTGTTTGCTCCCTTGGCCGCAATCCTCACGCCGATCAATGCAAATGCTGATCGCCCTCTCGTTGATATTCAATCGGTCGATCCAACGATCGTGATCGACTTGCGCTACGCAGGAAATAATAACTTTGTAGGACATCCGCTTTATCCTCAGGGCATGCGCGCTCGCGCTCGTCCTGAAGTCGCCGCAGCTTTGAGTAAGGCGCAAACCCTTCTACGTCATTACCAATATGGATTGAAAATCTGGGACGCTTATCGGCCGGTAAGCGTACAAACGAAGCTTTGGGAAGCATCCCGCAACAGTGACTACGTAGCGAATCCTGAAGTTGGCGTCGGCTCGCTGCACAGCTATGGAGTCGCCGTCGACGCTACCCTGGTAGACTCATGGAATCGCCCCGTTAGCATGCCGAGTGATTTTGATGATTTTACGCCTGCTGCGATGTGGCGTTACATGGGTCGATCTTTCGAAGTCCTCGGTCACGTGCGTTTGCTGCAATGGGCGATGCATCGCGCCGGGTTTTGGGGAATGCGCACCGAATGGTGGCATTTTACGATCGCCGACTGGAAAAAATTCTTGCCCGACGAAGCACGGCAATCTGCGCACGTCGAGGGAACTCAGTGGAACGGTAAATTATGATCGACGGATTCTTTCGTGGGTTGCGGCAGCCGGAATACGTTCATGTGTTGCTCAACCCGCTGCCCGTTTACGGGCTGCTTATCAGCTGGATCGCCCTGATCGCTGCTCTGATTTCAAAAGGCCGCCGAGCGCTCACTGTCACGTTGCTTCTCGTATTCATCACCTCGATTTCCGCGTGGCCGGTGTTCGAATTTGGCCAGCAAGGATATGACCGCGTCCTGGCGATGACCGACGACGATGGTCATGCCTGGCTCGACGAGCACCAAGAGCGTGCTGAGAAAGTTATCTACATTTTCTACGCCCTCGCCGCTTTAAGCATCGCTGCGATCCTCCTTCCGTTACGCTGGCCGAAATCGTCCGGCCCGCTTGCGATCGCGGTGGTATTGCTCGGAGCGGCCGCGCTGGCCTCCGGCTTCTACATCGCATATGCCGGCGGCAAAATCCGTCACCGCGAGTTTCGCAACGAACCAGCGCCGCCGATAAAATCGCAAGAGAATTAATCGTTGCGAAGTTGTAGAGGGCGCTCGCCTGGCAATTTTCGGTGGGCAAGCGAGGCGCATGCCCTACAATTTGGCGCGTGATCAGCGAACTCGATCGCGCAGAACGCGACGTTGAACAACAAAGCGCCGCGCTCAAAAAGCCGTTGGCATTGCGCGATCTCGTTCTGACGCAAATTCTTTTCGTCGTCGGCTCGGGTTGGGTTGGCACCGCAGCGAAGCTCGGCCAGGCCCACTTGTTCTTCTGGCTGCTGGCGATCGTGCTCTTCTACGTTCCGCAAGCCGTCGTCGTCATTTACCTGAGCCGCGTAATGCCGCTCGAAGGCGGTATCTACCAGTGGGCCAAACTCGCGTTCAACGAATTCGCCGGCTTCATGGTGGCGTGGAATTTGTGGTTGCTGTCCATCATGGTGATCGCGCTGGGCGGAATGTTCGTGACCACAAACATCTCGTACGCAATTGGCGACAGGGCGGCCTGGATGCCACACAGCAAATGGTGCGTGTCGCTGGTGAGCTGCTCCATGGTTACCGGTCTCGGCTTAATTGCCGTGCGCGGCCTTTCGTTAGGCAAATGGGTGCATAATGTCGGCGGCTTTACCATGCTCGTGGTTTACGCTGCGCTTATCGCGCTGCCGTTCATCGCGCTGCTGCGCGGCGATGTGAAGGAATATCATCCGCTCGTCTTCGCCGCGCCGGCGATGTCGATCTTTTATTGCGTTAACATTTTCACCAAACTCGCCGTCGGCGCGCTCAGCGGATTCGAATACGTCGCGATTCTCGCCGGCGAAACGCGATCGCCAGCGCGCGATATCGGCCGCTCCGTCGTGATCGCGTCACCGGTGATCGCGATCGCGTTCATCCTTGGTACAAGCTCGGTGCTCGCATTCATCGGCGACAAACCGATCGATCTCATCGGCCCGGTGCCGCAAACGCTGCACCTGGGCTTGCAGTTTTTTCCGATCGCAAGCGCAATCGCGTCCATCGCGATTATCTTGATGACGGTGAAAACGATTGCCTCTACGAGCGTGCACGTCACCGGCAGTTCGCGGTTGCCGATGGTCGCCGGCTGGGATCGATTGCTCCCGAGCTGGTTTTCGCGTCTGCATCCGAAATTCAGAACGCCGATCAATTCGATTATCTTTGTCAGTGCGCTCACCGTCGCGATTGCCGTCGCGAGCCAGATCGGCGCGGGCATTCAGGAAGCGTTTCAACTCGTCGATAACGCTTCGAACGTTTTCTATGGAATCGTTTACGCTACCCTGTTTGCGATTCCGCTGGTTGGCGCTACGTCGGTGCGCTCTGGCGCGGCCATTTGGCTGCGTATAGCTGCGATTTGTGGGCTGGTTGTTTCGCTAATGGCGATTTTTTTTACCGTTTATCCCATTATCGACGTGCCCAGCCCATTAAGTTTCGCGGCGAAAATCATTGCCGTGACAGCAATCGCGAACGCGATTGGCGTCGCAATTTATCTGGCTGGCAAGAGACGTCAGCGCGCCTGACCGCAGTTCTGGCTAACCCACTGCAGGTATTCCTCGAACCCGCTCGCGACTGGAACGAAAATAATTTCAGGGACATCGTAAGGATGAAGCGATCGCAGCTTGTCCTGAAACGCTGATTGCCGGTCTTCGCTAACTTTAAATAAGACCAAGGTTTCGTTACCGGATTCGATTTTGCCCTTCCATCGGTAAATCGATTCGACAGACAGCAAAACGTTCGCGCACGCCGCAAAGTGTTCGCTCACCAGCTGATTCGAAATCCGGCGCGCGACTTCAGCGTCCGGAAATGTACTCAGCGCGAGCAGGATTTTTTGGCTCATCCGTTAGGTCAAAACCGTCATTCAGAACGCAGTCGGGGAACCCCGTCGCATCACTTTACCGCAGCATCGCGAGATCCTTCGACTCCGCTTCGCTCCGCTCAGGATGACCAGCCGGTTGCCGACAAATCCACCCGCCGCCGAGGACAACATCGTCATCGTATATCACCGCGGCTTGTCCAGGCGTAACTGCGCGCTGAGGTTCATGCAGGCGAATTCGCGCGCGATCATTCCCGGACGGTGTAAGCGTTGCAGGTGTCCCCGGATGGCTATACCGAATCTTGACTGTCGCTTCGAAGGACAAGTTCTCGCGCGCGCCAGCCGCGGGATGCCAATTCACGTTGTCGATCTCAAATTCATCCACGGTCAAGTCGTCGGCATCGCCAACGATGACGCGATTTGTTGCCGGATCGAGATCGACGACATAACGCGGACGCGGCGAACCGCCGGGCAGCCCTTTGCGCTGTCCGATCGTGAACAGTTCGATGCCATCATGTTCACCGAGGAAATTCCCAGCGACATCGTAAATTTCGCCGCGGTGAAATTCGACTTCGCCCAGATGCGAACGCAAAAATACCTTGTAATCGTTGCCGGGAACAAAACAAATTTCCTGGCTGTCAATCTTGTCGGCGACTTTCAGGCCTAACGAGCGGGCGATCCCCCGGATCTGCGACTTGGTCATTGTGCCCAGCGGCGTGAGCGCGCGGCGCAATTGAGGCTGCCGCAGACTGAAGAGAAAATATGACTGATCCTTTCGCGGATCGATGCCTTTGCGCAGCACGGCAAAAGTAGATGCGGCGCCCTCGCCGCATTTCTCCTCACGCGACGAGGCCGTCGCGTCCACGTGCTCAATGATTGCATAGTGCCCGGTAGCGATGTACTCGCAGCCGAGTGCCCTGGCTTTGCTCCAAAGATTTCCGAACTTGAGTTTTTCGTTGCACATCACGCACGGGTTCGGCGTCCGCCCCGCCTGGTATTCGCTGGCGAAATAATCAATTACGACGCGGTCGAACTCATCGGTCTCGTCAACGACGTAATGCGGAATACCGAGTGCGTGCGCCACGCCCCGCGCATCGGCGACCGCCTGCGGCCCGCAGCATTTGTCCTCCGCTCGTGAGATACAATCCTGCGGCCAGACCTTCATCGTCACGCCAACGACTTCATAGCCCTGCTCGCGCAGTAGATATCCTGCGACGCTGGAGTCCACTCCACCGCTCATGCCAAGCAAGACACGCTGACCGTTTCGATTCATTCGAGCGAGAAACTTCGATCAAGCGACGTTTGAGTCAATGCAGGTAGGGGCGGTTCACCCGAACCGCCTGCCACAGCGCCGTCGAGGCGGCGATTGAGGTCAATCGCCCCTACCCTGGCGCTCGGCTTACGAAAGGACTGCCGCGCAACGTAAATCGCCACGGCAGATGCGCAGAGCGGCGGATGCCTATGCGTTTGTCCGCCACAACATCGAAAGTCGCGCGAGAGTTGGAGACGAAGCAGTGGCGCGGATCGGAGCAGAGATCCATCTCGTGATCTCGGCCGGTGACGGCGAATGCTTGTGTGACCTTGCCCGGGCCGGAGCAAAGTTGACGGAGACTGTTAACGCCACGGCGTCGCTTCATCAGTTCAATCCCTCGCCGAGGCTCGAGCGCGCGAATCAACACAAAGCCGTTCGCGTCCCCTTTTACCAGTACATTTAACATCCAGTGAACGCCGTAGTTGAAATAAACGTACGCCGCGCCCGCTTTGTTGCGCTCGATGAAGCTGCGCGCGCTTGGACGTGTAAAGGTGTGCGCGGCTTCATCATCAATTGCCGCATACGCTTCCACCTCGACGACGACCCCGGAACATTCGCTCCAGATGAGTTCAGTGCCGATAAGTTCGCGTGCACATGTGAGCGGATCGCGTTTGAAGAAAGACGCGCGAATCATTTCATGCCCAATGGTTGCATTCGCTCGCCCATTTCACTTTTAGATCACATATGTGATGATAAATTGAAATGCGCCGAGCCATGATTGACGAGAACGCGCGAACAATCTTTTCATCAACCGACCGCTGCTTTTCACTGGGATTCAACGGCCTCAGCCGATCGCTTGTAGTAAACGGGAATCTTTACGTTGCTTTCAACCGGCTTGCCGTTGCGGAAGGCCGGGATGAATTTCGCGCCGCTGAAATCGGATGAAGCCGCGTCGCCGAAACCAAGCAGCGGCGGTTCCTCAGCTAAGACCTGCAAATTCGTCAGATTTCCTTTCGCATCAACGTTCAGCGCGAGTTCCACAGCGCCAGTGACCGCCACCGTGCTACCCGTTTCGGGGTAATGCAGACCGGTGAACTTCGAGTCCTGCCCGACGTACGGTTGCGGATCGATGAAATCGGCTTCCTTGTCCACTTCTTCGAGTTGCTGATTGGCGAAAATTCGCAGCCGAGGTTTGCCGTTCACGATCGCGAATTTCACTGTCCCATAAAAAACAGCGATGACCGGCTGGTGATTGTGGATCGCGGGGATGAACTTGGCAGTGGCAAGGCGTTTAAGTAGTTCTTGCTCCAGCAGTTCCGATCCGCGTGTACCGCGATACGCGCCGCTGCGGACGACTTCGCCAGTCGGCGCGACCAGACAAGAAAACATCACTGCAGCTTCCTTTTGCCCCTTCCTGATCAGGTCGGCGGTGTCTATCGTGTTGATCAACGAATTTGGAGCGGTTCCGATCAACGCTGGCCGAATTTCTGGCAGCTTCGGCCCCGGTGAGGCGGATGGTAATCCGGGTTTTGGTGTTTGCGCTGAGGCAAGACCCAGCAACAACCCAAGAAAGCAAAAAATCCCAAGTCGCATGGCGAAATAGGCAAGCGAAAGCGCCCCTTTTTGCAAGGGCGAACTGGTGAGATCAGGCCGCGATCCCCAGCGGCGGTATCGCGGCAATCTTTTGCACCACTTTGTGCCGTCGGAAATAATCGATGACCGCATCGCGTGTTTGCACGGGGTGCAGAACGCAATTTGCCTCCGGCCTGTCCAGCAACGCTCGCAACCGCATGAAATGATGACCGCCGCTGCGTGCGTCGAAACTGTTGACCGCGATTGCGTATCTCTCATCGCGCTCCAGGGCGCGCCCATCTGGAAATGTCATTGAAGTGATCCTGCGATCGGGACCGCGACCCTCCAGTCTTACCGCGATCCCCAGCAAACTTCGAGGCTCATGGCTGGCATACACTTCTTCCATCACGCTTTTAATTTCATCAGGAGACAGTGTCGCGGTGGCGATGAAGTTTTCGTAGGGAATGATATTCCAAATGTCGTTTACCGTCGTTAGGCCTGCAGCAAGTTTGCCGTTTTCATCGAATACGCCATGCAGGACTGCATCTACTACAATGCTTCGTTCCGCTAATATCTCTGTAATCGCGGCGCCGATCAGCTTCTCGATCTCGCTCGGGTGACCGCGCTGGCCGCGAGCGTGCAAGGTCTCCGTCAACTCGCCGATGGGTTGGGCAAGCGACGCCTCCGATTCTGCAAGCTGCGATCCTGCTCTTGAAACGACAATGTGATCTGGACCGAGACGGGCATCCATCAGTTCACAGATTGCTTCACGACGTAGCAATTTTTTTGAATTTCGATCAAACAACAGATCGACACGGCCAACGTGAATTCCGAAGTGGTCTGCTTGCGTGAAGAGTACGCGATTTGTTAGGCGACTGGGAATTGCCTGATGAGTATGGCCCGCTATGAAAGCTGCGACATCCGGGAACTCGGAAGTCAACGCCATGACCGTGTTCGCAAAGTCATCGCCGCCCGTGCGCGGTTTCAGTCCCATGTGACCTGTGAGCACAATCGCGTCCGCGCCTTCACTGTTCGCCTTCGCAATTGCGCGGCGTACAGGCTCAACGGGATATTGAAAATCGATTCCAACAGTAAACTCCCGCGGAAGCCAGAACGACATGCCCGGCGTTGTGATTCCGATAATTGCGACTTTGATGCCCGCAATATCTTTCATGATAAATGGCTGAACCTTTGCGAACGGATGTTCCGATTCGGAAGATAAGCCGGCGGCTTTTCCGTCTAACGTTGTGTTCGCACCCAGCACGGGCATCGCCGACTTTTGCAGCGCATTAGTAAACGGCTCGATTCCCCAATCGAATTCGTGATTGCCAATCACCCACGCGTCGTATTTGAGGTGATTAAAAAGATCGATCATTAGTTCGCCCTTGTTCCGGAGGCTTACGTCGGTGCCTTGATAAACGTCGCCGACATCGATCAGGATCGAGTTCGGATTTTGCCTGCGCCAACGCCGAATTTGCGTAACGCAGCGCGCAAACCCGCCGCGATCAGCAGTTCCATCGTAATCAGACGTCGGCAAAATGTGGCCGTGCACATCCGTTGTATGCAGGATCGAGATACAGACGGTGTCCGGCTCCAGTGCGGCAGCAGCACTGGCCAGCGTCGGAAAAACACCAAGCACTCCCGCGCGCCCGGCGAATTTCAAAAAATCGCGCCGCGTCCAGAATCTATATGAGTGAGACATTGCGGAGTGGCCTCTGCCGACAGGCTAACCGTAAATGAATCTCGGTTTCAATGGGAAAAAGCGTGCCGACGCTCGACAGCGCTTGATCGTTAAGCGACCACGTATAACTGTCTGCGTTACAATTCTATTGCTATGCTCAACGAAGATTCCATTGCCGAACTAAAACGAAACCTTAGAGGCAGACTCATTCAGCCGGGCGACGCCGATTACGATGAAGCGCGCAAGGTCTATAACGGGATGATCCATAAGAAACCGCGGTTGATCGCGCGGTGTGCCGATGTGGCGGATGTCATCCGTTCTGTAAACTTCGCCAGAGATAACGATTTGCTTGTCTCCATTCGCGGCGGCGGACATAACGCAGGCGGCTTGGGAATTTGTGATGACGGTTTGGTGATTGATCTCGCGCCGATCAAATACACGCGTGTCGATCCCGCGACGCGCACAGTGACGGTCGGCGGCGGGTGTGTCTGGGGCGACGTTGATCACGCAACGCATGCGTTCGGATTGGCGACGCCAAGCGGAATTATTTCCACCACCGGCGTGGGCGGATTAACTCTGGGCGGTGGAGTCGGTCATCTCACCCGCAAGTGCGGATTGAGCATTGATAATTTGCTCGCGGCTGATGTCGTCCTGGCGAATGGGAAATTTGTGAAAGCCAGCGCCGACGAGAATCCTGATTTATTCTGGGCGCTCCGCGGCGGCGGCGGGAATTTTGGCGTGGTCACGTCGTTTACGTTTAGGTTGCATCCGATCGACACGCTCTATGCCGGTCCCATGCTCTACGAGCTAAGCGAAACAGCCGACGTCATGAAATGGTATCGCGATCTAATTCCAACAGCCCCGGATGATCTCAATGGCTTCTTCGCGTTTCTCACCGTGCCGCCGGCTCCGCCGTTCCCCGAACATCTGCACATGAAAAAAATGTGTGGCGTGGTCTGGGCATACACCGGACCGCAAGAAAAAGCAGAAGAAACATTCGCGCGGATCCGGGCCTTCAAGAAGCCCGCGCTGGATTTCGTCGGGCCGCTTCCGCAGCCGGCGTTGCAAAGCATGTTCGATGCGCTTTATCCGCCGGGCCTGCAATGGTACTGGCGCGCCGATTTCGTGAATGAGATCAGCGACGACGCAATTGCGCATTACACTCGCTTCGGCGAAGCGCTTCCGACCATGCATTCCACGATGCACATGTACCCGATCAACGGCGCAGCAGCACGGGTCGGCAAAAGCGATACGGCTTGGAATTATCGCGATTCCAATTGGGCGCAGGTGATTGTCGGCGTGGATCCTGATCCCGCAAACAACGAGAAGATTATCTCATGGACGAAAAATTTTTACGATGCGGTGCATCCCTACTCCGCGGGGGGAGCTTACGTAAACTTTCTGATGGGCGACGAAGGAGAGGAACGCGTGAAGAAAACCTACGGCGGCAATTACGACCGACTGGTCGCGATCAAAAAGAAATACGATCCAAATAATTTCTTCCGCGTGAATCAAAACATTAAGCCCAGCTAGTCATCTTTGGGCCAGTTCGAGTAAATCCGCCTCTTCCCTTTCAAGGGGAGAGGATTGAGGTGAGGGGTGAAAATGCTCTTTGCTGAGGACTGAACCCTCACCCTACCCTCTCCCTTGTTAAGGAGAGGCGAAAGACTTGCGGAGTAAACGAGCCGTTACTTATTCAAATTTTGAAAATCACGCCTCAACACGAGAAAATGAAGCAATGACTGCTGACGAGTTAAGATCATTGCAAGCGCCACTGAAGACACAGTATCGCGAGCGTCCTGAGACGGCATTGGTCACGCTGACGGCCGAGGGACGAGTCGGCAAAAACATGGCGTGCAAAATCGAAACCGGAAAAGCGCGCGTCGAAGCCGGGCTTCATCCGGCGACTGGTGGTGATGGGCAAAGCGCGTGTTCAGCAGACATGTTGCTCGAGGCGCTGGTCGGCTGCGCAGGCGTAACGTTGAGCGCGGTCGCCACTGCCCTTGGCATTCCGTTACGTGACGCGACAATTCGCGCGGAAGGCGATCTCGATTTCCGGGGAACGCTCGGCGTTTCAAAGGATGCGCCCGTCGGCTTTAAGCAAATTCGATTGCATTTCGATCTGGACACGGACGCCAGCGAAGAACAGCTCGCCACGTTAATTCGACTGACTGAGCGCTACTGCGTCGTTTACCAAACGTTGAGTCAACCGGCCGAGATCAGCGTTTTGCACCGCGTCATATCTCGCTAAGATCTCCGCCTATGCCGTTGTACATGGACATTCACAATCTTGACGAGGGAACAACCCCGGAAGATGTCGCCAAGGCGCACGCGAAAGACATGGAGACGCAGAAAAAATATGGCGTCGAGTACACAAAGTACTGGGTCAATGAAACGGGAAAAAAAGTCTTTTGCCTCGCCCACGCGCCGAGCGCCGAAGCCGCGGAGCAAGTCCACCGTGAAGCTCACGGCATGCTCCCCGAAAAGATTATTGAGGTAGCACCCGACGTCGCAGAAGTATTCCTCGGCGGAACGGAAACAAATCCAGCCGGAGCAGTCCTTCTGCCTGGTGGTAGCGCTAGTGACCGAGATCCCGGTATCCGCACCATTCTGTTTACCGATGTTGTGAATTCAACAACCCTGACGCAATTGCTAGGCGACGAAGCGGCCCTTGTACTGCTCGGCGTGCACGACACTATTGTCCGCGATGCGTTGTCGGAATTAGGCGGTCGCGAAATAAAGCATACTGGAGACGGCATCATGGCTTCATTCCTCTCGGCGGCGAGCGCTGTTCGCTGCGCAATTCAAATCCAGCGCGAATTGGATAAGCACGCGCAAGCCAATCCGGAGCACCCGCTCAAGGTCCGAGTCGGCGCCGCAGTCGGCGAGCCAGTCGAACAACACAACGATCTTTTTGGATCAACGGTTCAATTAGCCGCCCGCCTATGCGATCACGCGCAGCCCGAACAAATTCTCGTGTCGAACGCGATCGCCGAGCTGTGCATCGGGAAAGGACTTTCATTTGAGGACGTCGGCGAAGTAAGCCTCAAAGGCTTCGGTTCACCAATCCGAGCGCATGCTGCGGCGTGGCGACAGTGATTAGACAGATTTTGTCCGCAATTAATTGCAGATTTTTCAGGCCGAATTCTCGTTAGACGTAGTTGCGTTCCTCTATGGCCGAGTTCTCTCGACAGTTCGCCTTTGTGAGTTCGGTGCTTGCCGGTTTCGCTTTCGCTTTTTACGGGACCCTGCTTGTGGCGGCACGCGAGCATCGGGCGGGTGCGTGGGCAGCATTTTTTGCGGTTGCGGCTTCCGTGGCCTTTTTGCCGGTTACATTGGGAATGACATTTAACGCTGCTCGCGCCACAAACCAAGCGACGGAGCTCAGCGAGTCGACTGCAGTAGCGGATCCGCAAATCGCGCTGCTCTCGATGTTGTTTCTCTCGGGTGTGATATTTCTTCTCGCCAGTTTCGGCATTAGCGGTTGGATGCGTTCTCGAGGTTTAGGCATCGCCACTGCCAGTTTGTCTTTGCTTGGTGCGCTTGCTGTCTTCGTTGCACTTAGACCGTTTCTGCATGCCGTGCCTGCTCCATGACTACGTCTGGCCAAGCGCTTGAGCCAACCAATGGCCGACGCGAGCGTGCGTTGTGAAGAGGTGATATGCCGCCGGCTAACGAATCGTTACAACCGACGTCGCTTCGCTAACGCTCCGCGCCGCAACTGAACTCAATACATGAGTCTATGGTGCGTGGCTCTCTTCCACTTGCAGGGCAAATTTAGGTTGCTCTGGCTGCAGCAGGCTTTTGGGACTGTCCTTAAGAAAAGGCGCCCGTTCACGCGAAATTGCCAACCTTCAGAACGCAGGGCTATATTTTCATTCGACTGAGGGTTAAGGCTGGGCCAGGCCGTTTGACTCCTGCCGCTTCGCAATATCTTCTCCGCTCAAATCAGTACATCTTAAATATCCCGCACACATGATCCAATCCTCACGTCTTCGTTCGCTTTTCTTGTCCGCCTTTTTCGCACTTCCCTTCGTGGCAGAACCGTTCCTATCCGGCAGTTTGCAGGCGGCAGAGGAGAAAAAGATAGAGTTCCCTGCTGCCAGCCAGCACTCGGTGGTAAAACAGCGCGTCGGGTTGACCGATGTCGAGGTGGATTATTCGCGGCCAAACAAGAACAACCGCGAGATCTTCGGTGGCCTGGTGCCTTACGGTAAGGTCTGGCGCACCGGCGCCAACGCGGTCACCAAAATTAAGTTTAGCAAACCGGTAAAGCTCGAAGGCAAAGAGATCCCGGCCGGTGAATACGCTCTCTTCACGATTCCGACAGTAGACGAGTGGACGATTATCATTTCGAAAGACGCGAAGGTGCAGAGCGCAGCTGACTATAAGCAGGAGAACGATGCCGCACGTATCACGGCGAAGCCGGAATCGATTCCCGTCACAATCGAGACGTTCACCATCGGGCTAGCTGATGTGAAGGGCGCTTCCGCAACGCTCAATTTCCTTTGGGATAAAACGCGCGTGCCGGTGAAATTGACCACCGACGATGTCGAGCAGGTAAGCAAGGAACTCGATACAGTCGCTAGTTCGAAGACTCCGCTTGACCCGCGCACGGCCTATCAGGCCGCCGCCTTCTACTACGACAATAACAAGGACATGAACCAGGCGGCCAAGTGGATCGACCAGGCACTGGAAAAAAACCCTAACGCTTACTTCATGCACTATAAGAAGGCGCAGATTCAGGGGAAGCTTGGCAACAAGAAAGAAGCCGTTGCCTCGGCGCAAAAGGCCATCGACATCCTGAAGAAAGATAAAGCGCCGGACGAGTCCGCGATCAGGAACGCGCAGCAGATCATCGATAGCTCGAAGTGAGGCTTCGGGCGTCGGGAAAAGGCGATAAATTGCTAGGTCTATTGTTCCATGCGAATCTCGTCGCGCGATGCTTTATCGGAAATCGACACTCGCCGTTTTGCTCGCGCTGATTTTCATTTCGTTTTTCGGAACACTGACTGTGAGCGCGTGGATGTTCCCGCATAATTACGACTGGCGATACCGGGTTATCTCCAATTTGCTTTCGCCGCGCGATAATCCAAACCATTATTGGCTGGCTGCCAGTGGTCTGACGCTGACGGGACTGTTCATGCTGCCATTCGCCGGTCATTTGCAGCGGCATTTGGGTGTAATCTCGCCGGTAGCGGCAAGGACTACTGCATGGACTTTTGCAGCGGGAATCGTTGCACTGATTTGCGCCTGCTTTGTGGTCCCTCAGCACATGCACGAGGTCTTGGGAGTTCGGCGCCTGCACGAACTTCTCGGCCGCTCCGCCGCGGGATTTCTGGCAATTGGAATGTTATGCGGCTGTTGGTGCTCATGGAAAGGCCGCGGTCTGTTTGAGCGGCGATTGTTTTGCGTGTGGTCGTTAGTGACGCTGTTGCCGCTGGTTGGAATTTTCGTTAGCGAATGTTTGTTGATTCTTACACGGCTGAAACTCTCGTGGGCGATACCGATTCGCAGCGCGCTGCGCCACTCCGTTTTCTGGCACCTCGGTTTTTGGGAATGGACCGGCGCTGTGGCAGTGTTTGTATTTCTTTGCGCGGCAGTCTTCTTAACACCCGCGCGGATCGTTCCCTCATGTGCGGTTTCGAATCCAGAGGCTCTGTCAGAAATACAAATCGGATAGCCGTAGACGGAGTTTTCCTCGTTTTCTCATGCAACTCGAAGGCATTGATCATGTGGCCATGGGCGTCCGCGACATTGAACGATCGGCCAAATGGTACATCGACGTTCTCGGTTTCGAGCGACTTCACGAAGGCATGTGGAATGGTGTCCCAACTTTCATTGGCACAGGAAACACCGGGCTCGCGTTGTTCCCTGCCAATGATGAGCCGAAAACGTCCGCACACCGCGAAATTCGAATGCTTCATCTGGCGTTTCGTGCGGATCGCAAAAATTTCCACACCGCGCAACGGGAGCTGGAAAAGCGCGGAATCAAATTCGAATTCCAGGATCACGAGATCGCGCACTCGATTTATTTCCGCGATCCCGACGGCCACCAACTGGAGATTACGACGTACGACGTGGATTAGCGCGGCGCGCCCTTCACTCTTTGTCATGTCGAGTCATTGCGCTAGGGCACCGCTGTTGTAGGGCATGCGCTCCGCTTGCCGGCAACCGATGCGGTTGCCCTACAATTGGTGCGTCACGCGACGCGGACGCAGCAGTTCGTTTATTTTTCCGTTGCGATAGGGACACGGTTCGTTGCGACCGGCATTCGGCATTGAACGCCTGGTCGGGAGGATCAATCGATGGTTCTGAAAATCTGTGAATAATCTGGTAGCGCAGTATCGAAAATCTGGGAAGGGTAACCGCCACAATATGAAAACAATCACACTTAAGCCGCTTATTCTGTGTCTCGCTGTTGCCGGCCTCGGCCAGATCGCTCTCGCACAGAGCGATTTAAAGCTGCCTGATGCCAGCCAGGCAGGGGAGGTCAAACAGCGCATTGCGTTGACGGATATCACAGTCAATTACCATCGCCCATTGGTGAAGGGGCGAAAAATTTGGGGCGGCCTCGTTCCTTATGGCAAGGTCTGGCGCGCGGGCGCGAACGAAAACACCACGATTGAATTCAGCGATCCGGTCTCGGTGGAGGGCAAGCCGTTGGACAAAGGAACCTATGGACTGCACATGATTCCGAACCCGGATTCGTGCACGGTTATCTTTTCAAAAACAAACACCGGGTGGGGAAGCTACAGCTATGACCAGAAGGATGACGCTTTGCGTGTGGAAGTGAAACCCCGGTCCCTCGCCGAGAACAAAGACGCGCTTGAATACGAGTTTGAAGATTTGAAGCCAACTTCGACGGCAGTCACGCTGAAGTGGGAGAAACTAGGTATCCCTTTCACTGTCTCTGTGAACGATGCGGACCAGACGTTGCAGAATATTCGCGCCCAAATGAAAGGCGCAGGCCAGTTTGCCTGGCAAGCGCCGGACCAAGCAGCGCAATTTTGTTTGACCAACAAGGTTGATCTGGATGAAGCGCTGCGTTGGGCCAATCTTTCAATTCAGAACGAGGAAAGGTTCGAAAATCTCAGCACCAAAGCGGATATCCTCAAGGCGCTGAACAAGCAGGACGAGGCGAAAACCACCTGGAACAAGGCGCTCGAGAAAGCCGAGGGACCCCAACTCTATACGTATGGTCGACAGCTCCAAAATCAGAAGAAAGGGGCTGAAGCGATCGAAATCTTCAAAGAAGTCGCCAAACGGTTTCCGAAAGGAGTCTACGGAGACCTGGCTCAAGCCCGCGTTAAATCCGCAGCTGGTGATTTCGCCGGCGCATTGAACGATGCGAAACAGGCGCAAGCGGCCGCTCCGAGTGAGGGACAAAAGCAGGCTATCCAGGGGCTCGTCGATCGGCTCCAGGCGAAGCAGGACATCAACAAGTAACGCGGCTATCTCAGACTTGGGACGATAGCCTCGATGGGACGCTCACCGGAAAGTGCGCTGCTGTGCGCAACGCATAACAGCAGCGCGCAATCGACCGCTAGACACAAAAGAAGCCGCGGTTGGCGCACAGCTGTCGCGGTCGCGATGCTCGCGGTCACGACCACAGCCAATTCCGCCGATGCGCCGCCGTTGTTGTCTCCAGACCAGATGAATGCCAGCGAGATTCAGCTCGCACTGGAAAAGCTCAACGTGCTTGGCCGCGTGCTTTACATCGCGGCGCACCCGGACGACGAAAACACAAACCTGATGGCGTTCTGGGCGAATGGTTCGCTTTACGACGCCGCTTATCTTTCGGTTACGCGCGGCGACGGAGGTCAGAATATATTGGGACCCGAACTGGGCGAGCGGCTCGGCGTGATTCGAACAGAGGAATTGCTCGGTGCGCGACGCATCGATCACGCCAGGCAATTCTTCACCCGAGCGCTCGATTTCGGTTTTTCGAAGACGGCTGATGAAACGCTCCACATCTGGAATCACGACAAAATTCTTGCTGACGTCGTGTGGGTCATCCGGAATTTCCGGCCAGATGTGATAGTCACGCGCTTTAGTCCCGAGGATGAAAAGACGCATGGCCATCACACGGCGTCAGCGATTCTGGCGACGGAAGCCTTCTCAGCAGCAGCCGATCCAAATCGTTTTCCAGAGCAATTGGCTTTCGTGAAGCCGTGGCAAGCGACCCGGCTGGTTTGGAACACGTCTCCGTTTTTCTTTACGAACCGGAATCTTCCATTCGACCCGACCGGTCTGACTGTTCTGGAAGCCGGCGGTTACAACCCGCTGCTCGGCAAATCATACACAGAAATCGCGGCAGCCAGTATAAGCATGCACAAGAGCCAGGGCGTCGGTGGCTTGCCGCGACGGGGCTCACGGAAAGAATATTTCAAACCGTTGCAAGGTCAGCCGATGACCAGCGCGCTTTTCGAAGGCGTCGATACGAGTTGGTCGCGCGTTCCGAATTCCGAATCCGTTGCCGCAGAAATTCGTCAGATCATTTCGAAGTTTAATCCCGCCGATCCGGCTGCTTCGGTTCCTGAGTTGTTGAAGTTGCGACAGGCGTTGAGTGCAATTCAGGATGAGTCCTGGACCGCGGAGAAAAAAGCGGACATCGACAAGATCATCGCCGCATGTCTCGGATTGCACGTAGAAGCGTCCACAGCGACTGAAACGTTCACGCCCGGACAAACCGCAGCGATAAAGCTCGAAGCAATTAATCGCTCGAATATCCCAGTTACACTGCAAGAAGTACGATTCCCCAACACCGGCGATTCAAACAAAATCGATGCGACGCTTCCATCGAATGAACTCGTTACGAAGGACCTGTCGTCCAGGATTCCAGATGATGCTCCGTATTCGCAACCGTACTGGCTTCGCAAGCCCAGTACGCTCGGCACCTTCACTGTCGACGATCAAAAGCTTATTGGTCTGCCCGAGAATCCCCCTGCTCTTCCGGTCGAGATAGTTCTCGAAGTAAACGGACAGGAACTGCGATACATCGTGGACACTAACTATCGCACAGCTGACGCGGTTACAGGTGAACCGCCACGGCCATTGGTGATTGCACCACCTGTGTTCGCGAACGTTCTGAACAACGTCTTCGTATTCCCTACGAACCAGCCTAAACCTGTTTCAGTGCGTGTCACGGCGGCCACTGGCGCTGAGAAAGGAGAACTTAAATTGGCTGCACCGCAGGGGTGGGAAGTTTCTCCGGCGTCTATCCCGGTAGAATTGAAGGCAGTTAATGCCGAGATGGTAGCTACGTTTAGCGTTAAACCACCGAATCAAAACAGCGAAGGCACGTTACGAGCAATCGTTTCGATCGACGGCCGCGACTATTCGCTCGGCCGGGTACGCATTTCCTATCCGCATATCGGCGTACAAACACTGATGCCACCGGCGGAAGCCAAGCTAGTTCGCGCGGACATCCGCAAGAAAGGCGAACGCATTGGTTACATTCCCGGGGCCGGCGATGATGTCCCGGAAAGCCTGAGACAAATCGGGTATTCAGTGAAGATGTTGAGCGAGCCGGAAATCACGGCGAAGAACCTGGCGCAGTTCTCGGCTGTCGTGTTTGGGATTCGCGCCTTCAACACGCAGGATCGAATTTCCAACTGGCTGCCGGAAATATTCGACTATGTAAAGAATGGCGGAGTTGCTATCGCGCAGTACAACACACTCGCGGATCTTAAGACCAACCAGTTCGGGCCGTATCCATTGGAGATTTCACGGAATCGCGTCACTGACGAAAACGCGCCGGTGCGCGTTTTGGCACCAAATAACCCGCTTATGAACATTCCAAACAAAATCACGCCGAAGGATTTCGACGGATGGGTCCAGGAACGCGGACTTTATTTTCCTAACAAATGGGATTCTGCCTACACCGCGATCCTGTCGTGCAACGATCCAAACGAAAAACCACTCGATGGGGGTCTGCTGGTTGCAAAGTCAGGCAAAGGTTTTTTTGTCTATACCAGTTATTCCTGGTTTCGGCAGTTGCCGGCTGGAGTTCCGGGAGCTTTTCGCTTATTCGCGAACATGTTGTCGCTGGGGAAATGAACGCATTAAGTGAAGACGCAGAGGCGCGGTCCTGGCGCAAGGCGTACGGTCTGGCGCTTTCACTTTTTGCGGTAGAGGTGGTGCTCCTCTACGTGTTTACTCTCCGGTTCTCGTGAACCGGCTGGACTACCTTGTTCTTATCGCCACGATCCTGGCGATTCCACTCTACGGTCTGTGGCGAACGCGCGGCAGCGCCTCGTTAGGCCAATATCTCAAGGGCGATGCGAGTATTCGGTGGGTCACTATCGGTCTGTCTGTGCTCGCAACGCAGGCTGGGCCCATCACGTTCCTTTCCATGCCCGGCCAGGCGTATGAAAGCGGCATAGGCTTTATCCAGAATTATTTTGGCCAACCGCTCGCGCTTGTAGTCGTCTGCGCCATCTTCGTTCCGATCTATCAGCGGCTGAAGGTTTACACGGCCTATCAGTACCTCGGCGAGCGGTTTGATCGAAAAACGCAGCTACTCGGCGCGTTTCTGTTTCTTGTCCAACGAGGCATCGCCGCCGGGATCACCATCTACGCGCCGGCTATTGTTCTCTCGGCGGTGCTCGGCTGGCGTTTGGACCTGACTATCTGGCTCGCGGGCGGTCTCGTCATTGTCTACACAGTGATGGGCGGGACCAAAATTGTCAGTATCACCCAGCGGTACCAGATGATCGTGATTCTGATCGGCATGGCGATCGCATTTGCCATCGCGGTTTACCGGCTCTCGCCTGATCTCTCCTTTGAAAATACGCTGTCGGTCGCCGGCAAAATGGGGAAACTGGAAGCCGTCAATTTCTCGGTCGACCCGCACAAGCGATATACATTTTGGTCGGGGGTAATCGGTGGGTTTTTCCTCGCGCTGTCCTATTTCGGTGCGGACCAATCACAAGTACAACGCTATCTCGCCGGCGGCTCGCTAAAAGAAAGTCGTCTCGGGTTGCTCTTCAACGCAGTCGTGAAAGTGCCGATGCAATTTTTCATTCTGTTGCTGGGTGCGATCATTTTCATGTTTTACCAATTCGAAAAGCCGCCCCTTTATTTTAATCAACCTGCGTACGAGCGTGCGCTGGCGAACGGCTACGCGCCTCAGTTAACGGCGTTGCAGGCGCAATTCGATGAGGTGTTCGTGCAAAGACGCGCTGCCATTCGCGCTGTCTCCGATGCGCCGCTAAACGAACGCGATGCGGCGATGACCAAGCTGCACGAGCTCGAGGGGAAGGCTGGCGAATTGCGCAACCAAACGAAGGCAGTTCTGGCAAAAGCAGGCGTGGACCCAAAGAGCAAGGAATCGGATTACGTGTTCATTACCTTTATTCTTCAACAGATGCCGCACGGAATTGTCGGATTACTCATCGCGGTGATCTTGTGTGCGACCATGTCGGCGACAGCGGCAACTTTGAATGCTCTCGGCTCTACCACTGCGATCGATTTTTATCGGCCACTGATTCGTCCAAATGCGAGCGACCATCACTATGTGGTCGCGGCGAAAGCGCTGACTGCGGCCTGGGGTTTGGTTGCCATTGGCATCGCTTCATTTGCCAGTTTGGTCGAGAATCTCATCGAAGCTGGCAACATTCTGGGCTCGGTTTTTTACGGCAGCATTCTGGGTCTTTTCCTGGCGGCTTTCTTTATTCGTCGAGTCACCGGATCGGCCGTGTTCTTCGCGGGGCTCGGTGCGCAAGCTCTCGTGTTGCTGCTCTTCGCGACGACGAATATCGGTTATCTCTGGTACAATTTTATTGGTTGCGCGGCCGTACTGATCCTGGCGCCAATTTTGCAGCAAACTGTATTTCGCGCCGCGGACACTCCCGCCGGGGTATGAAGCTCGTTGTGAGCCATGGATCACCCGGTTATTTGTTTCGGCCAGCAACCGTGCGGATTTTTTCCCAAGCGATATTTGGCCGCTAAAATTCTGACGGCTCGCCGCCTGCAAAAGGAGATCGGCGGAGAAATCGTGTTCTTTTTTCACGACAGCGATCATGACCCGCGCGAGACAACTACAATTCTACGAGACCACCACAACCACCGGGAAGTAGCTCTGAATTTTCAATTCGAGAATCGGATCCAAAAGCTGTTTTCCCCGATTTATGCCAAACGCGTCGTTCCGGAATGGCACGAAAAAACTGCGCGCCAACTTCCACGTTATGTGTCGCGGACCCTTGTAGAACACTTTAAGGAAACAAGCTCATCGAACGTCGCGGACTTCTGTCTCGAGATGTACGACCGAATGGGTTTGCTGGATGGTCTCCGAGTAGAGCGATCCAGCGCTCCACAGTTCAGAGCACGTGCTGTCGCGGTCTCAGATTATTTCGTTGATCAGCCGTA
>Ga0306926_10001365_pt1 | contig 24147 bp, 18 predicted proteins | sample flu12Cox44000178_FD_203759 | JGI IMG/M metagenome (GOLD analysis project Ga0306926, IMG submission 203759) | Lab enrichment of tropical soil microbial communities from Luquillo Experimental Forest, Puerto Rico - flux8day.12C.oxic.44.000.178 (v2)... | ecosystem: Environmental > Terrestrial >...
TACCGTACCGCAATCTGGACGAACGTCACTCTTCTTCGACGAAGCCGCCCTCGGACGTGAACGTCGCTTCTTTCTTCTTTCCGCTTACGGCGAACGCGAGCTCGTAGGACACCTTCCCGTCGGCCGCGGTCTGCTTCTCGGCACGTGTGGGAGTCGCGCCGGCGTACTTGCCGTGGAACGCGTTCATGACCGCCGGCGGAACGTTCTTCAGATCGACGTATTCCTCGGTCAACAAGATGGTGCCGTCGGGGCTGACGTCGAGCTCGAGTTTTTCGCCCGCCTTACCCGTGAGCTTGACTTCGTACTGGGTCTTGCCGTGCTCCTTCTCTTGTTTGCAGGCCGTCACCGCTGCATCGGGGTGTGCCTTCACGGCGGCGGATCTCACCGCGGGTGGACACTCTCCCCCTGCCCGGACGACCGGTGCATGGATGCCGACAATCGCTGCCACCGCCAACCCTGTGAGAAGTCGCTGCATTGAAACCCCCCATGAGCTCCTGGAACGATGCGTCCGGGTCATACGACGCCGATCCTACTCCCGCGGGCCAGGTCCTGCTTCCCCCTGACAGTCCCTGGCGCCGGATGTAGGATTCTCGTTCTGCCGGGGGCACGCATGTATCGCACGGCTCTCTTCGGATCCGCGCTCTGGGCTCTGCTCCGCAACAAGACGCGAAGCCTTCTGACCGTCCTCGGCATCACGATCGGAATCGCCGCGGTGATCTGCGTGGTCGCCATCGGCAAGGCCGGCCAGGCCCAGGTCGAGCAGCAAATGAACAATCTCGGGGACAACTTCGTCTGGATCGAGGCCGGGGGCCGGGCGGTGAACGGGGTTCGAACGGGCATGCGCGGGACGAAGTCGCTGACGCTCGCCGATGCGGTGGCGATCAAGAACCAGATTCCGCTCATCAAGAGCGTCTCGCCCAACGTCGACGCGTCCGTGCAGATGATCTACGGCAACCAGAACTGGTACGCGACGTACCGCGGCGTCGCCCCCGACTACTTCGACATCAAGCGCTGGATCGTGGACGAGGGGGCCGCGTTCACCGAGGACGACGTCGATCGGGCCGCCGACGTCTGCGTGATCGGTCGCACGGTGCGCGATCAGCTCTTCGGAGCCGAGGATCCGATCGGGAAGGTGATGCGCGTTCGCGACATGCCGTGCAAGGTGGTTGCGGTGCTCCACCCCAAGGGGCTCTCGATCTCGGGCCAGGACCAGGACGATACGATCATCCTTCCCTACACCACCGCCCAGAAAAAGCTCCTGGGCGTGACGTGGCTCGACGATATCCTCTGCTCCGCGGTGTCTCCGGGCGCGGTCAAGCTCGCGGGCCAGGAAGCCGCCGACCTGCTTCGCGATCGCCACCACCTTCGACCCGAGGAGGCGGACGACTTCAACATCCGCAATCCGGAGGACATCATCCAGGCCCAGCTCGAATCGAGCCGGACGCTTTCCCTGCTCCTGATCGCCATCGCATCCATCTCGCTCGTCGTCGGCGGCATCGGGATCATGAACGTGATGCTGGTATCGGTGACGGAGCGCACCCGGGAGATCGGCGTGCGCGTGGCGGTCGGGGCGACCGAGGGGGCGATCCAGCTCCAGTTCCTGGGCGAGTCCGTGATGCTCAGCCTCGTGGGCGGCGCGGCAGGCGTGCTCGTCGGGGTCGTCGGGTCGCTCCTGGTCGGCAGGACGCTCAACTGGCGCATGCAGATGTCGCCCGGGTCCATCGTCATCGCCGCGGCGTTCTCGATCGCCGTGGGGGTCTTCTTCGGCTACTACCCGGCGCGCAAGGCTTCGCGGCTCGATCCCATCGAAGCCCTGCGTTACGAGTAGAGCCGATGAGGATCGGCCGCACGTGGATCTTCCTGTTGGGCATTGTCCTGCTCGTTGGGTTGTTCGGCGCCTACCGGCTCCGGTCGGGGAGCGACACCCAGCATTTCACGGCGAAAGCCGAACGCGGCGACATCGCGGACGTCGTTGAGGCAACGGGCACGGTGAACGCCGTGGTGACGGTCCAGGTCGGCTCGCAGGTGTCGGGGACGATCTCCAAGCTCAACGCGGACTTCAACTCGCTCGTTCACACCGGCGACGTCATCGCGCTGATCGATCCGTCGCTGTTCCAGGGGGCCCTCCTCCAGGCAACAGCCGACCTCGAGAGCGCCCGTTCCAACGTCCAGGCCACGGAGGCGAGCCTCGTGAAGGCCCGCGCGACGCTCGTGCAGGCGAAAGCCGACTTCGAGCGCACCTCGGCCCTCGCCAGGGGGAACCTTGCGAGCCCCCAGGAGCTCGACGCGGCGAAGGCGGCGTTCGCGGTCGCCGAGGCGTCCGTCGACGTCGCCGACGCGAACCTCACCCAGGCCCGGGCCCAGGTCAGCCAGAAGGCCGCCGCGCAGTCGGTCGCCCGAACGAACCTCGATCACACGGTGATCCGCTCGCCGATCGACGGCACCGTGGTCGCGCGGAACGTCGATGTCGGCCAGACCGTCGCCGCCTCGCTGCAGGCGCCGACGATCTTCACGATCGCCCAAGACCTCACGAAGATGCGCGTCTACGCCAAGACCGACGAATCCGACGTCGGTAGCCTGAAATTGGGCCAGCCGGTGACCTTCAAGGTGGATGCGTTCCCGAAGGAGCGATTCACGGGCTCGCTCACCCAGATTCGCATGAACCCGACGATGGTGCAGAACGTCGTCACCTACGACGCGATCGTCGACTTCGACAATGTCGGGATGCGGCTGTTTCCCGGCATGACCGCCTACGTGTCGATGTCCGTGGCCACCGTCTCGAACGTTCTCAAGCTCCCGAACGCCGCGCTCCGGTACAAACCGCCGATGGAGCCCGACGAGGTCGTCGCGCTGTACAAGAAGTACGGAATCGAGCCGGGCGAGGCCGCCGCGGATGGGTCCCTCAGCGGGAAGAGTGGGCGCCGGGCCGAGACCGCGATCGTATGGAAGCTGCGCGCCGACAGCTCCATCGAGCCGCTGAAGGTCGCCCTGGGGATCACCGACCACGCATTCACGGAGGTGACCTCGGTTCTCGCGGGCCAGCTCAAGGCCGGAGACGAGCTGCTCACGCGGTCGGTCACGTCGAAGGCGCAAGCCCCCACCGGCCAGGGCGTGCGGCGGTAGGCCGGTGCCGGATGCGCCGATCATCCGTGTGGACGACGTCCACAAGTACTACGCGATGGGCGAGACGAAAGTGCACGCGCTCCGGGGCGTCAGCGTGGACATCGAACCCGGCGGGTTCGTCGCGATCATGGGCGCGAGCGGCAGCGGCAAGTCCACTCTGATGAACATCCTCGGGTGTCTCGACCGACCCAGCGCCGGCCGGTACCTGCTCGAAGGGGTCGATGTCTCGGGACATGACAAGCTGGCCCTCGCCACCATCCGCAATCTCAAGATCGGGTTCGTCTTCCAGGGGTTCAACCTGCTGCCCCGCACGACGGCTCTCGAGAACGCCGCGCTGCCGACGCTCTACTCGCCGGTCGACAAGGCCGAACGAGGCAGACGCGCCGCCGCCGCTCTCACGCTGGTCGGGCTCGCCGATCGATCGGAGCACTTTCCGTCGCAGATGTCGGGAGGGCAGCAGCAGCGCGTGGCGATCGCGCGCGCCCTGGTCAATCGCCCTTCGATCCTGCTGGCGGACGAGCCGACCGGAAACCTCGACAGCCGAACGTCCGTGGAGATCATGGAGATCTTCCAGACGCTCAATGACGAGGGGCTGACGATCGTGCTCGTGACCCACGAGCACGACATCTCGCAATTCGCCAAGCGCGTCATCGTCTTTCGAGACGGGAAGATTCGCAGGGACGAGCCCGTCGCCGGCCGGCCGCGGGCAACCGCCGTTCTGAAGACGCTGCCCGCGCTCGAAGACTAGCGACCATGTCTTTCGCCGATCCGGGACGTATCACTCCTTGTCCGAGGTGAGCCGATGCGACATGCCGTGCTCCTGGTTCCGATCGCCCTCTTCGCTTCGAGCGGCCGCGCGGCCGACCCGACCGCGCGACAGATCGTCGAGCGCTGGCGCGAGGCGGTGCACGCGCCCGCGCCGGGCAAGCCGCGGACCGCGGCGCTCGTCGCGACGTCCAGGGAGGGGGGAATCCCCGGCAAGGTGGAGGAGTGGCTGACGACCGCGGGGGACTACCGGGTCGTCGTCACGCGCGAGTTCGACGAGACCGAGATCGTCCTCACCGGGCGCTCGCAGCTCCGGCGCGATTGGAACGGATTCCTGCGCCGGGTCGAAGGCGAGGAGCTGGCGCGGCTCCGGTCCGACACGTTCGAGCGAAGCGTGCTCGCGTTCGGGCCGCCGAAGGCGATGGAGGCCGCCGCCGTCTCCAGGAGCGCCGACGGGAAGCAGTACGTCCTGAAGCTGACGGCGCCGGGCGGTAAGCCGGTGTCCTGGACGGTCGACGGCGCCACCGCGCTGCCGGTCCGATACGAGCGCCCCGGCGAGGACAGCGTGATCGCGACCACGTACTCCGATTGGCGCGACCTCGGCGGCGTGCGAACGCCGTCGCACGGCAAGGTCACCGAGACCGACAAGCCCGATTACGAGTGGGACCGGTCCGCCCTGGAGCTCGCGGCGGGATTGTCTCCCGATCGTTTCGCGGCGCCCAAGGCGGGGCCGTCGGACGTCCGCATGGATGCCGTGGTGCCGCCGATTCCGTTCGACTTCCCCAGCGCGCACATCGTGTTCAAGGCGTCGATCAACGGCCGTCCGCCGATCTGGTGGCTCCTCGATACCGGAGCCGACCAGCAGGCGATCAACTCGACGCGGATGGCCGACTTCGGCTTGAAGAGCTACGCGGCGACCCAGACGACCGGCGGCGGCGGCACCGCCGACTACGAGTTCGCCTCGGGGGCGACCTTCACGCTTCCCGGTGTCACGCTACGCGACCAGCACGTCGCGCTGATCGACCAGACGGGGCTCGAGCGCGCGCTGGGCATCCCCCTCGGCGGCCTCCTCGGGTTCGACTTCATCAGCCGCTTCGTCGTCGAGATCGACTACGACAAGAAGCTGCTCACTCTCCATGATCCCGCGAAGTGGACATACACCGGCGGCGGCTTCATCGTCCCGGTCGTCTTCGACAACGGCATCCCGTTCACCAACGCGACGATCGCGGTCCCGACGAAGCCCGCGATCCCGGCTTACTTCGTGCTCGACTTCGGCGCGCAGGAGACGATGACGCTGACGTCGCCGTTCGTGAAGGCGAACGATCTGGCCCGCCTGGCGCAGACCAACGCCACCGTGAACCGCCCGGCCGGCCTCGAGAAGGAGTTCTTCGCCCAGAACAACGTCCGCGGGCGCGTCGAGAAGCTCACGATCGGCAAGATGACCGTGACGAACATCCCCATCAACATGTCGGTCAACACCGAGGGGGCGTACGCGAGCGAGAGTTTCTCGGGCACGGTCGGCGAGTCGATCTTCCGGCGCTACCACGTCTTCCTGGACTACGCGCGGCAGCGGATCATCTTCGAGTCGACCGCCGAGGTGGACAAGCCGTTCCCGGAGCGGCGTACGTTCGGCCTCTCGGTCCTCGCCGCGGGCGCGGACCTCCACACGTTTCCCGTGATGGCGGTGCGGCCCGGTTCTCCCGCGGAAAAGGCGGGCTTCAGGAAGGGGGACGTGCTCGTCTCGGTCGACGGCACGCCCGCATCCGACTTCACGCTCGGCAATCTGGGCACGTGGCTGTCCAAGGAGGGCGAGAAACACCAGGTCGTCGTCGCGCGCGGCGAGGAGAAGGTCACGCTCGCGGTGGAGGTCGAGCTCGTCTCGCTGGACGCGAAGTAGACTACGCACGATGATCGCGTCGGAACGCGAGGAGTTCCTCCAGCGCCTGGCCTTGTTCGGCGACCTCGAGGCCGGCGAGCTCAAGGCCCTTGCCGCTGTCGCCCAGGTCGTCCAGTTCCCGGCGTCGGCGCTGATCTTCCGGGAGGGCGAAGCCGGCGACTGCGCCTACGTCGTCGTGCGGGGTTCCGTCCAGGTCTTCGCCATCGATCGTAACGGCGACGAAGTCGTCCTGGCGCAGTTCGGGGAGCTCGGCCACGTCGGCGAGCAATCACTGTTGCCCGGCCGCTCCGGGCGTCGTAATGCGAGCCTCCGCGCGTGCGAGGACACGACGCTACTCCGCATCCCGAAAGCTGAGTTTCAGACGATTCTCGCGCAACGACACACGCTGAGAGAGCTGCTGTCCGAGACGGGAGCGCATCAGGTCCGGGCGAACATGATCCGCACCGCGCGGCTGGCCCGGATGTGGGCGCTGTTCATGTTCGTCAATGGATTCATCAGCATCGGCATCCTCTGCGGGCTGGCGATGGTGTTCCGGACGCCCTTCATCTTTCCCTCGCTCGGAGCGACCGCCTTCCTCGTGTTCTTCACGCCCACGACGCCGGCCGCGAGCCCACGAAACGCTCTGTGCGGTCACGCCCTCGGTATCACTTGCGGGTATGCGGCACTCTGGGTGACCGGATTGCATCATGCCGGGCCGGCCATCTACGCGGAGCTTGGTTGGGCCAGGGTCCTGGCCGCGGCCCTTTCCCTGGCCTCGATTGGAGCGCTGATGATTCTCCTGAACGTTCCCCATCCCCCGGCTGGGGCGACGACGTTGATCGTGTCGCTTGGAATCATCAGCAAGCCGGCGTACCTCGTCGTCCTCGAGCTCGCCGTCGGCCTGCTCGTGGGACAGGCGATCGTCATCAATCGACTGACCGGCGTGAGGTACCCGCTCTGGGCGAGCGTCCCGGCGCCACGGATCGGCGCGCTGGCCGGCCGTGACGCGCTGCAACGATTCATGCGTCGCTCGGCGGACTAGAACGGTCAGGGGTGCGCCGGCGAAGATGTCGGCTATTTTTTTTGCGCGGGTGCCACGGCGGCCTTATACGCCGCGCAATAGAGGCGAAATGCTTCCTTGAAGTGCCCGCCCGTGCGCTGGACGTCGCCCGCCGCGAGCTTGTCGCTTGCCCCGTTCGCCGTCTCGCCCGAAGCGAGGACGTGCTGAATCGTGTCGTTGACGATGCTCCGCACGAGCTCGAGCCGACCGCCGTTCGCTTCGGGAAGGTAGAGCGAGCCGTACGGCAGGCCCTGCTGCAAGGCCCGTTCGATTTCGAGGCGGACGGTGAGATCTTCGAGCTGCTTCGTCTGCGCCGACGAGACCTCGGCCATTTGTCCGGCGGCGAACGTCACGGCGTTCGTCAGCTCGAGCTTTGCCGAGCGCACGCTGTCCTGGACTCCCGTTTTCACGCTCGCCAGCTCGGCGCTCAGCCGATCGATCTGTCCGGCACTCGTGTCGGGCGTGCGCGCCAGCGACGGTTCGCAAGCAATGGTGAGGTCCTGAATCGATCGCGCGGCAAAAAAGGCGAGGCTGCTTCCGACGCAGGCCTGCGACAGACTTCCTTCCGATCCCTGCTCCGCCGCGAACTTCTCGCAGATCCTGGCCTGAACAGGCAGCTGGCCGTCCACGTCGAGCGCATCCAGGAAGAGCAAGAACAGCTCTCGCTTGCGCGAAGGATCGCAGAGCTCGGCCGCGGACTGAAGCGAGCTTACGCGCGCTTCCATCCGGGAGAGCGCCGCCGTGAGCTGGGAAAGGTAGGGCATGAACTCCCCCATCGGGTCGAGTTCGCTTCCCTTGGCCCCAGTCACCCGCTCGTGAACGCCGTCGAGCACGCTGAGGAACGACGCCTCGTTCGGCGTCCAGCGTGCCAGCGCTCGCGTCACCTCCAGGAGGCGGAGGATTCGATCCTTCGGCTTCTCGCTCTGGTTCCCCTGCCCTTCCACATGCGGCGTGACGCCGCCCGGCCCGGGAACGGTTTCGGGCGCCGGTGACGAGCTGTCGGCCTGGGCGTGAACCGCTCGTGCCGCGAAGAGGACGGTCAACGCTAGGATTCTTGAGCGCATGGGAGCTCCGCTGGGGTCCGGCCCGATGAAGCGATCGATTATACGGGTCAGGACGGCGGAGGGCCTCGATGCGGCGATTTTTCGCGGGACGCGAGCCTACTTCAAGCTGGCGATCAGGTTCTCGCTCAAGCGCGTGTACTCGGCCTTGGCCTCCCCTTGTTCCTTCGCGGCAAGATCGAGCGCTTGCTTGGCCGCCGCCATGGCACCCGGCTTGTCGCCGGCCTTCTTCAGGATCAGGCCCTCGCGATAGATGAGCCACACCGCATCGGGCTGCTTCTTGGCGGCGGCCTGGATCCATTCCTTCGCGAGCTTCATGTCGAGGTCGTTCTCGTAGTAGAACATCGCGGCCTCGAAATAGGGCTTGTCGCCGCTGCCGGCCATGGCGGCTTCGATCTGCGGCTTGACCTTCGACACGACGTCGGTATCGATCTCGACGGGGACCTTCGTCTTCTCCCACGCGATGACGATGTTCGCCTTGCCGGCGCGCACGTCCTGCACGCTGATCGTCATCGTCTCGAGCGGCTCGGCCATGGCGACGGACTTCACCTTGACGCGCGCCTGGTCATCCTTTTGGTTGTAGGCGTACGAGCCCCATTCATCGACGACCTTGTCGAGGATCACGGTCCACTCGGTCTCGCCGGGGATCGTGAACATGGCGTACGAGCCCGCGGGCACGGCCGCTCCGCCGAACTTGACGTCGGTGCTGAACGTGACCTTGGTCGCCGCGTTGGCGCCGGTGCGCCAGATCTGGCCGAAGGGCACGAGCCCGCCGAAGATCTTGCGTTCGCGCACGCTCGGCCGCGAGTAGTCGATGGAGACGTCGGTCACGCCGACGCGCTGCTTCACGGATCCGAGTGGGCTCGCCTGCGGGAAGTCGATCTTCTTGGCCTCTTCGGCGTGCAGGACGGACGCGGAGAAGAGTGCGAGGGAAACGAGCAGAGCCGTTGGGTTTCTCATGACCGCACATTCTAGCCAAAGCGCGGGGTCCGTGTAAAATCTTGTGGCCCTCGTCAAACCAAGGAGAACCTGCATGCTCCGCACCCTGCGCGCCGCTGTCCTTGTCGCCGCCGCTGCGGTTCCCGCGTTCGCCCAAGGGCTCGAAGTTCCCGCCCCCAGCTCGAAAGCCAGGGTCGAACAGCGCGTCGGCGTCACCGATTTTTCGGTGGATTACTCCAGCCCGGCCGCCCGTGGCCGCAAGATCTTCGGAGGTCTGCTGCCCTACGACAAGCTGTGGCGGACGGGGGCCAACGCGTGCACCAAGCTCGCCGCGAGCCGCGACTTCACGTTCGGTGGGAAACCGGTTCCCAAGGGAACGTACTCGGTGTTCTCGATCCCCGGCGCGTCGGGGTGGACCGTGATCCTGAACAAGAACGTCGAGATCGCCGGCACGGACGGCTACGACGCGAAGGACGACGTGGCCCGCGTCGAGGTGAAGCCGGAGACGATTCCGCCGCGCGAGCGGATGACCTTCCTGTTCAGCGACTCGACCGATGAGGCGACGCGCCTCGATCTCGAATGGGAGACGACGCGCGTGTCCGTTCCGATCACGGTGGAGACGGGAGCCTTCGTGAGGGCCAGCATCGATACGGCGGTCGCCGATGCCTGGCGCCCGCTTTACCAGGCCGGCCGCTACCTCATCGAGAACAACGGCGACGTCGACACGGCGATCAAGTATCTCGACACGTCGATCGGGATTCAGAGCAACTGGTCGAACAACTGGTGGCGCGCCCAGGGGCTCGCCAAGAAGGGACGCACCGCGGACGCCATCGCCGCCGGCGAGCGCGCCCTGGAGCTCGGCAAGGGGAACACTACCTTCGAGAACGTTTTCAAGGCCGACGTGCAAAAGACGATCGACGGCTGGAAGAAGGGCAAGGCCTGATCCCGCGCAGCGTGTTCGACGCCTACGTCTCAGGCTCTGCGGGGGCGCTGTACGGTACGCACTTCGCCCGCTCGGAAGACTGGGACGCGGCACGCCGCGTGGCGCGCCCGCTGAGCCCCGGCCTCGCCACGGCCCTCGAAGCCCAGAACGCCGCCTACGAGGCGAGTCCCGCGCGTGACGCGCATCTGCGGGCGTTGCGCGAAGGAGCATGCGCCGTGGTGACCGGCCAGCAAACGGGACTCTTCCTCGGTCCTCTCTTCACCCTGTACAAGGCCGCGTCGACGATCCGGCTCGCGCGGTGGCTCGCGGAGCGATGGAACGCGCCGGTGGTGCCGGTATTCTGGCTCCAGACCGAAGACCACGATGCCGCGGAGATCGCCGTGTGCCACATCGCTCGCGGCGGCGACGAACCGCTGACGCTCGCGCTTCCCGTCGCGGAAGGCGCGGTCTCGGTCGCCAAGCGCGTGCTTCCGGACGAGGTGAGCGCTCGGTTGGCCGAGCTCGCCGGCGCGGTCGCGCATCTTCCCCACGGCGACGAGCACGTCGCGATGCTCTCGCGCCATTACCGTCCCGGCACGGGCTGGGGCCGCGCATTTGCCGGGGTGCTGTCGTCCCTGTTCGTCGAGGAAGGCCTGGTGCTCCTCGATCCGGGCGACCCGGCGCTCGCCCCGCTCGCGGCGCCCGTGCACCGGCGTGCGCTGACCGACGCGGCGTCGATCGCGAGCGCGCTCGTGGAGCGTGCGGCGACCCTCGAGGCGTCCGGATTCCATGCGGGCGTGCACGTGAGGCCCGGCGCTCCTCTCTCGTTCTTTCACCCCGAAGGGGCCGGCGGCCCTCGCTATCGCCTCGCGAAAGACACTGACGGCTTCGTCGAAGTCGGCGGAGCGCGGCGACGAACGCTTCCGGAGCTGCTGGCGGGGCTGGATCGCGACCCGGCGTCGTTCACCACGAGCGCGCTCTTGCGGCCGATCCTCCAGGACACCTGGCTTCCGACGATCGCGTACGTGGGCGGGCCCGCGGAGGTCGCCTATTTCGCGCAGCTGCAACCGATCTACGCGGCGTTCGACGTCGCGATGCCTATCGTCGTTCCCCGCGCGCAGCTCAGGCTCCTGGAGCGCCCGACCCGGCTCGCGCTTTCGCGTCGCGGATTGACCGCGGCCGAGGCGATCAGGCCGCTCGACGATCCTGTCACCCTCACGATGCCGGTGTCGCCCGAGCCATCGGACGGAGAGCGGCTGACCCGGCGTCTCGTCGCCGGCGTCGACCGCTTGCTCGACGAGGCCGCACCGGAAGTCGCCGCGGCGGGCGAACGCGCCGCGAAGGCGCTGGAGAAGACGCGCAGGGCGATGTCGCGGTCCGCCGTCAAGCTGGGACGGAGCGTGGACCGGGCGGTGTCGCTGCGCGATCGCGAAGCCGTCTCCGAACTCGAGGGGATCCGCGCCCGCCTTTTCCCGCGCGGCGTCCCGCAGGAGCGATTCTTCGCGCCGGCGTCGTTTTGTGCCCGTTACGGGCAGCGCGCGTTCATCGATCGTGTTCTGGCCGCGGCCGAGCCTTTGCGGACCGGCTTTCACGACGTCATCCTCTGAAGCCCAGCCATGAGCTCCCCCTACGGCATCGACGTCCTCGCGTTCGGCCCTCACCCGGACGACATCGAGATCTTCTGCGGCGGAGTCGTGATCACGCTGGCCGCCCTGGGCTATCGGACGGGCATCGTCGATCTCACCCGCGGCGAGCTGGCGAGTCAGGGCACACCGGAGGGGCGCGCGAAGGAGGCCGAGGCCGGGGCCGCGGTCATGGGCGTCGCCTGGCGGACCAATCTGGGACTCCCCGACGGGTTCATCGACGCCTCGGCGGGCTCACCCCATCTGCAGCCGGCCGTCGCTTCCTTGAGGGCGCACCGGCCGGAGCTCGTGCTCCTTCCCTGGAACGAAGAGCGCCACCCCGATCACGTCGCCGCCTCCCGGCTGATGAGCCGGGCCGTGTTCTTCGCCGCGTTGCCGCGCTTCGACGACGGAGCCGGCGGAGCGCCCTTCACGCCGCGGCAGGTGCTCTACTACGAGATGCGCCACCGCATGCGTGCGAGCTTCATCGTCGATACCTCGGCCGCCTGGGACAAGAAGGCGCAGGCGATCTCGTGCCACGAGAGCCAGGTGGCGCGCGGCGCCGCCGGTGCGCCCACGCTGATCAGCGCGCCGCTCGCGATCGCCGCCATCGAAGCCCGCGACCGTTACCGCGGCAGCGAGATCGGCGTCCGTTACGGCGAGGCGCTGCGCACCCCGCAGGCGCTGGGAATCGCCGACCCGCTCGCTTTCCATCGTGCGCACTCGTTTCCGGCGGCGCACGCCTTCGAGTCGCGCCGTTGAGCCGGCCGCTGTCCATCGGCATCGTCTGCTTCTCGAACCTCGGGGGAAGCGGCACCGTGGCGACCCAGCTGGCGGCGGGACTGTCCGAGCGCGGACACACGGTTCACGTCATCGTCCGGGCGCCGCTCAGCAGGAGCCTTCCGCGCTCCGAACGGCTCCTCGTGCACGAGGTGTCCGTGCCGGCGCATCCGGCGCTGGTCTACGCGCCGTACGGGCTGGCGCTGGCATCGAGCCTCGTCCACGTCGCGAACGAGCACGGACTCGACGTCGTGCACGTGCACTACGCCATCCCTCACGCGACGAGCGCGTATCTGGCCCGCCAGGTGCTGGGAGCCGGCGCCCCGCGCGTCGTGACCACGCTGCACGGCAGCGACGTCACGCAAATCGGAAGCGACCCTCGCTACCTCCCGACGACGCGGTTCGCGGTGAGCCAGGCGGACGGCGTCACCGTGCCGTCCGAGTTCCTGAAGGCCGAGGCCCATGCACGGCTCGGTCTCGACGCCTCGTTTCCGATCGAGGTCATCCCGAACTTCGTGGACACCGCGCTCTTCGCGCCCGCCGCCGCGCGCGATCGCGCGCACTTCGATGCGATCTTCGAGGCCGCGGGAGGCGATCCGGCCGACCGCGGCTCACCCGTGCTGTTCCACGTCTCGAGCTTCCGTCCGGTCAAGCGCGTCACGGACCTCGTGGAGGTCCTCGCCCGCGTGCGCCGCAGCGTGCGGGCACGGCTCGTGCTGGTCGGCGACGGACCCGAGCGGGAACGGTTGCTCGAGCGGGCGCGCGCGCTCGGCGTGGCGCGCAGTATCCTGCTGCTCGGAATCCAAGCGGAGTTCGTGAGCCACCTGCGGCACGCGGACGCGTTCCTGTTTCCCAGCGAGAGCGAGAGCTTCGGCGTCGCGGCGCTCGAGGCCTCGAGCTGCGGCGTGCCGGTCGTCGCCTACCGCGTCGGGGGCCTCCCCGAGGTGGTGACCGAGGACGTGGGCCGGCTCATCGAGCCGTACGACCTCGAGGCGATGGCGACCCGAACGCTCGAGCTGCTCACGAACCCCGGTCTGCGCGACGCGCTCGGAAACGCCGCGCGGGCGCGCGCCGAGAGCCGGTTCCGCCGCGATGCCGCGATCGATCGCTATGAAAACCACTATCGCCGCGTGCTCGAACGCACGTCGTCGGAGGCCGTGTGAGCCGTGCGCTTCGCCTCGTTGGTCTGGCCGCAATCCTGGCCTCTCCGGCCGCCGCCCAGGAGGTCCCGATGGATGCTGGACATCTCGCGCACGCCGTGGATCGCCTGGGCGTGACCGCGCGCGTGCTGTACGTCGGGGCCCACCCCGACGACGAGAACACGCGCCTGCTCGCTTACCTCGCGAACGTGCGGCACGTCACGGCGGCGTACCTGTCGATGACGCGCGGGGGCGGCGGCCAGAACCTCATCGGGCCCGAGCTGGCGGACCTGCTGGACGTCATCCGCACCGAGGAGCTCCTCGCGGCGCGTCGCATCGACGGCGCGCAGCAGCGGTTCACGCGTATGCGGGACTTCGGGTACTCGAAATCCGCCAAGGAGACGCTCGAGATCTGGGGACATGACAAGGCCTTGTCCGACGTCGTGTGGGTGATCCGCACGTTTCAGCCCGACGTCATCGTCACGCGATTCGACGAGAAGCCGCCCAACCACGGGCATCACACGGCCTCGGCGATCCTGGCGCGCGAAGCCTTCGCGGCCGCGGCGGATCCGGCCCGGTTTCCCGAGCAGCTGAAGAACGGCGTCAAGGCGTGGCAGGCCACGCGGCTGGTCCACAACGTTCCCAACTGGAGCGACGAGCCGCCTCCGGCGGGGGCGGTGAGCCTCGATGTGAGCGCATACGACGCCCGTCTCGGCCTTTCGACCGGCGAGCTGGCGGCGCTGTCGCGCAGCCAGCACCGCAGCCAGGGATTCGGCGTCTCGGCCGATCGCGGCGCCACGACCGAACGATTCGTCCTCCTCGCGGGGAAGCCGTTCACGACGGACATCCTCGACGACGTCCCACGCGGGTGGGAGCGATTCGGGGCGCCCGGCACCAAGGTGGGACGCGCCCTCGATGAGGCCCGGACCGAGCTTTCGCGCGACGCGCCTGAGCGCGCGGTGCCGGCGTTGCTCGCGGCGCGCGCGGCGCTGGACGCCGTTCCGGACGATCCCCGGGTGCGCGACGCGTCGGCCGCGCTCGGGCCCGTGATCGCGGCGGCCGCCGGGCTGTTCGCGCGCGCGAGCGCGCCGATTCCGCTCCTCGTTCCCGGCGGGAGCGCGAAGCTCTCCGTCGAGATCGTGCTGCAGCGTCCGGCGGGACTCTCGCTGACGCGCGTGACGTTTCCCGACGGATCGTCCCAGGACGTACAGGCGGCCCTCGTCACGGGCGAGAAAAAGGTCCTCGAGCACGACACCCTGGTGGCGGCGGCGACACCCGTCTCGATTCCCTACTGGCTCGCCGATTCCTCCGCGTCCGCCCTGACGGGCCAGCCTCGCGACCCGGCCCCGCTCGTCGTCACCGCGAGCTTCGCCGGGAAGGACGGGACGTTCGACCTCAGGCTTCCCGTCGTGTACGCCTGGACCGACCCGACGCGCGGCGAGCGTCTGCGCGAGGTCCTGGTGGCGCCGCCGGCGACGGTCACCCCGGTGCGCGCGGCGTCGATGTCGTTGAACGGGAAGCCGGCGCCTGTCGTGCTGCGCGTGCATGCGTCGCGCGACGGGGTGAAGACGAGCGTGAGCCTGCCGGTTCCCCCGGGCTGGCGCGTGGAGCCGCCCTCGGTCCCCATCGAGCTGGCGAAGGCCGGGGACGAGACGACCGCGCGGTTTGCGGTCACGCCTCCCGCCGGCGCCGCGGCAAGCACGTTGACGCCCGTGCTCGACGGCTTCGGGCCGGCCGTCCGCGAGGACGTCATCGACTACCCGCACATCCCGCTGCAGGACGTGCTGCAGCCGGCCCGGGTGCGCGTGGCTCCCCTCGTCGCGGAAGTGCCCGACGGGGTGGTCGGCTACATCGAGGGATCCGGCGACAGCGTCGCGGACGACCTGGCTCATCTGGGGATGCGCGTCGAGCTCCTGGACGACGACGCTCTCCGGAACGCCGACCTGTCGCGCTTCCACGCGATCGTCGTCGGGATCCGGGCGTTCAACACCCGCGCCGCCGTGCGCGCCCAGCAAGACCGTCTGATGCGCTACGTCGAGGGCGGCGGCACGCTCGTCGTGCAATACAACACGCAGAGCCGGCTGGGGCCGCTCGAGGGACGCGTCGGGCCCTATCCGCTGACGATCGGCCGCGGGCGCGTCACCGACGAGCGCGCGACGATGACGCCGCTCGTCCCCGGCCATGAGCTGCTGACCCGGCCGAACGCGATCGGGCCGTCGGATTTCGAGGGCTGGGTGCAAGAGCGCGGCCTCTACTTCGCCGAGACGTGGGATGCGAAGTACACGCCGGTCTTCTCCGCCGCCGATCCGGACGAGAAGCCGCTCGAGGGAAGCTTGCTGTTCGCGCGATACGGCAAGGGGCGCTACGTCTTCACCGGTCTCGCCTTCTTCCGGCAGCTGCCGGCCGGAGTCCCGGGCGCGTACCGGCTCTTCCTCAACTTGATCGGCACGGCGCCTTGACCTCCGAGGAGGAGAAACCGCCCGTTCTGGGGTCGTGGCGCAACGTGTACCTTCTCGTCGCGTCCGTTCTCTTCGTCCTGATCGGCCTGTTCTACGCGCTCACGAGATGGGCCTCGTGAGCGGGCTCGACTGGGCCGTCCTCGTCGGCACCATCACCTTCATCGTGATCTACGGCGCGTGGAAGACGCGCGGTGCCGCCGACATGGCCTCCTACTTCCGCGGCGATTACAGCCTGCGCTGGCCGACCATCGGCCTGTCGATCATGGCCACCCAGGCCAGCGCCATCACCTTCCTGTCGACGCCCGGCCAGGCGTTCGAAGACGGCATGCGGTTCGTGCAGTTCTATTTCGGGCTGCCGCTGGCGATGATCGTGATCGCGGCGGTGTTCGTCCCGATCTACCACAGGCTCAAGGTCTACACGGCGTACGAGTATCTCGAGCATCGGTTCGACGTGCGCGTCCGCTACCTGGGCGCCCTGCTCTTCCTGCTGCAGCGTGGGCTCTCGGCGGGGATCACGATCTACGCGCCGGCGATCATCATGAGCACGATCCTCGGGTGGCCGCTCCAGATGACGATCGTCGCGCTGGGGGCTCTGGTCATCGTCTACACGGTGGTCGGCGGCACCGCCATGGTGAGCGAGACACAGAAGCACCAGATGGTGGTCATGATGGGCGGGCTGGCGGTGGCGCTCGGGCTGATCCTCTTCAGGCTCCCCGCCGGCGTGACGACCGTGGATGCCGTGCGCCTTGCGGGCGCGCTCGGACGGATGAACGTCGTCGACTTCCACCTCGACGTCCACAGCCGCTATACCTTCTGGTCCGGCATCACCGGCGGCTTCTTCCTGGCCATGGCCTACTTCGGCACCGATCAGTCGCAGGTGGGGCGGTACCTCTCGGGCCGGTCGGTCACCGAGAGCCGCCTGGGCCTGCTGTACAACGGCTTGTTCAAGGTGCCGATGCAGTTCGTCATCCTCTTCATCGGCGTCATGGTCTTCGTCTTCTATCTGTTCGTGCGGCCGCCGGTCTTCTTCAACGGCGCCCTGCTGGCCCGGGTGGCGGCCGGACCTCACGGCCCCGAGCTGGCCACGCTCGAGCGCCGGTTCGATGACGCGTTCGAGGCTCAGCGCGCGGCGGCGACGGCGTTCGCCGGCGCCTCCGATCAGGGCCGCGACGCCGCCGGGACCGAGCTCCGGTCCGCGGCCGCTCGTGCCGCGGCGGTTCGCGCCGACGCGAAGGCGCTCATCAAGCGCGCCGCCCCCGGCACGGACACCAAGGACGCCGACTACGTTTTCCTGAGCTTCGTCCTGCGCTACGTCCCGTCCGGGCTCGTCGGGTTGCTGCTCGCCGCGATCCTGTGCGCCTCGATGAGCTCGACGTCGAGCGAGCTGGCCGCCCTGGGCTCGACGACGACGGTCGACTTCTTCAAGCGGCTGCGGCCGCGGCCCTCGACACCGCGCCAGGACCTCATGGCGTCGAAGCTGTTCACGGCGGGGTGGGGGGCGATCGCGATCGGCTTCGCGGGGGTCGCCGGGCTGATCGACAACCTGATCCAGGCCGTCAACATCCTGGGATCGATCTTCTACGGCACCCTGTTGGGCCTGTTCGCCGTGGCGTTTTTCGTCCGGCGGGTCTCGGGGACTCCGGTCCTGATCGCGGCCGCCGTGGCGCAAGCGACAGTCCTCGTGCTGTTCTTCACCTCCGAGATCGGTTTTCTCTGGTACAACGTCATCGGCTGCGGGATCGTCATCGCGCTCTCCTCGCTTCTCGAGTGGCTCCGGCCCACCGCGTCCGCGCCGGCTTGACTCGATCTCTGAGTCCGCGTCCCGATCAGGGTGCCCGCATTCTCCGCGCGCCCTCAGGCCCGAGGCGCGGCCAGCGTGCTGTGCGACCGACCGTAGCCGAAATAGATGCCAAGGCCGATCACCAGCCAGATAACCAGCCGCGCCCAAGTGTCGAGAGGCAGTCCGATCATCAGGAACACGCAGCTGACGATGCCGCCAATCGGCACCAGTGGCACCCACGGACAACGGAAGGGCCGCTTCAGGCCGGGCTGGGTTCTGCGCAGATAGAGGATCGCGGCACACACGACGACGAAGGCGAATAGCGTGCCGATGCTGACGAGCTCGCCGAGGATTCCGATCGGGACCAAACCGCCGACGATGCCGACCACCAGGCCGAGAATCAGCTGTCCGCGGTAAGGCGTCCGAAACCTCGGGTGCACGGTCTGAAAAGCCGACGGCAGCAGGCCATCGTTGGACATGGTCAAGAAGATCCGGCTCTGACCGTAGAGGAAGACCAGGATGACGGACGTGAGGCCCGTCAGCGCGCCGAACTTGACCAGGAATGCAAGCCATGGCGCGCCGATCACGTCGATACCGACGGCGATGGGATCGGGGACATTGAGCTGCTGGTACGGCACGAGCCCGGTCAGTACCGCCGCCACCGCCATATAGAAGGTGGTGCAGATGATGAGCGAGCCGAGGATGCCGATCGGCATGTCGCGTTGCGGATTCTTTGCTTCCTGCGCAGCCGTCGACACCGCATCGAAGCCTATGAACGCGAAGAAGACGACCGAGGCGCCGCGCAGCACACCGCTCAATCCGAACTGCCCGAATTGACCTGTGTTCGGCGGGATGAACGGCTGCCAATTCGCCCTGACAACGTGGGCCGCGCCGGCGGCGATGAATACCAGCACCACGGCCACCTTCACCGCAACGATCACCACGTTGAAGCGGGTCGACTCACGGACGCCGACGATCAAGAGAGCGGTCAGCCCGGCGACGATCAGAAACGCCGGCAAGTTGAACCAGGCGCTCACCTGCGTCCCGTCGGCGAGCGCCACGAGCGTGCCGGGCGACGCCGTGAGCTGGGCTGGGAGGGTCACTCCGAGGTCGCGCATCAGGCTGACCGCATAGCCGGACCACCCGACCGAGACCGTCGCGCCGACGGTCGCATACTCGAGAATGAGATCCCAGCCGATCAGCCACGCGATCGGCTCGCCTAGACTGGCGTACGCGTACGTATAGGCGCTGCCCGCAATCGGGATCAATGACGCAAACTCGGCGTAGCAAAGCCCGACAAAACCGCAGGCGATCGCACCGATGACGAACGACAGCATGATCCCCGGTCCCGCGTACTGAGCGGCGGCGGTTCCGGTGATCACGAAGATACCGGCGCCGATGATCGCGCCGACGCCGAGTGCGATCAGATGCCAAGGCCCGAGTGCCCGATCCAAGGTGCTCGCATCCGCGCCCTGCATCAATTGCTGGACCGATTTTCGCCGTGTTAGTCCTGAACCGCCCATGAATTCCCCTCGGGTTTCGAAAGATCACCCCCATTCGATCCATTGGGCTCAGCATAACGTGGTTACCCACGGTTGCTGCCATGCGGAGGCTGGGATTGGCGGGCGCATGAGCTCACAACTCCTTGGCCCACTTCTCCCTGGGAGAAGGAGGGTCGGCCTTGAAGTATGGTCCGCCTCAGGTCCAGGCGCTTCTTGACTTCACCCGGGCCCAGCTTCAAGCTCGGGCGAAATGATGCGTCACGCCAGGCTCCCCGCGGTCGGCGAGACCGAGGCCCCCGGAGGTTCCGTGACGCAGACGAATCTCGCCACCGGATCGCTCCTCGCGATCGCGATCGGTTACGTCTTGCTCGAGGCCACGCTCAACGGATGGCGCGGGTACGGGTTTTTCAGCGACGAGCTCTACTACATCGCCTGTTCGAAGCGGCTCGCTTTCGGCTACGTCGACCATCCTCCGCTGGCCCCGTTCCTACTGCGTGGCGTTCGCGCGGTCCTCGGGGACTCGTTGCCCGCCATCCGGATACCCGCGGCGGTCGCCGGGGCGGCCACGGTCTTCCTCGCCGGCCGCATGGCCTGGCGCCTGGGCGGGAACGCCTTTGCACAGACGCTGGCGGCCCTCGCGGTGGCGGCCGCGCCAGGACTCATGATCCTCTTCGGTTTCTACTCGACGAACGCGTTCGAGATCCTCATCTGGGTCGTCTGCGCCGACCTGGTCATGGTTCTGACCGCGGGAGGGGATCCCAGGCTCTGGCTGGCGGTGGGCGTCGTGTTGGGACTCGGTCTAGAGGACAAGCACACGACCGCGGTCTTCGGCGCCGCGCTCGCCGTCTCGCTCGTGGCCACTCCCGCCCGGAGGCTCCTTCGCGGCCCGTGGCCGTGGCTCGGGCTCCTCGTGGCGCTCCTCGTGTTCGTTCCGAACTTGATCTGGGAGGTCCGCCATCAATGGATCTCCCTGGAGTTCTACCGCACGGCCGTCGCCGTCAAGAACGTCCCGACGTCGTCGCTCGGTGCGGCGTTCGGGCAAATGTTGTTCATGAACCCAGTCATCGCGCCGCTGTGGCTGCTGGGGTTGTGGTTCTACCTCGTCGACCATGCAGGACGGCCGTGGCGGGTCCTCGGAGCGGTGTTCGTGACGCTCTTCGCGCTGATCTTGATAGCCCCCTCGAGCCGTCCCGACCGGATCGCGGGAGCGTACCCGATGCTCCTGGCGGCGGGGGCGGTGGTCCTCGAGCGGCCGGCCCTGCGTCTCTTGCGGAACGCCTTCGTCCCCGTGCTGGCCGCGTCGACCGCTGTCCTTGCGCCGCTGGCGCTACCGCTGCTTTCACCAGTCGGGCTCGCGAGCTACGCGGCGACCCTGCACATCAACCCCCAGATCGAGATCCAGAGACGCAGCCCGGTCCCGCAGTGGGTCGCGGACCGGCTCGGCTGGGAGGATCTGGCGGCGGCCGTTGCCGCGGTCCTGCGCGGGTTGCCCGACGGCGAGCGCCAGAACGCGACCGTACTGGCCGGGGACTACGGGTACGCCGCGGCCCTTGAGCGGTTCGGGCCGGCGATGGGAATCACCCGCGTGATCGGGAATCACAACAACTACTTCCTTTGGGGTCCCGGCGACACATCGCCGAGCGTCGTCGTTGCGTTCGGAATCTCCCGGCGCGACCTCGATCGTCTCTTCGCGAAGGTGGAGCGCGCTGCGGAATTCCGGTGCGACTTCTGCTACCAGGACCGCATGCCGATCTGGGTTGCGCGGGAGCCGCGGATTTCCCTCGCCGAGGCTTGGCCCAGCCTAAAGCATTTCGAGTAGGGCGACCGCTGCCCGACCGTTGACTCGTTGCCTTTTCTCATTACGAAGGTTACGGGAAGCGACCGTATTCTCCGAGCGTTATGGACACCCAGGGTGGACACCTGGGCCCGGTCATGGCGCGGGTTAGACACGAAAGGGTGGCGGACGTTGCGGCAGCACGGGCGAGCCATGGGCACCGACGGTGAAAAGCGTAGGACGCGAGAGGGCTGCGCGAGCCTTTCTCGCCCCTCGGGCGTAGTCAGGGATGAGGCCGTGGAGGTCAAATCGCATGGCAAACAGGAAACCTGCCGTTGGATTACTTGCCACCCTGCTCGTGGCGCTCTCGTCAGGCGATCTCCTGCGGCTTGCTGCGGCGGAGGCGCCATCCTGCGTCGCTCCCGCTCATCCGGATTCGAATGCGCCCGCGGAGATTCCAATCCGGGTCGCGAACAACCACGTGTACCTCAGGATGTGCCTGGGTGGCGAGGCGCGGTGGTTCTGGCTCGACACGGGTGCGGAGCGATCGATTCTCGATCTGGCCGCGGCCGACTCCCTCCACTTGTCCAAGAGAGGAGAGACGCACTCCACGGGCATGGGCCCAGGATCCACGACGGGCGCAAAGATCAAAGGAGGCGAGGTGTTCCTGCCTGAACGACCATCGATGCGCGTGGTGGTGCCCACAGCGCTGCCGGTCGGCACCGGCGGGCTTCAAGGCGAGTCGGTGGCCGGAATCGTCGGCGGGGATTTCATCGAGCAGGCTGTGCTCGTCATCGACTACGCGAACCAGCGGATGAGGATCCTCGACCCCGGCTCGTTTCAATACGCCGGGCCGGGGACGCGGCTACCGCTCAAACTCGTGCACGGGATTCCTCACGTGCGCGGCGACCTCGTGCTGGCGGATGGAGGTGTCATCTCCACGGATTTCAGCATCGACGTCGGGGCGACTCGCTCGCTCGCGCTCACCAAGCCGTTCGTCGAGGCGAACCACTTGTTGAGCCGCGTCGGGCCGACGATTTATCGGCCCGCCGGTTCAGGCATGGGGGGCGTCGCTTGGGGGCACCTGGGCCGAGTGGCGGCTGTGCGTCTTGGCGGAATCGAGCTTCCCTCCGTCATCACGGCGTTGTACGGCGACGCCGCGGGTGTTTTCACCAGCGGAAGCCAGTTCCAGGCCAACATCGGCGGCGAGATCCTGCGACGATTCGTGGTCTCAATCGATTACAAGCACAAGGTGATCGTTCTCGAGCCCAACGGCGTGACCGATCCGTTCGAAACCGACATGAGCGGCGCCTGGTATCAGAGTGACGAGACGGCGGGTGGCCTGCGGGTGCGTGATCCCCTGCCCGAGAGTCCTGCAGCGATCGCGGGACTGGCGGACGGCGACATCGTCCTGGCGATCGACGGCCGATCGCCGCTCAAAATGGATAGCGCCGAGCGCCGCCGGGTCATGGAACGGGACGGCGCGACCCTGGTGTTGAAGGTGCGGCACGACGGTGCCGAGCGTGAAGTTCGGCTCGTGCTACGGCGGTTGATCTAGGCGGCGCCCTGCGAACAGAGCTAGCCCCGAGGACTAGATGTGAAGTCTCAGGACGTTGTTCACGGCCCCTAGCTGTTCACCCGGGGCCTTTTCGGAGAAGCTGATGGTGACCAAACCGTCGCCGCTTCGAAAAGGAGACCCGGATGAACGCTCACAGTTTGGCTCGCACGACCCCAGTTGGTCGAGCCCTGTTGGTTGAGGGCGTTTTGTGTGGCCAGCGATCGGTCTCGCAGACCGCCGCAGCCCTCGAGATCAGCACGCGGACCGTCTACAAGTGGTTGGCTCGGTATCGATCGGAGGGGGTGGCGGGTCTGCGAGACCGATCGTCGCGACCCCATCTGAGCCCGACACGCACTGAGCCGGCGCGTGAGACGGTGATCCTGTCCTTGCGTCGCGGCCGTCAGAGCGGTCCGCAGATCGCACGCGCACTCGGGATGCCCAAGGCGACCGTGGCACGGGTCCTGAAGCGGGCGGGATTGCATCGGCTGCGCCTGGTCGACCCACCGCCGATCCCGCGGCGCTACGAGCGCAAGCGACCCGGCGAGCTGCTGCACTTGGACGTGAAAAAGCTTGCACGAATCGCAGGTCGGATCGGACATCGAATCCACGGAGACCGCACGCAGCGAGTCAGAGGGGCAAACTGGGAATTTGTCCATGTCTGCATCGACGATGCATCGCGTCTTGCTTACGCCGAGGTCCTTGAGGATGAGCTCGGCCCCACCGCGGCTGGCTTCCTCGAACGGGCGCTCACCTGGTATCGCCAGAACGGCATCCGCGCGGAACGAATCCTCACCGATAACGGAGGCTGCTACCGCTCTCACGCCTTCTATCGGCTGTGCATGCGTCGATCGATCCGGCTGCTCAAAACCCGTCCCTATCGCCCGCAGACGAACGGCAAGGCCGAACGCTTCATCCAAACCTTGCTGCGGGAATGGGCTTACGCCAGGCCCTACAGGCACTCCTATCTGCGAACACGTGTCCTCAAAACGTGGCTGCGCCACTACAATCAGCGCCGCCCACATGGGAGCCTCGATGGACTACCCCCGATCAGCAGACTCCGTCGGTCCCGCGAACAACGTCTCTAGAAACCACAACTAGATCTTATTTCGTCCTTGGCTTGGGCGTTGAATCTTCAACGATTGTCGAATGCAGGGGATTATCGGATCGTTGGTGCCGGAGGCTGGACTCGAACCAGCACTCCCTTGCGGGAAGGGGATTTTAAGCCGTGAATTCGAGGGCGACGGGTCAACGTTTTGTTGACTCGTTGCCTTTTCCCTTTACGAGGGTTACGGGCAGCGACCGTATTTTACGAGGGTTATGGACACCCAGGTGGACACCTGTTCACTTCGGGGAGCCGTTCAGAACGTTTTCCCGAGAACGAAGATCGCCGATGGTGACGCCTGCGGAGACGGCGGAATAGAGCGCGCCCGGGATTCCATCACCCGCTCGGGCTGCGGGGTGCCCGGCGAGATCAGCCGCGGAAGGCTGAGACATGCTCGCGAACGAACTCGTCGACTTTCTTAGGCCGCCGGCCCGTCAGATCGGCGATGGTGCTCGTGATCGTCACCGTTTTCCCGCCCGCCCGCTGATAGGCGGAGATCGCCAGAGCGCTCTCGATCACAGCCGGTGGAAGGCCTTCTCGAATGCGGCGCGCCCGCGCCTGTTCTGGTGACTCGTCGACGAAGCGCACCGGCTTGCCGATGACGGCGCCGATGATGCCCGCGGCCTGGCGGTAGGACAGCGCCTCGCTGCCGGTCACCACGTACTTCTTGCCGAAATGACCCGGC
>Ga0306926_10001368_pt1 | contig 24136 bp, 20 predicted proteins | sample flu12Cox44000178_FD_203759 | JGI IMG/M metagenome (GOLD analysis project Ga0306926, IMG submission 203759) | Lab enrichment of tropical soil microbial communities from Luquillo Experimental Forest, Puerto Rico - flux8day.12C.oxic.44.000.178 (v2)... | ecosystem: Environmental > Terrestrial >...
GTTCCCGAACTGACCGAACAGAGAGGAGGGTTTATCGTACTCCACACAGGTCTTGCCCTGCTCGTTCTCGTAGATCAGCACGCGCAATGGGGCGTAAAGGCCGGCCCGGATATCGTGCTGCGTCATCTGGAGGGCAAAGAGCGGATTGCCGACGAGATATTGAATTGCTTTTTTCTTTTGACCCGCCAGGCGGAGGAGCGCGCCGTGATTGCTGGTGCTGAAGAGCACGAAGCCGCTCGGCCCCACCTCGGCTTCAATTTTTGCCCTGACTTTCTCCGGATCTTCCCCGGTGATGAGCGACTTGTATACCTCAGGGTTGAATTGCCCCAGTGGTTCTTCAAAAGCCTTGGCCACCTTGTCAAACGGTCTGTCGGCTGCCACTTGAACGTGGTCCACCGTGATGCGAGACATATTCATTGAATTACCTCCTTCGGACGCCCGTCCCGATCGGTCGTCAAAAAAGTCGCTGCCGACAACAAAACCCGACAGCGTGAAAACAATAACTGCTAGCATGCGACGATGTCCTTTCAGGATTGAACCGTCTGGTTACGAACGAAATTCATCACTCTCCGAGTGTTTCCTTGCGGGCACGGCTCAAAGCAATCAAATGCGTAATCAATGTCGACGGCACCAAGAACGTGGGGAACAGGCTCAAAGGAAATTGACCCATGAGCCGGCTGCTCACATCGCCGGCCAAGATACCGATTGGGCTTGCCGAAGCAAGGACGCCAAGGATTTCATGGCCAGCACGAGATCGAGAGATCCCGGTAAATTCCAGGCGATGAACGACTGCTTTTGAAATGGTTGCAGGCAGGGCGAGGCGACCAATTTGCCGCCTTCGAAGTTCATATTAGATGTATATGCAAGTAATCGCTAATTGTCAAGGGCCATTTTGAAGGATTTTCATTCTGAGAGATCAGGCCCGCATAATGCATGCGAACCGGGGCCATCTATTGCCGCTGGCCGCCGGCAAGCAGGAGCGACTGGCCGGTGACCCAGCCTGATTCATCGGAGGCGAAGAAAACGGCGGCTCGCGCAATGTCTTCCGGCTGCGCGATGCGGCCGAGAGGCGTCTGCGATTCCACCAATTTTCGAAAATCACTTTCGGCGATGCCGGCCGCATGCAGGCCTTCGGTTTCCACCATGCCCGGGTTCAGAGAATTGACGCGAATCTTCTTGGGGCCGAGTTCCTTCGACAAGGCGATCGTGACGGCGTCCACGGCGGCCTTGGTCGCGCTGTACACCGCTGCGTTCGGCACTGGCATGGGTCCGGCGATGGAGCTGATATTGATAATCGACCCGCCCTTGGGGCCAAAAAGCTTGACGGCCTCTTGCGTCGCCAGAAGGAGGCCCAGCACATTGAGGTTGAATTGCTTGTGAAAATGTTCGGCCGTAATGGACTCGAGCGGTGAGAATTCGTAAATCCCCGCGTTGTTCACCAAGACGTCCAGCGTGCCGAATGCAGATTTGATCTGGGCAAAAAGGCGTTTGACGTCGTCGGGCTTCGAAAGGTCCGCTTGAATGGCGACCGCTTTGCCCTCCTTGTCGGTAATGCGCTTGACAAGTGCGTCGGAGTTGGCCTTGCTGCTGGCATAATTGACAACGACGATTGCGCCCTCGGCCGCAAAATACTCGGCGATCGACGCGCCAATACCCTTGGAAGCTCCCGTAACAACTGCGGTCTTTCCTCGAAGTCGGTTCATAGCAATGCTCCATTCATGTAATAGTTTTTGGATGGTCTTACGCTGGCTCAGATCATGTGCAGGGCAGCGATGTCTTGACTTTCTGGCCCAGGACTTTCCAGAGATCCAGTTCCAAATCGAGTCACGATCCCTGCGGCCGTTGCCGCAAGATGATCGGATAGGCGGCTTCGGTCAATTCAGCCGCAAAATTCTCCACAGCAAGTTGCCGTTCATGCTCAGTATTCGTGCTGTTCATGATTCTTACTCTCCTTTCAGGAAGCACTTGGTTCGCCGCTGTCACATATGCAGAGCATAGGCGGCGCCAAAGGCGATAAACTACTGATTCGGTGCACTTACCTCTTGGGCTGCTTTGGGTTACGAACGCGCACCGTACTGGACATGTGAGAGTTGCTTCCAAGTGCCGATGCGAAATGTGACGATGGATCGGCAGGTGCCGAAATAACGGCCGTAGCGCGGATGGGAAATACTGGGTTTCATCAAATTGAAAGAGAATATGCAACACAAATAGCAGAAAAGACCGTCCCGGGCACAGCCCGTTGACTTCCCGGCTCGCACTCCGACAATAAATCTTTGACAGTGAATTGGCGATGGGGGCATAATACATAAAGATGACGACAAAAGTAGCAAGCAGCAGCGCCCCAGCCAAAGATCCGAATTTGCCGCCCCTGCACCGCGCGGGTGACCTGATTGCGCCAACAGCGCCGCAAGAGATCGCTGCGGCGGGAATTGATGAAGCCATTCTGACCGGCTTGATCCTGAAGCTCGGGTATAGTATCGCAACGCGGTTCACGACCACTTCGATCGCCAAGGAACTCCACCTGTCTGCGGCCCTAGCGAACGAACTTCTGGGCAAGATGTCCTTCGAGGGACTGGTGGAGCAGCTCTGGCAGACCTCGCAGGCGGTTGCCCACTACAAGATTACGGAAAACGGGCGTCAACATGCTATGCGCTTGCTGGAGGTCTGTGGCTACATTGGGCCGGCGCCGGTCCGTTTGGAGACTTATGGGGCAATGCTGCGCTGGCAATTTGCGAGCGCTCCACAGGTGCAGCCGGACCACGTGGCGACTGCCCTCTCCAGTATGGTCCTGGCGCCGAAAGCAGCGCAACTGGCTGGGCTGGCGGTTTCGTCCGGCCGCAGCCTCTTCGTCTACGGGCCGTCAGGCAACGGAAAAAGCAGCCTCGGCCGGCAGATCCATGCCGCCTTACAGGGCGATTACTGGATTCCGCACTCCATCAGCGTGGGTGACACGGTGATCCGCGTGTTTGACCAGCAATGCCATGAACGCGTCGATATCGCCAAAGAGCGGGCAGGAAACATCGATCCACGATGGGTTCGCATCCGCCGCCCGCTAGTCATCGTCGGCGGCGAACTCACGCTTGATTTGCTCGACTTGATCTTCATGCCCTCGCAGCGCTACTACGAGGCGCCACCGCATCTCAAGGCCAACGGCGGCGTCTTCCTGGTGGATGACTTCGGGCGCGAGCGCGTGTCGCCCGAACAGCTGCTGAATCGGTTTATCACGCCGATGGAGTACGAGATTGACTATTTCACGCTGCGCACGGGTCAAAAGATTCAGGTGCCGCTGCGCCATGTACTCATCATCGCCACCAACCTGAGTCCGGATTTGGTCACGGACCCTGCCTTTCTGCGGCGCATGGGCTATCGCGTCTACCTGGGGTCGCCCACTCCGGAACAATACACCCGGATTTTCCAGCGCTATGCTCAGCGCCAGGGAGTTGCCGTCGCTCCCGAAGTGATCGACCGGCTGCTGCAGCGTTATCGCGAGCAAAAGCGAGAGTTGCGATCGTGTGAGCCTCGCGACCTGATTGAACGTGCCCGCGACATCTGCCGCTTTCACAACAGGACTTTGGAGTTGACCTCCGAGGTGCTTGACCTGGCTTGGGTTGGCTATTTTGGCGAACAGTGAGCTACCCTATCCCTTTACACAATTCCGGCCGGCCGCCTTGGCCTCGTGAAGTTTTTCATCGGCTTGTCCTATGAGATCCTCGAAGCACCGTGCTTCATTGCCCTGGACCGAAACTGCCCCCAGGCTGACGGTAACCGTGAAGGAATCTTCTTTAAAAGTAAAGGGCGTGTCCGCTACTAATGCGCGGAGTCGTTCTGCGGCCTGCATCGTTCCTTCAAGGCCGGTTTCCGGCAAAACCACGGCAAATTCTTCCCCGCCAAAACGAGCAAAGAGTTCATGTTTCCGTATGGCCTCCTTGATGCGCCCGGCTACTTGTTTCAGGGTTTCGTCGCCTCCCAAATGGCCCAGGCGGTCATTGACCAATTTGAAATGATCGAGATCGAGGAGAATGAATCCTAGCGGCCGATCAAAACGGGCGGCTCGAGCCAGTTCTCGATCCAGGAATTCGCCCAGATAGCGCCGATTATTGATGCCGGTCAAAGGATCCATTATGGTGAGGTTGTAGATCTCCTCGTGATAGGCCGTTATCACGTTTTCACCGTCCAGGAATCGGAGAATCCAGTTGCCGATTTTCAGAAAATCGCCATCCTTCAATCTTCCCAATGATATCGCTTCGTTGTTAATAATCGTTCCATTGGTACTTTGTAAGTCATGGACGTAAATACCATCGTGTTCGGGGGCTATTTTTACATGGCGCCGGGAAACCGAGGGATCGTCGTACCAAATATCGCAGGATTTTTCCCGCCCCAATATCATCGGTTGGGAATCCAGGACATACATGGCGCCCAAACCGGGTCCCGGCGGATAAATATGTACGAGACAGGCTTTACTTTTTGCCGGCGCCGGTTTCTGCGGGAGCGTTTTCCAGGTTTCCTCGGTACTTTCCATGGGTTGTTAATCCTTGTTCCCTTCGCGAATGAAGTTACCGGCCAACTCAGGTTGGCCTCTGGCAAGTGCTTCGGCTGATTGGGGGCGTTGTAGAAAAAATCCTTGGCCAAAACGGCATCCCAAATCCAAACAGCACGATTGTTCTTCCCCCGACTCAATCCCCTCGGCAATTACCTGAATCCCGAGCCCATCGGCAACCTGAACCAGGCCGCGAATGAGTTCTTTCCGGTTGCTTTGGTGGTGAATTCCGCGAATCAAGCTCATATCCAGCTTGATGAACCGGGGGGTTACTTCCAACAACTCCATGAAGCGCGCCTGCCCCGCGCCGAAATCGTCATAGGCCAGTGCGATACCTAACGTGTCCATTTGCTCGCGGAGCTTTTTCAAAGTGGCCAAATCGGTCACGGCATCTTCATGCACTTCCAGCACCACGGGCTGTTTTTCCGGCGAGGCTTCTTTCAGTTCATGCAATGATTCGAACAATTTGGCGTGCCGCAATTCTTCGGGGTGGAGGTTTAGAAATAGCCGCTTCTCTTGAGGCAATTTGCAAGATTCTTTTACTGCCAATAGTCGAAAGCTCCGGCTCAGTTCTGCGGCCATTTTGCATTGGTTTGCCAGTTCAAAAAGGGCATGCGGAGCAGAACTCAATCCGATAAGATTGCCGCGGCCCAGGGCCTCATACCCCATAACCTGCTGTGTTGTGAGGTCGATAATCGGTTGGAAGAGAATCCGCATTTTGCCTTTAACGATCATTTCCCGGAGCAATTGGCCTCCCCGAATGAGGCTGGGGGGCAGCGGAGTCCATACCATTTCGGTACGCGGATTTTCAAATTTCCGAGGACCCTCAACGGTTTCAAAACCGAACTGAAATTCCACATGCGCGATATGGATTATGTCGCCTGCGTTGAGAGGGGCTTCCTGGATAGCCTGGCCATTCACATAAGTCCCATTGGTGCTTTGTAAATCCCGAATGGAGAAACCGCCGTCCTTGCATGAAATTTCCGCGTGCTCCTGAGAAACCTGGCGGGAGTAGATGATCAAGTTGGTTGCCAAGCTTCGGCCGATGCGAAACGGCAAAGGCAAGACGGGAGTGCGGTGCGGTGGTCCTCCCGGTTCCGGACAGTGATCCAAATAGGGTTGCAGCTCTTCAGTCGCAAGCGGATGTAAGTGGGCCATTGCCCTGCTTCCTGAAGAAAATAGCCTGGACGATTCCTATTTGGATACAAGTGAGAATCCTATTCACTCATATCAGTGTGCAAGCGGTTCAGATTAATCTGTTGATTTCTTCGTCGGAAAGTGGCCGTTGAAATTTGCAGCCGAATTCCCAATTGCTGCCGGATTTTTGCTGTACATGGACCACGACCACGGAGCGGGTAAAGGCGTGATCCCCCTGTTTCATGGGAATATCCAGATGCAGAACAGTCCCCGGTTCAAACCGCCGCCACATGGAAAGTTTCACGCCACCTTTGGAAATATCCCGAACCACACCATGCCAGCGTACCTCCGGTTGACAAGCGGTGGGAAGAGCATGGGGCTCACAAGACCCGGGGAGTTCGCATCCAAAACGGACCGATGCTCTCCGTTCCATGCAATTGGTCTTCTCCGATTTCTCTAGCAAAACCTGTTCAGAAAGTTGGGCCATTTTTTGGGTCCTCATTTAGTGTTAGCCAATCAAAAAACCATAGATTTTTTTTGGCTGGAATGCAATTTCTGATGGTTTTAATTTGTGAAGCATTTGAGCATAGTAGCCCTCTCGCTCCGCGAGAGGACCGCGCTGCTTTTGTACTCTTCCAAAGAATGGCGGATGTCATGCCCGAATTCGACTCTCCTTAGTAGTACATTTGCAACAATCCAAAACACGATTGGGGTCGCTTTATGTTTTCAGGTTCCCCGGAATATACCCTATCTCTGGCTTTGGGCGCTCTTTTCTCGTTGTTGATTTACTTGCGGATTGGATCTGTTGCCCGATCAAGTTCCGGGCAGACGGCTGCTGGAGCAAATGACCTTCGGGACGAAAAAAAGGAGGGTGCGGTAACTGTCGGCCCCAGCACAACGCCGGAAAAACGCAAGGCAAAGCGGCGGCGGGGAGCACTGGTCAAGGTTCTGATCCGGGATATCGAGGAGAAATTCCCCCCCTACGACGGATTAGTTACCGACCGTTCCATCGGTGGGTTAACCATATTGGTAAGTGAGCCGGTGCCGGCCGGTACCCACCTCAAATTGCGTGGCGCGAATTCCTCGGAAATGATGCTCTGGGTTCAGGCCAAAGTGAAGACTTGTACTCCCGATGGTATTGACTGGCGATTAGGCTGCCAGTTCCTCCAGTCTCCCCCCTCGGCAGTTATGTGGCAATTTGATTCGTGAGGCCTGGAAGAATCGTGGGGCGTCGGCCCAAGCGCAGGCTCAGGGGGCTAACGCCCCCTGCTCCGCGCCACGCCTGACGCATTTCAAGGTGATAAGGGCTTCTTAAAACTGACGGCCACCGGCAAGGAGCCGGGGGGAGGAGGAGTTTCACCGGGCGGGGGGCTATTGTCCGGTATACTCACTGTGGCCGAAGCTGTCGCCACGGCTTGGGGCGCCACCGCGACTTCGGTGGACGATGCACAAGTGGGCGGTGCATACTCGGCGTAACTGGCCGGGTAGAAGCAACCGGTAGGAGCATACCAGTAGTAATAGCAGCATGTCGATGGGCACCAGTAGAACCAGCAGCCCCACGAGGGATTCCAGTACCAGGACGTCCAGTGACGGTGATGGCTGCCCTTGTAGTAGTACCCGTGGCTGAACTTGGTGCCGTAATGGGAGAAATAATCCGAGAACTTCCCGGAACGGCTCTCCTTGAAAGTGGGGGCCGTGCTCGAAACCGTCCGGGAGGAAGTATAAGATCCGCTCCAGCCGCCTTTGCCGCTGCGAGAACCGCCTCCTGCTGATTTTCCCCCGGCCAAGGCCTCGTTTGCCCCGAACATCACCAACCCCACTACCAAGGGATTCATTAGTAACCGATTCATTTTGAACTCCTTTGCTGTTAAGATTTACGTCTCCACCCTCTTCTTCTTGGTTGCGGGCGGTTGTGACAGCAATTTGCGGTTTTTTTTGCGAAAAGCTTAATTTGTCCGATTCTTTCGGCAAAATATCATTAAACTTACAGTGGAATCAGGATATCCGGAGCAGCAATCATGGCCCCCAACGACGCCCAACAGCATTTGAGTGCGATTTCCACGCGGTGGTCGTTAGTACATCAAGCGAACCATGCGCCGACGACGAGTGCCCGCTCGGCCCAGGAACAAATCCTGGAAAAATATGGCGGGGCGGTGCGGCGTTATCTGCTCGGGGCCGTGCGCGATCCGGATGCTGCGGATGATCTGTTTCAGGAATTCGCCTGCCGGTTTCTCCACGGCGATATGCGGGGGGCGGACCCGGGACAGGGCCGTTTTCGCGATTTTGTCAAGGGCGTCCTCTTTCACCTGATAGCAGACTTCCACAAGCGCCGGAACAAACAACCGGCGCCTTTGCCCCGTGATCTTCCCGATCCAGAGGAACCGGCAGCGGCCGGAGAGTTGGACCGTGTATTTTTGGAAAGCTGGCGCGATGAATTACTGGCCCGGGCCTGGCAGGCCCTTGAGGAAACCTCGCAGGCCGGCGGCCAAGCATGGTACGCCGTCCTGCGATTCCGGGCCGATTACCCCGAGTTGCGTTCTCCCGAAATGTCGATTCAACTGGGAGCGCAATTAAACCGGCGATTGACGGCGGTCGCGGTCCGCCAACTTTTGCACCGGGCCCGCGAAAAATTTGCGGAACTGCTCCTGGAAGATGTGCGCCTTTCTCTCTCCTCTCCCTCGGAAGAACTTTTGCAAGAAGAATTGCGGGAGCTGGGACTTCTGGCCTACTGCATGCCTTCCCGCTAGCCGACCCGGATGCATCAGTTCGTTGTGCCGCCCGCCGGTGAAATCGCCGGCTGAAGCCGGGACTCCAATGATGCGATAGGAGACTTCCTGATGATGGCGGCCTCTCCACAAGATCCGGCGCACGATGCAACATCGCCAACGCCGGCGCCGCCGGGCACCGAGCGCGCCGGTGATTGGGAATCGGCGGCGGCCACGGACAAGGCCCCATCCTTCCGGCCACCCGCTCAGCCGCCGCGCCAAAAACCGTCCGCGCCTGCGGAAATGCCGCTTTCCGCCGGCGAGCGACTCGGCGACTTCTTGATTCTGCATCTGCTGGGTTCCGGGGCGTTCGCCCGCGTCTATCTGGCCCGCCAAATGTCCCTGGATCGATTGGTGGCCCTGAAAGTATCGGCGAACTGGGGCAACGAAGCGCGCACCCTCGCCACTCTGGAACACGACCACATCGTACAGGTCTTTTCCGAAACCGTATTGCCGGAATGCAACCTCCGCATGCTCTGTATGCAATATGTGCCCGGCTTGACCCTGCAACGCCTGATCGCCGCGCTGGCGGGACGCAATCCTGCCGCCTGGAGCGGCGCGACCATCCTGGATATTCTGGACACGCTCAGCTCGGAATGGACCGCGCTCGATCCGGCGGCCCTGGAAACCCGGGCCGTGCTGCAATCCGCCGACTTCGCGGCAGCGGTTTGCTGGATCGGAGCGCGCCTGGCCGGAGCCCTGGGTTATGCGCATCGCCAGGGCATTCTGCACCGCGACATCAAGCCGGCCAACATATTAATCAACCGCTACGGCCGGCCTTTCCTTGCCGACTTCAACATTGCGCTCGACTCCGGCCGGGCCGGCGAAGGCCGGGAACAATATCTCGGCGGAACCCTCATCTACATGGCCCCCGAATACCTCGGGGCATTCCTCGATCCAAAGTCCACAGCGCGGCCCGCGTTCCAAGAGACTTCTGATATCTACGCCCTGGGCGTGGTCCTCTTTGAGTTGCTCACCGGCCGGTTGCCCTTTCAGCGCCGTCCGGACAAAACCGATTATCACGCCTCACTCCAGGCGATGTCGGCAGAGCGTTTGGCACTAGCGCCGTCGCCTCGATCGCTCAGCCCAAGCGTTCCCGAAGCCGTTGACCAGGTGATCCGCCGTTGTCTTGCGCCAGGGCCGGAAGACCGCTACCCCTCGGCCGAGGTCCTGCTCCACACCCTCGAATGCTGCCGCGATAAACTGCGAATCGACCGGGAAATGCCCAGCGCCGGTCCGTTGACCCGAGCCATTCTCCAGTCCCCTTTTCGGATGCTTGTCGTTTTGGCGTTGCTGCCTCATGTTCTCGGCAGCGCTGTCAATATCTCGTACAACGCTTTGTGGCTTGTGAAGGATTTGACGCCGGCGCAGCAAACCTGCTTCGCGCGCCTCGTGCTCGGTTACAACGCGTTGATGTATCCATTGTGTATTTGGCTATTATTTCACGTGGTAAATCGCGTGTACCGGGTTTGGCGCCGGTTGCCCGCGGAAAGGCTGTCAGACAGCGCTATGGCGCAAGCCCGGCGCGATGTGCTGCAATTGCCTATGTGGGCCGTCGCCATTTCCTGTGCCGGTTGGTTGCCGGGCGGTTTGCTGTTTCCCATCGGCATCCATATCTGGTCGGACCCGGTCACTCCGGAAAAGTTCGGCCAGTTTCTGATCTCGTTTGCGATTTCCGGATTGATTGCCTTGACGTATTCCTATTTTGCCGTGCAGTACATTGCGGTCCGCGGACTTTATCCGCGCTTGTGGACCGATAGCCAATCGCTTCGGCGGGAGGCGCCGCCGGAATTGCGAGCTGTGCCGGGTCGGCTACGGTTGTTCCAGTTTCTTGCAGGTTTGATTCCTCTTTGCGGAGCCCTGCTCCTGATTGGCGTTGGTCCGGAACAGCTTACGCTCCCATTCCGCCTGCTACTGACGGCGCTCGTCGCCCTCGGGATGGCCGGCTTCGGCCTGGCCCTTCTGGTGAGCAGCAAGCTTCAACAATTGTTGACCGCTCTCGTTGGCGCTGCCGAGGCGCACAATTGATTCGCTTCCTGTAATTTTTGAAGCCGCCCTTCGAAATGTGGCGGCCTTTTCTTCCCTCGCCGAAAGGGATGCGAAGCCGGAAAATGTTTGAAAGCGGCCGTTCGCGACAATATAATTGCCACGTGCTGCTTGGGGAATTGGAAACGCGCCTGCGAGGCTGGCCGGCGCCAGAAGCTCATCCGTGCCGGTCAGGCTACTCACACATTCGGCTCGTGGGATGCGGGGCAGAGCGATATCACAGGCCGCTGGGCCGGAGTGAGTTGCCGAGTATCCGAGCAGCGAAGCAACTCCAAAACGATAGCAGGAAGCTTGGCGCTGCGATTGCTGTCTACGCACTGCTAGATCGTCCTGTTCTTTGTGGTTCGGTGAATCTTCATCCGGGGCAACTTGATCGGGATTGTGGTCAACGCCGCCGGCTTCGGTGATGGATATCAAGGTAGTAATCCGGGAGATTCAGGATGAATACCTCAGCCATTGCCTCGTTGCTGATTCCGGTGTCCTTGTTCCAGTCCATCATCGCGGGCGAGCCGGGCGCGGTGCAGCACATCTCACGAACCATCGCCGGGCGGATGAAAGCGATCATGAACTTCGCACTCAGACTCGAACACCGAAGGAGTTACACCATGTTGAAAAAATCATTCGTTGCTGCCCTCGTGCCGGCGACACTGGGCGCGCTGCTCGGCTATGGGGTAGCCATGTCCGGTGGCGGCAAGCCTGCGGGCCGGCTGGTTCCGGCGTTGCAGGCGGGAGAAACGGGCGAGCCTCAGGCCCCGCCCGCCAAGGAGCAGGTTTCCGCGCCGCCGGCCCGCGCGTCCCAAAGCACGGACGAAAAGGCCATTCGCCAGGTCGCGGCGGATTATGTCAAGGCCTTCCGGAAAGGCGACGTCGATGCCGTGCTCGCCTTCTGGGATGCCGATGCCGAATTCATCGACGAGGCCGGCAAGATCACCAAGGGCCGGGAAGCTATCGGCGCCCTGCTGCGGAAAAACCGCAATGCATTGCAGGCTTCGAAGTTGGAGATTCGCCCCACGTCCATCCGGTTCCTCACCCCCGATGTGGCCATGGTTGATGCCAACACCGTGTTCCGCAATGCCGACGGCACGGCCGACAAGGGCCCCTTGACCGCCGTTCTGATCAAGAAAGACGGCCGCTGGCTGCTCCGCAGTGTTCGCGACTTGCCGGAGCCGTCGGAGGATGAATCGCCGGGGCCCTACGAACGGCTGAAGCAACTGGAATGGCTGATCGGTGAATGGGATGATACCAACCTGGAAGCCGAAGTCCATCTCTCCTGCCGCTGGAACGACGATCAGAGCTTCCTCGTGCAACGATACACCGTGAAACAGAAGGACAAGAAGTTTTTCAGCGTGACGCAGTGGGTCGGTTGGGACCCGGCCCGGGAGCAAATCCGCTCCTGGTTCTTCGATTCGGTGGGCGGCTTCGGGGAAGGGGTCTGGACCCGCGAGGGCAATCAGTGGGTCGTGGAAATCGAAGGCTTGGTCCCGGACGGCGACACGGGCACCTCCCGGAATATCTGGCGCTTCGTCGATGACAATCATTTCGTGTGGCAGGCCAAGGAACGGGCCGTGGACAGCCGCCCTCTCGCCGATGTGGAAGTCCAGTTTGCGCGCCAAGCGGCAAAACCGTGAACCTCCGGAGTTGCCGGTGAGTGATGGGTACCGGAACATTTCCTTCTTAAAGGATTTACATCCATGAAGCACAACATCCTGATACTGGTGCTCGGTCTGGCTCTGGTCCTGCCGGGGGACAGCCTTTCGCAGCGGGGCGGCGGGCGCGGCGGTGGCGGGCGCGGTGGCGGCGGTGGCGGAGCGCGGGCCGGCGGGGGGGCCAACCGTACGCCTTCCTTCAGTGGCGGCGGCGGTGGTGGCCGACAGCAACCCGCCGCACCGAGCCGTCCCTCCGGGGGTCGGGGGGGGATGGTCCCAAGTCAACGGCCGGCGCAGGGCGCGGGAGCCAGGCCCGGCGGCGCAGGAGGTGGTGGCTCACGCGGCGGACTCGCAGGCGCCGGCCGACCGTCCACCTTGCCCGCACGTCCAGGAAATGTCGCCGGCAATCGGCCGGGCATCGGTGACCGGCCCGGTGTCGGCAATCGACCCGGCGGCGTTGGCGGTGTCGGCAGCGTTGGCAATCGGCCGGGCATCGACAATCGACCCGGCGGCGGCGTTGGTGGTATCGGCAATCGACCGGGTATCGACAACCGGCCCGGCGGCATCGGCGGTGTCGGCAATCGGCCGGGTATCGACAACCGGCCCGGCGGCGTTGGCGGTGTCGGCGGTATCGGCAATCGGCCGGGCATCGACAACCGGCCCGGCGGCGTCGGGGGCGTTGGCGGCATTGGCAATCGGCCGGGCATCGACAACCGACTCAGCGGTGTCGGGGGCGTTGGCGGCATCGGCAATCGGCCGGGCATCGACAACCGACTCGGCGGTGTCGGGGGCGTTGGCGGCATCGGCAACCGGGTCAATATCGGCAATCGGGCCAATATTGGCGAGATTAACGCCAATCGAGCCACGCAAATCAACGCCGCGCAAATTAACGGCGGTTACAACTATTACCAAAACTACCACTCCGGATGGCACCGCGGCTACTGGAACAACTGGTACCGATCTCCCCTCCCCTGGGCCGGGGCAGGAGCCGCAGTGGGCTGGATGGCGGCACCGGGGCCGACGTATGCTTACAGCAACCCCTACTACGAGGAATCTTGGGCTCCCAGCGTAGCCGCCCTCGATTACTCGCAGCCCATCAGCGTGCCGACGGTCAACACGACAGTGCTGGCAGCGTCAGAGGACGTTTCAACAGCGCCGGCGCCGCCGGAATCCCAGGAACCTGCGATTCCGAAGGAAGCCCTGGAGCGCTTCGATGCGGCCCGCGCCGCCTTCAAGCAAGGCGACTACGCCAGCGCGCAGAAACTGGTTGAGCAAGCCATTGAGCTGTTGCCGCAGGATGCGACCCTGCATGAATTCCGCGCCCTGACACTCTTTGCTCAGAAGCAATATCAAGAAGCAGCCGCGGCCGTTTATGCCGTGCTATCGGCCGGGCCGGGCTGGACCTGGGAGACGCTGGCCCCCATGTATCCAAACTCGGCAACCTATACCGAACAGTTGCGTGCCCTGGAGTCCTACGTGAGCGCCAATCCCAAATCCAGCGCCGCGCGCTTCCTGCTGGCCTACCACTACCTGGTGGTGGATGAACCACCGGAAGCCGTCAAGCAACTGCAAACAGTCGTGAAGCTTTCGCCGGACGATCAGCTGGCCAAGCAATTGCTCCAGGCCTTTAGCAAGCCGGACACGGAAACTCCGAAGCCGTCAGCGCCAGGATGACGCGGGTCGTCGTGGATTTGACAAGAACGGGGTGATCCGATCAACCGGGCCGATGAGTAATCGGATGAATACTTCGCCGAGAGGGTGACACTGTTCGCAAAGCGCTCATGTTAGCGGGCTTGTGGAATAACGGGGTACCGCACATACCAAAACGAGCGTGAGTTGCCGGCGATCGGCACGCCGGCGCGGCGCGGGTCTGCTACGTCATCAACTCCTTGATGAGAGAGAAGATGCGTAAAGTTTTACCTACGCTCTGGCGACCAGCGCGACTGCGCCCGGCCGGTCGGCTGGCGAACCGAGCGGCTCCTGGTGATTGACGAGGACGTTGTTCGATCTCTCGAAGAGAGCCATTTTGAGAAAGTGTTAAAGAGCCATGACGAATTATGCCCGAACGCTGCCATAGACATGAAGTTGCATGAACCGTCCCCGTTTTCGTCGTTTTCCCTGAGCTGAACGGCGCCTCCTTTGCGCATAATAGGATAGGAGGACTGTCGCCGTGCTTGACTCGGAAGAACTCCCCGGTCTGCTGGATCGCGCCGCCGCGGGCGACACCGCTGCGGTGGCCGAATTGCTCTCGCGCTACCGTAAGCGGCTCAAGCGTATGGTGCGCCTCCGCCTCAGCCGCCACCTCCAGGGCCGCGTGGATGAATCCGACATCCTCCAGGAGGCCCTCCTGGAGGCCGCCAAACGGCTGCCGGAGTACCTGCAGGAGCGGCCGCTGCCGTTTTTGCTCTGGCTGCGCCACCTCACCGGCGAGAAGCTCATCGACGCCCATCGAAGGCACCTCGGAGCCAAGATGCGCAATGCCGCCCAGGAGGTGTCGCTGCACCGCGGCGCCATGCCCGCGGCCAGCTCGGCTTCTCTGGCCGCCCAGCTGCTGGGTCGGTTGACCTCGCCGTCGCTGGCCGCCATCAAGGCGGAGACGCGCCTGCGCGTGCAGGAAGTCCTCAACAGCATGGACCCGCTCGACCGCGAAGTCTTGGCCCTGCGCCACTTTGAACAGTTGAACAACGGCGAGGTCGCCGCTACGCTTGGGATCAACGAATCCACCGCCAGCAGCCGCTACCTGCGCGCCCTGAAGCGCCTTAAAGATGAGGTGCAAAACATCCCCGGACTGTTCGAGTCGTAGGTCAGGCTTTCCAGCCTGACGACCACTCGTAGGTTAGGCTTTGAAGCCTGACGATGGCGGGGTTGCACCCGTCAGGCTGGAAAGCCTGACCTACAAGAGACACGCGCAATGGAAACCGCGGAGCCAAAGCGCCAGACCGTCGAACAGCTCGCCGAGGAGTTCGTCGAGCGCTACCGCCGGGGTGAGCGGCCGCCGTTGAGCGAGTACACCGCCCGCTACCCCGAGCACGCCGCCGAGATCCGCGACCTGTTCCCCGCCTTAGTCATGATGGAGCAGATCGCCCCCGAAAGTGAGGCGGGCTCGCTGGCTGCTGTCTCCGCGTCCCTGCGCGGCCAGCCGATCAAGCACCCCGAACGGCTCGGCGATTACCGCATTCTGCGCGAGATCGGCCGCGGCGGCATGGGCGTGGTGTACGAAGCCGAGCAGGTCTCGCTGGGCCGGCACGTCGCCCTCAAGGTGCTGCCCAAGCAGTTCCTGCTGGACGAGCGCCAGCAGAAGCGCTTCGAGCGCGAGGCGAAAGCAGCGGCCCGGCTGCACCACACCAACATCGTGCCGGTGTTCGGCGTCGGCGAGGAGAACGGGCTGCACTACTACGTCATGCAGTTCATCGCGGGCTTGGGCCTCGACGAGGTGCTCGACGAGCTGAAGCGCTTGCGCTCCCAGAGCGGCGCCACCTCGGCGCCGAGTGCGCCCGGGGGCGTGCTCCAGGTGTCGCCGCGGCCGGTCTCCGCCGCCGAAGTGGCCCAGTCGCTGCTGAGCGGCGCCTTCCGCCGGCCCGACCACACGGATGTGGCACGGTCGGGAGACCGTGCCCCAACGGGGGAAGGGGAGGTGCCACGGTCTCCCGACGGTGCCAGCACGGCGGTCGCACCTCCGCCGGTGGTCGAGCCCGCGACCGCCTCTGGCCGGCTGTCGGATACCTATGCCTTGTCGACTTCCGTGGACGTCCTGCCGGCACCGAGTGGGACGGTTGTGCCGGCGGGCCGGCCCACCTACTGGCAGAGCGTGGCGCACATCGGCGCCCAAGTGGCTTCAGGCCTGGAGCACGCCCACCAGCAGGGGGTGCTGCACCGGGACATCAAGCCGGGCAACCTGCTGCTGGACGTACACGGCAACGTCTGGATCACCGACTTCGGGCTGGCCAAGTCGACGGATCAGGAGAACCTGACTGCCTCCGGCGACGTCATGGGGACCTTGCGCTACATGGCGCCGGAAGTCTTCAACGGCCAGCACGACCCGCGCAGCGAGGTCTGCGCGCTGGGCCTGACGCTGTACGAGCTGCTGGCGCTGAAGCCGGCCTTCGACGAGAGCGACCGGCACCGGCTGATTCGCCAGGTGACCACGGCCGAGCCGCCCCGCCTGGACCGGCTCAACCCTGCGATTCCCCGCGACCTGGTGACGATCGTCCACAAGACCATTGATCGCGACCCGGCTCGCCGCTATGCGACGGCCGCCGAGATGGCCGAGGACCTCCAGCGGTTCCTGCGCGACGAGCCGGTTCAGGCGCGGCGGACTTCCCGCGTCGAGCGCGTGGTGCGCTGGGCTCGCCACCACCCCGGGGTAGCGGTTTCCCTGGCCGTGATTGGCCTGCTGCTGGTCGGGGCGGTGGTGGCCTCCACCCTCGCGGCCTGGAGGTTCGAGCGCCTGGCGGATGAGGAACGCTGGGAGCGTTACCGGTCGAACATCGCCGCCGCGTCCGCCGCCTTGCAGCTCCAGAACACCGACACGGCCCGGCGGGCCCTCACGGACACGCCGGAGCAGTATCGGAATTGGGAATGGAAGCACCTCCATAGCCAGCTCGACAGCGCCAGCGTGGTCATCCCGGTGCCGGGCGGGCCGGTCTCGGCGCTCGCCCTGAGCCCGTCGGGCCGGCAGGTCGCGGTGGCCTGCTCCGACCATAATGACGCCTATCTGTTCCACGTCCTCACGGGCCGGCCCGAGGCGGTCCTGCGCGGGCACGCGGCAGCGATCACTTCCCTGGCCTACAGCCCCGACGGACAAAGCCTCGCCACGGGGGCCCAGGATGGCACGGTTCGCCTGTGGGACCCGGTGACGGGCCACGAGCGGGCCATCCTGCACGGTTCACCGGGGCCCGTGGAATTGTCCTTTAGCCCCGACGGGCGACGCCTTGCCGCGATCACGGGCGACCGGCTTTATCTGTGAGACGCGGTCACCGGCCAAAACGTCGCTGACCTGGGCAATCATAACGTCCAGCGGGTGTATGGCCTGCCCCAGTTTCGCTTCGGTCCCACGGGCCGGCGCCTCATTTCGGGCCGGGGGGACGAAGTATGCTCCTGGGACGCCGCCACGGGGAAGCTGGTCGGTGTCGTGCACCGGTTCGGTAGCCCGGTCCTTGGCCTGGCCTACAGCCCGGATGGCAAGCGCTTCGCGGGCGGCGCGGCCAACGACCCGGTCCCGCGCCTGTGGGACGGCGAGGCGGGAAAAGAAGTGGCCGCCTTGGCCGGCCACACGGGCGGTCTCTCCGGATTGTTTTTCAGCGCCGACGGGTCGCACTTGCTGACGGCGGGCTGGTACCCGGATTGCACGGCACGCTTGTGGAACGCGGCGACGGGCCAACTCATCGCCGCTCTCGCCGGCCACAGCAACTCGATCTCGGCCGCCTTCAGCCCGGACGGCCGCCGCATCGCCACCGGCTCCTGGGATAAGACGGCGCGGCTCTGGGACGGAGTCACGGGGCAGTTGATCGCCGTCCTCCGCGGACACGCGGGGTCTGTGTTTGGCGTGCGGTTCAGCCCCGACGGCACGCGCGTCGTTACCCGAGCGGCCGACGCGACGCTGCGGCTCTGGGACGCGGAGACCGGTGACCTGATGGCCGTGCTCCGCGGGCACGGCGGGTACGGCGGGGCCTTCGCCGTCGATCCCGTCTTCACCCCGGACGGCTCCTACCTCGTGTCCGGCGGCTGGGACGGGACCGTGCGCCTGTGGGACATGAGGCCGATCGAACGCAACGGTGTGCTGCGCGGCCACGACAGCTTCGTCTACGACGTCGCCTTTCACCCCGACGGCGAACAGGTGGCCTCGGCGGCGTGGGACGGCACCGTGCGCCTCTGGGACGCCACCACCGGCCGGCAGATGGGGTGCCTGGAGCACACGGCCTCGAAGCAGAAGAACCACCCCATCTCCTCCGTGGCTTACAGCCGCGACGGCCGTCAAATCGTCACGGTGTACCGAAACTTCGGCGTTACCCTCTGGGATGCGACGACTGCCAAGCGGCAACAGGTATGGCGGATCGCCGTGGGTTACTGGGGGGCCGATAGCCGGGCCGTTCTGAACCCGGCGGGGACCCTGGTGGCGGCGGGCTCGTTCGGGGGGCCGGTGCATCTCTGGGACGCGGCCACGGGGCAGCCGGTCGCCACGCTCGAGGGGCACAAGAGGTGCTCCACCGACGTGGCCTTCCGCCCCGACGGCGCCCAGCTCGCCACGGCCGGGGAAGATGGCACGGTCCGCCTCTGGGATGCCGCCACGCACGAGCCGCTGGCCGTCCTGCGCGGTCACAGCGACTGCGTCTGGCGAGTCGCCTACAGCGCCGATGGCACCCTGCTGGCGTCCGGTTCCGCCGACAAGACGATTCGGCTGTGGGACCCCCGGACGTACCGGGAAGTGGCGGTGATTCCGATGGGGAGCGTCGTGTACGGGGTGGCGTTCAACCCCGCCGGCAAGCGCCTGGCCGCCGGCTGCGCCGACAACACCATCCGCCTCCTCGATGTTGCCAAGCGCCAGGAGGTGGCGGAGCTGCGCGGCCACAGCGACTATGTGCATGCCGTCGCCTGGAGTCCCGACGGCACGCGGCTGGTCTCCGGCTCCGGCGACGGCACGGTACGCCTCTGGGACAGCCTGCCGATCCAGGAACGGGCGCGGCCCCGGTAGGTCAGGCTTTCCAGCCTGACCGATCGCAGGCGTCAGGCTGGAAAACCTGACCTGCGCGCCGCCCGACACCCTTCCCAAATACCTCGAAGGTGACATCACTCGTCATGCTAAGAGCCGCCGGACAAAACCCTGAGCGATGCCGGCGACCTTAGCCCGAAGCGCCAGCGAGGCAAGTGGTTGCGTCCGTCCCTCACTGGCGCTTCGGGCTAAGGTCCCGAGTTTTGTCCGCTAGCTCTAAGCCCGCCCCGCGCCGGACGGCAAGCCGAAATTGAACCACCAAGGACACGAAGGCCACGAAGACCTTTTTCTTTGTGTTCTTTGTGCCCTTTGTGGTTTCCCTCAAAAAAAGTTGGCGCCGGTTCGCGCCGGTTTTCGCCTTTAGAGCCGCCGGACACAACCCTGAGCGATGGCGGCGACCTTAGCCCGAAGCGCCAGCGAGGGACGTGGTTGCGTCCGTCCCGCGCGGGCGCGTGGGGGGAATGTCCCCAGTTTTTTGCGCGATCGCTAAGAGATTTCCCCCGTGCCCCCCCGCTTTTTCTGAAGAAGACTTCCCATGACCACCCGTTCCTGGGGCCGCCGCTTGGAAAAAATCGCCCCGGACCTGAGCTGAGAGTGGCCCCGTCTGCGCATAAGTTCTTAGCGGCCGTTTCCAGCCCCAAATGTTCGTGACGGATGCTAGCGCGGGCCGCACAGCCCCACGAACGCCGGCGTGACCGGCTTTTCCTGCTTGTCGGCGGACCCTCTCGGTCGTGTCCGGGGTGCGCGCCGCCAGACCACAACGGGAGACTGATCTCATGACAGCCACGACCACGACAAGCCGCCGCCCGCAGCACTCGAGCCGGGGCCGCGCGGACCTGAGCCGGGTGTTCCGCCGCAACCGGACGCCGATCTATTTCATCAATCGGTCGTCCTTCAACCTGCTTGGGGCGGAGGAGTGGATCGGCAACCTGACCTTCGTGACTGCCACGGACAGTTATGACGGCCAGCACCCCCCCACATTCGTCGCCGGACGTAATCGCCCGGCCGGCCTCGACCTGTTGGCCTGCACCAATTACCTGCTGCGGCAGCCTGAGGTGGCCGACTTCGTTCGCGAGCGCGGCCCTGGCGGCCAGGTCCTGTTCTTAATGATGGACGAGGAGACCGAGCACCTGGCGCGCCGTCTTGGGCTCGGGGTCTGTCTCCCGCCGGCCGCGCTGCGCGAGCGCCTGGACAGCAAGGTGACCGCGACTCGCCTGGCCACGTCCGCCGGGGTGGCTTCGGTGCCGCACGTCCTGGCACCCATCGGCTCCTATGCCGCCCTCCGCGCCGCCAGCCGGCACCTTGGTCCGGACTTGGTCGTGCAGCTGCCCCACGACGATTCGGGCAAAACGACGTTCTTCATCTCGACGGCCGCGGACTTTAGCCAGCACGCCGAGGAGATTGCGGCGGCCCCCGAGGTAAAAGTGATGCGCCGGCTACGCTGCCGGCCGGCCACTCTCGAGGCATGCATCACCCGGCACGGTACACTCGTCGGACCGCTGCTGAGCGAGTTGACCGGGTGTCCTGACCTGACGCCTTACGGCGGGGGCTGGTGCGGCAATGAGCTGGCCTGGGATGCCTTCTCGCCCGAGATCCGGCGTCAGGCGCAGCGGGCGGCGCTAGCCATCGGCAGCGTGCTCCGCCGCGAAGGCTACCGGGGCTGTTTCGGGCTCGACTTCTTGCTCGACCAGGACTCGGGCGCCCTCTACCTGGGTGAACTCAACCCGCGGCTGACGGGGGCTACTCCTGTCACGAGCCAGGCGGCCCTGGCGCGTGGTCTGGCGCCCCTGGTGCTGTACCATCTGGCGGAGTGGCTCGGGACCGAGTGGAGCGGCGACGTGGACGACTACAACAGCGCCTGGCTCGATGCCCGAGGGCCGGACGGCTGGGGGCAACTGATCCTGCACCATCTGGGCTCTTCTCCCGCCGTGGTGACGGCGGCACCACGGAGCGGCATCTGGCGCCTGCACCCGGACGGGACCGCCTCCTTCGCCCGCCCCGGGTGGTCGCAGGCGGCTCCCGCCGACGAGTCGGAGGCGCTCTTCCTCCGCACCGTGGACGCCGGCCGCGTCTGCCACCCCACCGCCTGCTGCGGCCGCCTCGCCACGCGCGGACGGGTTCTGACCGCGGACGGGCAGCTCACCCCCCGGGCGAAGGCCTGGGTCGCTGGCTTTCGAAAACTGATTACGACCCTCCCCCTGTAATCCCCACACCATGAAAGGGCTACCATGTTGTCGACCATTGGACATGCTGGGCTGAGTCCCGTGTCGCTCTTCGCTTCGAGCGAGGAAACGGCGGCCGCGGACACCCGGATCGAGGGAGTGATCTCCGATTTGATCGAGGAGTTCTTGCAGGGCAAGGACGTCGCGGCGCCCATCGACCTAGCTATGCTTGCGCAGCGCTTTGCCGCTGCCGAGGTGCCCGCCGGCTCACTGCGGCCGGAGCGCTACTTGGAGGTGTTGCGGCATGACGTGATGCCCTGGTCCAACCAGATCGCGTCGCCCCGCTGCCTGGCGCACATGAACCAGGGCTTGCCCGGCTTCATGCGTGCGCTGGCGCAGCTCGTCGCGGCCATGAACCAGAACCTGACCAAGGCCGACGCTTCCCGGGCCCTGACCCTCTGCGAGCGGCAGGGGCTGGCCATGATGCACCGCCTGGTTTACGGCTGCCCCGCCGCGCTCTACGCCCGGCACGCCGCCGATTGCGAGAGCACCCTCGGCATCGTGACCTCCGGCGGCACGCTCGCCAACCTGACAGCCCTGTGGTGCGCCCGCAATGCCGCGCTGGGGCCGTGCCGCGACTTCCCGGGGGTCGAGCGGGCCGGGCTGCTCGACGCCCTGCGGTACTATGGCTACCGCGAGGCCGTCGTAATCGGCCCGGAGTCGATGCACTACTCCTTCACCAAGGCGGTTGGGCTTCTCGGCCTCGGAGAGCGCGGGCTGGTGCGCGTCGCGATCGATGACCGCGGCCGCATGGACGTGCGGGCGCTCCGCGCGACGGTGGCGGCATGTCAGGCGCGCGGGGCCTGCATCCTCGCCGTGGTCGGCGTGGCCGGCAGCACCGACGCCGGGGCCATCGATCCCCTGGCGGAACAGGCGGAGGTGGCGCGCGCGGCAAAGGCCCATTTCCACGTCGATGCGGCCTGGGGCGGACCGCTGCTGTTTTCCGAGAAGCACCGCGGCCGGCTCGCCGGCATCGAGCGGGCCGATTCGGTCACCATCGATGGCCACAAGCAACTCTACCTGCCCCTGGGGATTGGCCTGCTCCTGCTGCGCGATCCGCACGCCGCCCGGGTGATCGAGAAGCAGGCCCATTATCTCTCGCGGCCCGGCTCGGCCGATCTGGGCCGGCGCTCGCTGGAGGGGTCGCGCCCCGGCAACGCGCTGTTCCTGCACGCCGGGCTGCACATCTTCGGACGGCAAGGCTACGCGGCCCTGGTCGAGGAGAGCATCCGCAAGGCGGCCTTGCTGGCCGACCGGATCAGGGACCTGGCGGACTTCGAGCTGCTGGCCGACCCTGATAGCAACATCGCCCTTTACCGGTACGTTCCGGAGGCGTGGCGCGACCAACTCCTGGGCGGCGACCTGAGTGCGGTGGACCACGAGGCCCTGAATCGTTTCAACGAGCGCCTGCACAAGGCCCAGCGCCGGGCCGGGCGAACCTACGTCGCGCGGACGACGCTCTTTCACACGCGCTACGGCCGGGACGTACCGGTTGTCGCCCTGCGTGCGGTGATCGCCAACCCCTTGACAACCGAGCGGGACCTGGACGCCGTTCTCCAGGACCAGCAAACCCTGGCCCACGGGTTGGCGTTCCCCGCGTAGTTCCGGACGGCTGTTTTATATACTTGGTGCTTTTGACGAGGTAGCCATGATGCAACTGCCGTGGTGGGGTTGGACCCTTCTCTCCGTTGGCGGCTTCACGGGCACGGCCCTGATCAGCGCCCGGCTGGCTTCCACCCGGGTACCGTCGACGACGATCAACATCTACCTGTTCGCCGTCGGGCTGGTGGCGTTTCTGCTGTACGCCGGGCTCACGCAGGCCGACTTCCGCTTGCCGCCTTCGCAGTGCTGGTGGCTGCTGCCGTTGGCCGGGACGCTGTTCGCGTCGAACTACTCGGTGGTGAGGGCCTACCAGGCGGCCCCGAACGTCGGCTATGTCAAGGCGATCGGCGTTGCCGATTTGGTCCTGGTGGCGCTCGTGGTCGCGGTGTTGGCCGTGGTCCAGGGCCGGCCAGTGGGCTTGCCCTGGTGGAAGCTGGCCGGCATGGGGCTGTGCGTCGTGGGCGCCGTCCTCGTGGCCCTCGAAGGCAGGAAATCGCCGCCGGCGCCGCAGCCTCCCGCTGCCGGGGCCAGCGCGGTGCCAAGCAGTTCGGCACCACGCACCCCAGCGGCGCCTCGCCCGAGCGCGCCGGCGGTGGGCTCGCAGGTCGTGGCGCCGGCCAGCGCGACGTCGGGCATGGCCTTTGACGTGACGGTCATCGCCTGTTACGCTTCTGCTCGAGATTTGGTTGCTTCTCTTCGGCCCTGCCCAACTTCTTTCAAAAAAAATTGCCCCGAACCTGAGCTGAGAGCGGCCCCGCCTGCGCATACATTCTTAGCGGCCGTTTCCCGCCCCCGATGTTCGTGACGGGTGCCGTCTTGACTTTTCCGAGAGGAGACTTCCCATGACCAGCCAAACCATGCGCACGCGACGCAAGCCCGAATGCAAACTGGCATTCCACGTCGAAAGCCGACCCCATTATCTGATCGTCGGCATCCGGGGCGAGGCCAGTTTCGATCAAGCCGAGGTGATCTCCGCCAAGCTCCTCCGAATCCCGCTGGAGGCATATTCCCTGGTCGTCCTGGACCTGGCCCACCTGACGTCCCTCAGCGCACTGGCCATCGGCGCCCTGGTCGAGTATCGCCGGGGTCTGGGGCGGCGTGGAATTGAAGTTCGAATTGCTAACGCTCAAGCCCAGGTCTGGTTGGCGCTGGAATCGGCCGGACTTTGGCCCTTGTTCGAGCCGATGGAGTTGGAGCAGCCGGCGGGACGGGCCGGCGTGGCCGTGGCCTAGCAGCCGGTACCAGACCGCAAGCGCAAATTTAACCACAAAGGACACCAAGAACACGAAGAACAGACAAGAAAAACGTTCGGGGGAGCAGACTCCAAAGTTCATACCCGTCTTCTCTTTAGGTGCTTTTTCTTTGTGCTCTTTGTGTCCTTTGTGGTTCGATCCCCCTCAAAACGGGGCACTGTAAAGCAAAGCGAGCGGGCGACGGCCCGCGAATCATCCGCGTGCCGGCGTGTTGGCCGG
>Ga0306926_10001370_pt1 | contig 24089 bp, 18 predicted proteins | sample flu12Cox44000178_FD_203759 | JGI IMG/M metagenome (GOLD analysis project Ga0306926, IMG submission 203759) | Lab enrichment of tropical soil microbial communities from Luquillo Experimental Forest, Puerto Rico - flux8day.12C.oxic.44.000.178 (v2)... | ecosystem: Environmental > Terrestrial >...
CAGGCGATTGTCGCGCAGATGCAGCCACAGCCGCTCGATCGGGTTGAGCTCAGGTGAGTAGGGCGGCAGGAACACCAGGCTGAGGTTTTCGGGCACGCGTAGTTCATCAGCGGTATGCCAGCCGGCCTTGTCCATCAGCAAGATGCCGTGCGCGCCCGGCGCCTCGTGATCTCGCGGGCGAGACGGTCGGAGCAACGGCGGGGATGGGCTCAGCAGACATCTCGCACCGAGGGTGCTCTTCGCCGACACCTTTGTGTAATTCAAGCACGACAAACACGGGTGGTGATTGCAGTTGCTTAAAGGATCGAAGCATTTGCCCGCCGATCGGCATGCTGAGGCACATCTTGTGCTTCTGCTGTGCAATTCAGGAAGCGCTGCTTCATTTCCCGCGGACCTCTTCGATCGATGGCGGCAAGGGATTAAAATTCAGCGGGGCATCCTCTTCGATGCGCTCGCGGCTTGGGAGCTGCGTCGCGTCCCAGCCACCGCCCAACGCCTGGATCAGCGCGGCGCTAGCGACGAGGCGGCTCTGGCGGATGTTTACGGCAGCCTCGGCATTGGCGAGCGCCGTCTGATCGGCGACGATAACGCTGGTATAGGCGACTGTGCCGGCCAGATACTGGTTGTTGAGGATCCGCGCGGCCTCGAATGCCGCGGCCACGGCCTTGTCTTGAACCTCGGCCTCCTGCGCGAGAATGCGCAAGGCCGCGAGCTGATCCTCGACCTGTTGGAACGCAGTCAGGACACTCTGCCGGTAGTTCGCGACATCTTGGTCAAAAACCGCGCGGGCCTGCTCGACTTGGGCGCGGCGCGCGCCGGCGTCGAATACGGTCTGCACGAGGTTCGAGCCGAACGACCAGAAGCGGCTCGAAGTGGCCAACAGACGGTGCAGCAAAACCGCCGAGGTCCCGTAATTGCCGGAAAGAGTGATAGTGGGAAAAAATGCCGCCACGGTGACGCCGATCTGGGCATTGGCCGCCGCCATCAGGCGCTCTACGGCGGCGATGTCCGGCCGGCGTTCCAAAAGCGCGGACGGCATCTCTGGCGGTATCACTGGCACCGCGATCATCGCTTCCGTCGGCGGGATCGAAAATTCGGCGGGTGGCTTGCCGATCAAGACCGCGATCGCGTGCTCGAGCTGAGCTCGCGTAACGCCGGTTGCGATCGCCTGCGCCTGCGTTGCCTCGAGTTGAGCCTCGGCCTGGGAGACAGCCGACTGGTCCGCAGTGCCGCTTTGATACTGGTTCCGAGTTATGCGCAGCGATTCGGTATAGTACCCGGCCGCCGCATCGAACAAGCGCTTCAGCTCGTCTGTCATCCTCAGCTGCAGATAGTTACTGGCGAGCGTGCCTTGAGCCGACAGGCGCGCGCTGGCGAGATCCCCGGCGCTCGCCTGTGCGCTGGCGACGTCGCCCTCGACAGTGCGGCGGATGCGGCCCCACAGATCCGGGGTCCAGCTCGCCGACGCGGAGGTGCTAAAGTTGCTGCTGAGGAACCCCGTTCGGCCGGCGCCGGTACTGCTAATCGAGCCGCCGCCGGTCCGCGAACGCGTCGCGCTCGCATTCAAATCGCCGATCGGGAAAAAGCCGGCGCGCGCCTGCGACGATCATTCCGCTTGCTGGAACGCCGCTGCGGCAGCTTTGAGGTTTTGGTTGGAAATATCGATCTGCCTTTCCAACCCGTCGAGCACCGGATCGCTGTAAATCGACCACCAGGCGCTGCGGTCGATGCCATCGAGCGGCTCACCGAATTTCCAGCCTGCCTCCTTATACTGCGTCGGCACCGGAGCGCTGGGCCGACTGTAATCGGGGCCGACGGTGCAGGCGGGTGCCAGCACCACTACCGCCAAGACACCAATGAGACGCGCCAGTTTCATCGCTTTTCGAGGTCAGTAGCGGCTAGAGGCTCATTCGTCTGGTTCAGAACTGAACCGTGGATGGCGGATCCGCCAGTGCCGTTGGCCCCGCAAGCGCCAGCGATCGAGACAGAGATAAATCACCGGGGTCGTATAGAGTGTCAAAAGTTGACTGACGATGAGCCCCCCGACAATCGAAATGCCGAGCGGTCGGCGCAATTCCGAGCCTTCCCCAAAGCCGATCGCCAACGGCACTGCTCCCAGCATTGCCGCCATCGTCGTCATTATGATCGGTCGGAAGCGTTTGAGGCAGGCCTGATAGATCGCCTCGCGCGAACTCAGCCCCTCGCTACGCTCGGCGTCGAGCGCGAAATCGATCATCATGATCGCGTTTTTCTTGACGATGCCGATGAGCAAAATTATGCCGATCAACGCTATGAGGCTGAATTCGGTTTTCGTCACGACCAGCGCCAGCACCGCGCCGACCCCGGCCGAAGGCAGGGTCGACAGGATCGTGATCGGGTGGACACAGCTCTCGTAGAGCACGCCGAGCACGATGTAGACGGCAAGCAGTGCGGCGCCGATCAGCAGAGGCTCGTTGGCGAGCGCCTGTTGAAAGGCCTTGGCGGTGCCCTCGAATGTTGCGTGGATTGAGGCCGGCATGCCGAGCCGGGCCATGTTATCGCTGATCGCCGCCGTCGCAGCGCCGAGCGAGACGCCGGGAGCGAGGTTGAACGAGATCGTCGAGGCGGCGAATAGGTTCTGGTGATCGACGGCGTGCGGCGTTATGTCGGCGGTGAAATGGCCGACGGCGGAAAGCGGCACCATGATTTCGGGGGAAGTGCTGACCGCAGAGCCGGTCGACACGGGGCTGCGACCCGTATTGGCCAGCGCGTTGTTTACAGCGTTGCGGGCCGTGTTGCTCGCAATCTGCGCAGTGCTTGCGACGACCGTGCCGGTTTTCGCGGGCGGCGGCTTGGCCACCACCGTGCCGGCCAGCGGCTGGGTTCCCTGCGTGCCGCTGACTGCACCGCCGCCCGTGCTGACATAGATCTGCTGTAGGATTTCCGGGGACTGCGAGAACTCGGGCGCGACCTCCATCACGACGTGGTATTGGTTCTGCGCCTTATAGATTACCGAGACCTGCCGCTGCCCAAAGGCGTCGTAGAGCGCGTTATCGATCTGGCTTACAGTGAGCCCAAGGCGCGCCGCCGCAACACGGTCGATGATCAGATCGGTCTCCAGTGCTCCTCGTGCCTGATCGAGATTGACATCCGTCAGCACTGGTAAAGTCTTTAACGCGGCCTCGACCTTCGGCGCCCATTCGTAGAGTTCGTTATTGTCTTCGCCATGTAATGTGTACTGATATTGAGCTTTGCTCGCGCGGCCACCGATCCGAACGTCCTGTACTGACCCGAAATATGCCTCTGTGCCCTCGATCTGGTCGAGCTTGGGCTGCAGCCGTTGCGCCACCTGCTGGGCCGGCACGTCGCGCTCGGACAACGTTTTCAACACCACAAAGACCTCGCCGTAACTGCCGCCGTAGTAAAAACCGTCTACATGCGCGACCGCCGGATCCGCGCCAATTATATCGACGAACCGGGCGAGCTTCTTTTCCATTAGTTGAAAGGAGATGCTCTGGTCGCCTTTGATGCCGCCCCACATCAGCCCGTTGTCCTGCTGCGGCACAAACCCCTTTGGCACGATGTTAAAGAGATAGACGCCGCCGCCGACCGTCGCCAGCAGGCTCAGCATGACAAAGGCCGGCCATTGCAATGCCCGCCGCAACGAGCGGTCGTACAGCTCCAGTATCGTGTAAAAGGCTCGTTCGCCGGCGCGATACAGCCGGCCGTGCCCTTGGTTATGCTGTTGAGGAAGCAGATAGGCGCACATCATCGGTGTCGTCGTCAGCGAGATGGCCAGCGAGGTCATGATCGCCGCCGTCATTGTCATCGCGAATTCGCGGAACAGCCGCCCCTCGATCCCGCCCATGAGCAAAAGCGGAACGAAGACGGCGACCAGCGAGAGGCTCATCGACAGCACGGTAAAGCCCACCTCGCGCGCCCCCTGCACTGCCGCCTCCATTCGCGACATGCCGGCCTCGATGTGCCGGGTGATATTTTCGAGCACGACGATCGCATCGTCGACGACAAAGCCGGTCGCGATCGTCAGTGCCATCAAGGAGAGATTGTTGAGGCTATATCCCAGCAGATACATCACGCCAAACGTGCCGATCAGCGAGACCGGCACCGCAACCGCCGGGATCAGCGTGGCACGCAGGCTCCGAAGGAAAAGGAAGACGACGAGGACCACGAGTGCGATCGCGATGACGAGCGTCCGCTCGACCTCATGCAACGAGCCGCGGATCGTTGTAGTCCGGTCCATATTTAGCTCGACTTTGATGGCGCTGGGAATCGCGGCTTCGAGCCGCGGTAGGACGCTCTTCACACGATCGACGGTCTCGATGATGTTGGCGCCCGGTTGGCGGCGAATGATGACGAGAACCGCCGGTTCGCCGTCGGCGAGCCCCTGGTAGCGCACATTTTCAACCGAGTCTTTTACCTCGGCAACATCAGTCAGCCGCACCGGCGCGCCATTGCGATAAACGATCAAGAGCTGCCGATAATCCTCGGCATGGTCTACCTGATCGTTGACGTAAATCTGCAACCGACGCTCGTCGTCTTCGATGGCGCCTTTGGGGCTGCGGGCATTGGCCGAAGCGAGCGCCGCGCGAACGTCCTCGAGCCCGATCCCGTATTTGAACAATGCCAGCGGGTTGAGCTCGACGCGCACCGCAGGCAGCGAGCTGCCGCGGATCTCAACCCGGCCGACCCCCTTGATTTGCGAGAATGCCTGCTGCATGACCGTCGCAGCGGCGTCGTAGATCTGACCAGGCATCAGCGTCTTAGAGGTCAGCGCCAGCATCGCGATCGGCGCATCGGCCGGGTTGACCTTGTAATAGCGAGGGTTCTGCCGCAAGTTAGCCGGCAAGTCGGCGCGCGCCGCATTGGTCGCCGCCTGCACGTCGCGCGCGGCGCCGTCGAGGCTCCGGTTGAGGCCGAACTGCAGAGTAATATCGGTATCGCCTTGGGAGCTCCGGGAGGTCATCTCGGTAACATCAGCGATAAGGCCAAGATGGCGTTCGAGGGGCGCCGCGACGGTCGCCGCCATTGTGTCGGCGCTAGCGCCCGGCATCGATGCCGAGACGGTTATGGTCGGGTAATCGACCCGCGGTAGCGGCGCCACCGGCAACCGTAAAAAGGCGAAAAAGCCTGCAAGGGCGATGCCGATCGTCAGCAGCGTCGTGGCAACGGGCCGGCCGATGAACGGCACCGATGGGTTCACTCCGCCGCGCTCCTTGGCTTGGCCCCACCGCTGAAGGTGTAGCGGATCCGCTCGTGAACCTCGGCGTTAACGAGCCTCGGATACAGACCTTCCGCCGACCCGGCTGGCTCCAATCGCCGAGGCACGGCACTGGCAAATTCCCTGACTTCGATCATTTTACGGCCCAATCGGATTCAGTGGTTGAGCCCAAGGCAGCCGCCGATTCCGTTCACCGCGCGTATTCCGATACCGATATTGCAACGATTGGGGCGAAGCGAGTGGCTGAGAAACAAAGTCGCCGCACTGTGTGGTCGTAATCTGCTGCCGCTTTGGCAAGGCATTGTGGGCTCGCGGAGGTATCATCCCATGGCCATGGATCATTCGACAATGATCTGTCCGGACATCCAGGGGTGCGGCGTACAGATATAGTAATAGCTACCCGGCTGCGTGAAGGTGATGGCTTTCGACTCGCCGCTGGCCAGGTCGCCGGTGTCCCACTCTTGCTTTGGGAACGCTGTGGCCGTATGATCCAGCTCGCCGACATTGGTGAAGGTTACGGTGGTTCCCACCGGGACCCGAATGCGGGCTGGCGAGTACAGCCACTCCTTATTGTGATGGTCCGCCTCGCCCACTTTGACCGTGGTGATGCCTGTAGAGATTGGTATCGATGCCATGTCGACTGCAGGCCATCTTGATGATATCCAGAGGGGCCCGGCGATGGTCGCTGGTGGGGGAGGCGGCCACAACGGGCCGACTTGCCCCGTCAACGAGAAGGCCCACACCGCGTCACCATAGGCGCTGCCCTGCGTTACATTGCCGCCTGTGGCTATCGCGACATACTGCTCGCCGTCTACCTCATACACCACGGGCGGCGCGTCAGCCCCAAAACCTGTCTGAAACCGCCACAGCTCCTCCCCCGTCTTGGCATCGAGCGCCAGAAAGTTGCCATCGGGCTCACCGCGAAACGCCACTCCGCCGGCCGTGACGGTCCCACCTCCCGCAAGGCGGTACGGCGTTTTATGCTGCCAGACGATCTTATTCGTCTTACTGTCGATCGCTGTAAACGTCCCGCTCATCGGCGAGCCTGGCGGCGGCGCCTCGGCGCCGCCGCCATACGGCTTGCCGGGCACGTACTCCTTACCACCCTTGCGCCAATTAGCACTGGCCCGCACGGTGCCCGATACGTAGAAATAGCCCGTGTCAGGGCTGTATGGCACCGGCGACCAACCCGTGCCGCCATCCCCCGACGGCTCTACCAGCACCGGGGTCTCCCAGAAGGGCTCAAAAATACACCCTGCTTTGTCATACTCAGGCAGCTTGTCGGCGCACTGTGGCACCGTCGCGTCGCCAATCGGGTAGGGCTGCGTTTTGGCAGTCTTCTGCCATGGCTCCTGGGGTACTGGGCGTTCTTCGATACCGATTAACGGCTGACCGTTCGTGCGGTCGAGAATGTACACCCAGCCCGTGTGGCCGGCTTCGGCAATGCCCTTACGCGGTTGGCCATTGATCACTGTGTCGAACAGCACCACTGGGCTGGCGGCATCATAGTTCCAGAGGTCGTGGTGCACCTCTTGGAAGTGCCAGACATACTCGCCGGTCTTGGCCTTCAAGGCCATTATCGAGGCGCAGAACAGATTATCGCCCTCGCGCATCGAACCGTCATGATTTGGCGCACAATTGCCTGTCGCAAAGTAGATGAGGCCGAGTTCCGGATCGAGGGCAGGCGTGTTCCAGATCGGCGCCCCGCCGCGCATCGCATCGTCAGAGCGGGGCGGCCAGGTATCACTGCCCAACTCGCCCGGCCCTGGCAAGGTATAGTACCGCCACAGGATGGCACCGGTCTTGGCGTCCAGGGCGGTGAGGCGCCCACGTACCCCATACTCCCCACCGGAGATGCCGCTGTAGACGCTGCCATCGTAGTAGAGCGGCGCGCTGGTGATCGAGTAGCCATGTTCATAGTTCTCAATAGGCGTCTTCCACACCACCTCCCCCGTCTTCATGTCCAGAGCCACGACGGTGGCGTCGAGTTGCCCGAAAAACAACAGCCCCTCACCCATCGCCAGACCGCGGTTGGCCCAGCCACAGCAGAGGGCGCGCTTCCCAGCGAGACCGGACCAGTATTGCCAAAGGATTTCCCCAGTCTTGGCATTCAGCGCAAAGACATCGTCATTGCCGGTAATGACGTACATGATGCCATCCTTAACGAGCGGCGTTGCCTCGAAGGAGTATTTGCCATCGAACCCGGAGCCTTTGAGGCGGGTCATCCAGGCTCCTTTGAGTTGCTTGACGTTGGAGGTATTGATCTGCTTGAGCGTCGAATAGCGCTGATTGGTCAGGTTGCCACCGTTTGTCACCCAGTCCTGGCCTAAGGGACTCCGGAGTAAGCGGTCAATCTCCGGATCGGCGGCCGACACGGGCATGACCACCAGGAATAGCCCGGTCAGGGTCATCAACATTAGGGCCAATCTCTCAGCGTGGCATCGCATATGTTTGTTTCTCTCTGTGGGTTTTGCGTACCCGTGCACAGTCCGTACGCCTTGTGACAGGTATATCCGGATCGGGCCGAACCTCCGTTCACTACTGTCCGGCCGGTTTGACCACGCGGACCGCGATGACGACGGGGTAAGACGGGTCTTCGTGATCAAGCTCGGCGGTCTCAAGCTCCTCGGAAGCGAGACCTTGAAGCAGCGAAATCGCGGCGAGGACGTTGCCATGAGGCTCAATTTCGATCGCGCTGGCGGGAAAGCGTTCGTTGAACAAGCGCGCGACAGCAGTGGCCGTCATTGACCCGTAAAAAGGCCATTCCTCGGGGTGAATTGGGATAATGCCTGGCATGGTGGCAAGCAACACGCCGCCTGGCTTGAGAATGCGATGGAGCGTGAAGATAGCCCCGTGGAGGTCATAAACAAATTGCAGCACCTGGGTCATAATAATGCAGTCGAAGGCGTCCGTAGGTAGGTGATGGGCGGTGGCTAGATCACCGACGAAAGTTGACTTCGGGTGCCTTCTTCGACGTTAAGCACATCACTCTCGGTCACACGACTGCCGCCTAACAGCCTTGTATAGGAATTGCCGTGAAATTCGAGCACGCGCCCCCGCATGTCGCCGGCGTGGCGCTTAAGGAAGTTTTCGATGTAACGCCGGTCGATCGGCTGGCCGCGGTCAGAACCCCAAAGCCGACTAATAGGGGTAAGGCGGCGGAAACTACCAAATTCGACTGGTGGGCGAGCTACGATTCTCTGCTCGTTCATCGAGTGGTCCATCCGAAGTGTCTCGATTCACGGAAGGTTGTAAAAGGTGTATTACCTCGACAGTGTGATTTGTCGTATCGGGATTTTTGGACCATGATTGGGTCGAGAGGGCTCCACTCACTAGCTGCATTTGTCCTCGATGAGGTCGTTCACTGGGCGAAGCCCAGATGCTGAAGTGCAACCGCGAGATCAGCTTGGTAACCGCGCAGCTCCTCGATCGGCCACCAGCCCCGCCCGATGCACTCGCTCTCCCAGCTGATTGCAACAAGCGAGCGAAACACCGCGCCGATTTCGGCAAGCTCCTTTATTGCAGGCAAGTCCAGATCTGGCCACGACTCCCGCACCACCTTCCAGTATTCGGTCAGCTCGGGTTCCGGAAGGTCGTCGTCTATCCGCCTGCGAGGGATACCGCGACCTGATGGCTCGGCAATATCGGGTGCCGGGATGCCGTAACCGGCAAATTCCCAATCAAAGGCCACGAGATTGATACCGGATGCGCTTGAGCGCACCCGTAGATTTTGATATGCAAAATCACAGTGCACCAACGTTCGCGGGTAGCGACGACATAGTTCGACGACCCGAGTCCAATGGGACTCGAGATGATGACCCTGCGATATAATCGCTTCTAATACTTTGCTATCTTGACAACTTAAAATCGGATCGCGAATGTTCTCTTCAATTATGCGGCGACCTAAATATAAGTGGTCGAGGTAATACTGCGGACTGCGATCGGGCAAACGAGAAACCATCGCCAAGCGTTCGGCTGAGACATGCATCTGGCCTAGCCAGCGGGCCGCGAGTCTGCGATGCTTTTCGACCGAATAAGAGAACTCCTCGCCCTCAGCATCCTCGAGAAAAAACCAACGGAATTCCCTCCCGGGTTCGTGGACAACACCGTAAAAGGTGAGACTTGAAATGGGCAGGTTTGGCAGGATCTCTTCATAGACTATTTGTTCGACCTGAGCCTCTTCCGCCCTACATCTTTTTGCGATGACCGCAGTTCCGCCGGGTCCAATGCCAGCAAGTCGATAAATACATGACTTCCTACCTTCCAACAAGAGTTCGATGAAATTCGGCCCTTTCTGCTTCGGGTGAAGTTGTTTCCACGCCTGCACGGCGGGGTGCTCCGCGTCTCCCGATCCCAGGCGACGCAACACGTTCTCCGTGATCTTTGCGGCGTGCGGCTCGCCCTCGGCGACGACCCGGGGCCAATCGGTTGTCGAGGCGGTAAATACGATGCCGTTGTTGGCATAAATCCCCATCGTCGCTGTTCGCCCGCCTGGAAAGCCTTCCGGATCTTGCGCCCATTCTGGGCCGAGCCTACCAATTCCCAGGATGGTAAAAGTCTCAGGGGTACCATCATCGTGGCGTGGGACAGCGAAACCGTTCTCGTCCGGGCGGTCGGAAATCGCTGCGCCGTCACACTCATAGCCGACCAGAGCATGATCCGCTCCGAATGTGTCGCCATCCTGTAGATCGGTGCCCTCGAAAACCCAGTGGTCGGCATGCTGCACCGTATAGCCGACGGCTTCGCGCTCGCCCCACCACTGACCTCCGCCGTTGCGATGACTGACGCCAGTCAGGCGGTTTTCCGGATCAATGCCGAACCATTGGTCTCGCTTCTGGTCATGGCCGGCAAGCCTGGTTTTGTCGCAAACGACGGCGGCGTTGCCCTCGATCAGGTGAACCCGCCACCAGCAGGTATTGCCGCTGAAGAAGGCGACGTTGCCCCCCCTTTCCACAAACGCCTCAACGTTGCGCCGCATCGCCTCGCTCCAGTATTCGTCATGACCGGAGCTGAGGAGGAGCGAATAGGCTCCAAGAAAACTGCCAAAGTTTTTATGTATATCAAGGTCGGTACAGTAGTCGACCGCACAGCCTCTGCGTTCGAGCCAGCGAATAAAAGGCACATCCCAATGCCAGAAGGTTTGTCGCGGCGATGACCGATCATAAGCATCCGGGAAGTAGTGATCCCATGGCCGGCCGCCAACGCCCCCGCCCGGGCGATGCAACGTCACCTTGTTATAGCTCCCGGTATAAAGGCTGCCGCCGGGATCGCCGAGTTCGTTGTAGGCGTGATACGTGAGCAGCGGCAACTTGTATAGTATTTTTGTTCTTACCTTACGGGCCTTGACAACGAACAGGGCGGCAGCCTCCGGATGGCCGGACTCGGCCAGGTCTCTGGCGTCCTCATCGAGAGGGACAAACCACGCGATATACGCTCCCGATTTCCACTCGCGCGAGATCGGATATTCATAGAGAGGCCAGTTCCAATCGCAATCTGGAGCTCTCAGCGGCCGGGCATCAGCAAGCATTGGTTCCGTCTGCGCCTTGAACGCGAGTTGCTCCCCTTGCCGGAAGAAACGAATTCGAAACCACAGTTGCGCATCGTCGCTCGCGATGTGAAGCCGCAATGTCTCGCCCGGCAAGACGCTCGGCTGGTGCGGGTAACCACGGATCACGCGATCCGTCCAGGGCAAACCGCGTGATGTTGCGATCGGCTGTGCATCACAGAGCCTTTTCGAGAACCCGCCGGGTCACCTTTTCGGCGTCGAACCAGGTTTCGGCTAAAACGCGCGCCGCTTGGCATTGCCGGTCGTAGTCCGACTCGACTAGCGAAAGCATCAGCGCCGCCTCATCAATGCTGCGGAAACGGAAAAGGCCTTCCGCATCTGGCAAGAACCGGCTCGCCCCGGTGTGCTGAACAATGGCAGGCTTGCCGCTGGCGAGATAACAGATCGTCCTGTCGCTGACCCAAGCATTCTGCAGCTGCATGCAGGACGGCTTTGCGCAGCTGAACTCGCCGCGCGATTGCTGGATATAAACGCGGTATTCCTCTGGGGTCGCAGTGAACTGGTGCGAATCCTGGACCCGCCACCCATACCCACCCCAAAACTTTCGCTCTTCTTCTTCGACGTCGCCCATAGTAAGGGCCAGTTCCAGTGGCGGTACAACTCGCGATGGCAGGTCCGCGTAATGCAAGAAGGATTCTCGCTTTTCAGTATTTACCGGCATTCCGCCGAAATCGATCTCTTCGCCCCACCAATGGGCAACCGTCGTGTATGCCGCAGTCGGAGGCGCGGACGCAGGCGGCCACGCCGGCAGATAAACCGGCGGCGGCGTGTAGTGCCATTCGAGGTCAAAGGAAGGGAAACGAGCGGCAGGCGTTCCAACTGTCTCGCCAATCGTGAAATACAGATCGTGTAGAGCGGGGGAATATCGCCCAACAGCGATCCACATTTGCAGCAGGCCGGGGTCGATATCCAGGAGAGCGGACCGGCGGAAGCGCCGCACCTGCCCGCCGGGCAGATCGTAACGCAGGTTCACCAGCAGCGTCGCCGCTTCTGAAGCGGCGTCGATATCGAGGCACCCTTCGACGGCAGCGGGATCGAGCGGTTCTCCGGTAATTGAGGACAAAGCCACGGAGTCACGGAGGCCATACGGCTCCAAACGCTCCTTCAGCAATTTCGTGAGCGTCCACACTTCCTCGACCGGCGTGCTCGGATCAATCGGTTCAAGCCAAATTACATCGCACCCGAGCGCACGAAACCCAAGCGACCAATTCAACGGAAGCCAGAAATGTCCTCCGCCTTTTAAGTAGTAAATGTTCTTGGCTGTAAAGCAGACCGTAGTTTTCACTGTTGCCCACTTGCTTCGATCAGCCCGCGCGCTCCAATCGCCCTAGCTCCCGCGAAGCCGGCTGCGGCTGCTCGGCCAATATCGGCGAGGCGACCATCCTCTACGTGGATGATCTGGTCACAGCGCCGGATCGTGCTCGGACGGTGCGCGATAATAAAGCTGGTGCGCCCGGTGATGAGCCGGTCGAGCGAGTCGATAATGGCCGCCTCGGTTCCAGTATCGACCGCGCTGGTCGGTTCGTCGAGGATCAGGATTGGCGCGTCTTTCAGAAACGCCCGCGCCAGTGAGATCCGCTGGCGCTCGCCACCCGACAATGTCTGCCCGCGCTCCCCGACCGGTGTATCGTAGCCATCGGGCAAACGCGCAATCGAATCATGTATGTTGGCCGCCTTTGACGCGGCGATGACCTCCTGCTGCGTCGCGTCGGATCGCGCATAGCGGATGTTTTCCGCGATCGTCGCCGAGAACAGCACCGGCTCCTGCAGGACGAGCGCGAATTGCCGGCGCAAGTCGTCCAGCCGATAATCGCGCAGATCGACGCCGTCGAGCAAAATACGTCCGCGCGTCGGGTCATAGAATCGCGCAAGCAGGTTCATCATCGTTGTCTTGCCGGCGCCGGTCCGGCCGACCACATGAACCGCTGTTCCGGAGACGACATCAAATGAGATGTCGTCGAGCACGTGCTTCGCACGATAGGCGAACGAGACATGCTCGAAGGTGACCCTGCCGCAGGCGCGCCGTAGCGGGTGAGCGGAAGGTCGTTCCGGCACATCCGTTGCGCTTTCGAGTAGCGCGTAGGCGCGTTCGGCGCTCGTGATATAAGATTGCAACTTCGTCGCCTGACGGCTGATCGTCTCGAGCGGCTTATAGAGCTGGGCGAGATAGCCCATGACGAGTAAAAGGCTGCCGAGGCTCAGCACTTCCGCCTGGACGTGCCATACCCCGATCACGAGAACGCCGGCGGTACCAAGCGCGATGGTCAATCCGACGAGGAGGTCGAAGCCGCCCTCGATCAGTACGATTCGCAGATTGCCGGTCACGAGCTCGCCGGCACGGCCGACGAACCGCCTCTCCTCCTGCTGCTCGCGGTTGAAGGATTTTACTGTGCGCAGTGCCGCGAGGACCTCGTGGACGACCCCCAACGCGGCACTCTCGGCAGCCTTCAGCTCAGCCCATCGCGGCCGCACGCTGCGTCGGCTCAGCGCCATTAGCAGATACAGGACGGGACAGATCGCCAGCGCCACGACGGCCAAGGACGGGTCGATGCGCGCCGTCACAACGATCATTGCGAAGAGTGTTACGGCATTCGCGCAGAGCGGGACGATGCCACTGATCGCAAAGCCTTGCAGAGCGGTCGCGTCGTTTTGGATTCGGTAGACCGCATCCAAAGTGCCCCTCCGGTCGTGATAGTCGAACGACAGTTGCTGCGCTCGATGAAAGAGTTTCGCACGAAAGGCGAGCGTCAGTTTTTCACCGGTATAGGTCCGCAACAACACGAGGCTAAGAGCGAAGCTGTAGGTCAGCAGGCTAACGATGGCGAGCATCGCTGCTGCCGCAATCAGCACCGCAGTCTTGGAAGCGGCCGCCGGCAAGAGCGGGGCCAGGCCATCGGGAATCGGCTGTGATCCGATCACTGTGTCGACGGCGATCTTGAGCGGCAAGGGGGCCAGCAGGCTCAGCGGAGTTGCGGCGAAGCTCAGCACAACAACGCCGGCGATGCCCCGCCAATAGGGACGCAGCTCTCCCAGAAGCCACCGATAGAGGGCGATGTCGCGGACCTGCTTCCGCGATATCACGACACGTGCACTCCCGAGGGATTCTTAATCTCGGCGATAGCTTGCTCGATCACGGCGAGAGCCCGGCCAGCCTCTTGCGCTACACGTGCGATAACCAGCGCAGCAATGCTTACAAAGACGATCGCAGTCGTCCATGCGGCGGTTGTAGCGGCGGCTCCAGCGACCGCCCCCACCAATGCAATTACTGCCAGACCGGCAGCGGAGCATTTTGGCCAAATCCCGAAGCGTACGTACTGCGTCCCCGCGCCTTGGTCCTCGACGGCAATCAGCAGGCGGGCTGTCCCTAACGCACCGCCGGACACCTCGATGTCCCAGCGATCATAAGGACCGCCATCGGTAACGCGGGTCCCCTCTCGACTTATTATGCCTCGGGCGTGCCGAACCCAGTCGTCAGGTTCGCGCCAGTGCTCAGACCAGATCGCTGTCGATAGCCGCCACGGCAGCTTGAATTGAACCGACGCTCGCCAGCGCCACGGCGTTAGCCCGTCGCGGACCCGACCGAGAAGCCTAGCAAGTGGCTGTGAAAAGTTGAGAAAAGTGATGATAAACCAGCGGCCTAGCCGCTCAGAGCCCGCGCACTTCCACATCATTGTTGTGCGCGCGGCGCTGACGCCGGCCTCCGCGACGCGACCAGCAAGTGCTAAGAGCAATAGAGGTCCGGCGAATAACAGCGGGTTCCAGAAAAGACCGCCGATTGTAAGCAACGCGAGGAGCACCATCACGAGGTACAACTCGGGTGTTGCCAACAGCGAAAGGACGAGATTCGTTGCCGGGGGCTGGGCCGCTTGGAATGGCGCGGTGCCCCAGATGCCATGGTAAATGCGTTGCCGCAGCAGATTAGCGAACCCAGGCCCGCAGGAGTAGATCCGCCCTGCCCAGCCGATATGTCCTAGTGCGTTGCAGCGCTGTGGCCACTTGTCCTCGAGTTGCGCTTCCGCCCTGCCGTACCCGTATTGCTGCTTCCAGTAAGCGCGGACCGAATTGCGACGGTGATGCCACACCACAGCCGCCGGGCAGAAGCCGATAGTCCACCCCCGATCGTGCAATCGCCAACACAGATCGACGTCGTCTCCCGCCGCGCGGAAGCGCGTGTCGAAGCCGTCGACCGCGAGAAGTGCCTCCCGGCGGAATGCCATGTTACAGCCCGGAATGTGCTCGGCGATCTCATCGGAAAGCAGGACGTGGAGCGGATTACCCGACGCTGCCGCGACGCATTCAGCAACGATCCCGTCACCGGCTGGCGGCAAGTTGGGGCCTCCGACGCCGACATGTGTAGAACGGTTAAAGGCTGCCGCGAGATATCGCAGCCAGTAACGGTGAGGAAAGGCATCGTCGTCGAGATAAGCGACGATGCTCCCATTGCTGGCAACGAGGCCGACATTGCGTGCGGCGGAGAGCCCTTTGTTCGGCTGGTTTATCAGACGAACCGAATAGCCCTGCGCGATAATTGGGGTGTCGTCCGTCGAACCATCGTTGACGACAATCATTTCATAATTCGGGTAATCGAGGGCGGTCAGAGCATCGAGGCATTGGCGTAATGTCCGCGTCCCATTGTAGCTGCATACGATTACGGAAATTTTCGGCCAATCCGCTGCCGGCGCCAAAGGCATCTCGTGAAACGCCTTGCGCACAACGTGTGCGGCCGGCTTGGGGTTGCGTTGGACATCGGTTATGCCGAAGGCCCAGTCTTCTACTGGGCAACCAGCACGAAACCAGTCATCGGTCCAGGAAAAGATAATCGCGCCAGCGGCTCCCGCTTCGAAGGTTGCTCGTATTTGCCAGTCGAGCGCCTGCGCTTGCGCCAGGTCGCCATGCCGTAGGCTGTCAAGCCCCAGTTCAGTCAACAAAAGCGGGCGATCGCCGGCAATATTCTGCAAACGCGCGAGATAGGCGCGCAGCTCGCGCTTGCTTTCGAGGTAGACGTTGAAGGAGACTACGTCGAGAAACGGCAGCTCCAGATACTCGGTGGTTGGATAATTAACGTAAGTAACGATCGCTTCGGGGTCTTCTTCTTTTACGATGGTGTAGAGCCAATGCAGATAGCGCGCGATGCGACGACAGCCAAGCCAGCGCGCTTGCGATGCCATGATCTCGTTGCCCAATGCGACGCAGAGCAGCGCTGGATGGCCGGCACACAGGCGCACCTTGGCGCGGAACTGGGCGACGAAATCCCGGGGCAAATTCCTATCTATAAGATGGCCCGCACTTTGCTCCGCCGAGAGGCCTACCATCACCCGCAGCCCGTGCTTGGCCGCCATGTCGAGAAGAGAGCGAGGCGGCATCGTGTGCGGAATTCGAACAGTATTAATGCCAAACGCGGCCATTTGCGCGAAATCGCGCTCTATCAGCTGTTCGTCGGCATATTCGCGATCCGCCTCGTCCGGCCGGAACGCGCCATAGCTAATGCCGCGCACAAAGAGAGGCTCACCGTCCGCAGAAAGAAACTTGCCGTCGACCACAGTTCGGTTGAAGGACCCTTGCAACCCGGGGTCCCACGCCAAAACGTGCTGGAAATCGGCGGTCGCCACATTCGAGTGGGTTCCGCGGCCTCCGGTTCCGACGGGGGCCAGGGGGGTACCGTCTTGATCGGATTTGATCCCATTGATACCGCCGATACTGCGACCTGATGCTTCAGCGGCATCATGCACGGCCCCAGCTGTACCAGGCATGCGTCTCCCCCGTTTGTATTCTTACCGAACCAAACGGCCCACAGAGTGGGCGTCAGGCCGGCAGTTCCGCGTTTGTGTAGGTTTGTTACAAATTTCTTACAAGTTTGCTACAATTTTATTAAAATTGACAACAGCGGTTAGACTGGTTGACGATAGTCAGAGTTTTTGTTAACCATTTTTTTTGGCTCGCGGGCTGCTGCCGCGAAGGAATGTGCGGCGTTTTGCCGCGGTCTCGCGATAAACGTGCACAAATCGCCGCGGCATTTTGCGAAATTCGGGGTAAATGGTCGGTGTGGGTACCGAAAACTCGTCACTTTTGCTTCGGTGATGAACACTACAGAGCTAATGGTCGAATTTAAACTGACGATTCCCGTCCAGGGGCATATCGGGATTGCTTCATCGCTTGGCTTTTGCAATTGCGCGCCGTCACAACGATGGGCTGAGCGTTGCCCGTGCGGCGCTGACCCCCGCTTCTGCGATGCGAGCGGCGACCGCTAGCAGCAATAACGGCCCGGCGAATAATAATGGTGTCCATAAAAGGCCACCGATCGTAAGCGGCCCGAGGAACATTATCACCAGGTACCCTGCAGTCGCCAACATAGATCGACGTCGTCTCCCACCGCGCGAAAACGTGTGTCGAAGCCGTCGATCGCGAGGAGTGCCTCTTTGCGGTATGCCAAGGTGCAGCCCGGAATGTGTTCAGCGATCTCGTCAGAGAGCAGGACGTGGAGCGGATTGCCCGGCGCCGCTGCGGATTTTTGGGTGCAACCCTTGGTGACGAAATCTCTCTTTGGTAGGATGCGAGGTTTCGTCGCAGGCAATGATTTATTTATTCGTAGAAGCGTCCTGCGCTGATGCTCGTCGCCCGCGCGATCTATTGCGTCAGGCGCCAAGCGGCGTTCCGCGCGGTAATGGCGTCAATGCCAATGACGTCCACTGCGCGCTGGGCTGATGAGCCGAGCTCTGTGGTGCGCTGAGCCAGGGCCCGGCCTCCCAGCCAAAGACTCAGGGGCAAGATCAGCGTTTTTATTACACATTGGCGGCCAAGGTGATTGCCTGGTGAGTGTTTGCCCATCCCGCAGCTCGCCAGCGGTTTGACGAGCCATAGTGGTGTCGGGATGTTCGGCGCCGCGCGCAGCGTTGCTGCTAATTTCGCGGCCGGGCGGGACGCTGGCCGCCGGGCCCGACCGCTTCTGCACCGCCTTGAGCTGGCCTGCTCTGGTCCTTGGTCATGTCGGACCGATCGGCCAAGACGTGGGTTACGTTGGCGCCATCGTGCAGTCGATCGGCGCCTTCGACCACGACATTTTTTCCGGGCTGCGACCCGGAGAGGATTGCGACCCGCTGTCCGTCTATCGGTCCTAGCTTCACCTTTTGCACCGCGACTGTGTGGTCCGGCTTTACAACGTAAAGGAAAGTGCCCGGCGCGCCGCGTTGTATCGCTGAAGTCGGCACGATATCGACATCATGCAATGTATTGACCAGGAGCTTGATGTTGACGAATTCGTTTGGGAACAAGTTTTCTTGTTCATTGTCGAATATCGCCCGCAATTTGACGGTGCCGGTCGTTGTGTCGATCTGATTGTCGACGGTGTCGAGCTTACCCCGAGCGAGCTCGGTTGCGCCGGTGCGGTCATAAGCGGTGACCGCTAGGACCGCGCCGGTTCGCACCCGTTTCATCACCTCAGGCAGATTGTCCTCGGGCAGCGTGAAAATGACCGAAATCGGCTGCAGCTGGGTCACAACAACAATGCCATTGGTGTCGCTCGTCTGGACATAATTTCCGGGGTCTACCTGGCGCAGCCCGACGCGGCCCGTCACGGGTGAGACAATGCGGCAATAAGTGAGGTTCAGCTTCTGCGCGCCGATCTGCGCCTGATCGGCTTGCACAATCGCTTCGTACTGTGCGACGAGGGAGACTTCGGTGTCGCGTATTTGCTTGGCGATCGAATTTTGCGCGACGAGGGTATTGTAGCGCTGCAAGTCCAACCGGGCGTTCTTCAATAGCGCCTGGTCCTTTGCCAGCTGGGCTTTGGCCTGCTCAAGCGCCACCTGGTAAGGGCGCGGGTCGATCTGGGCGAGAAAATCGCCCTTCTCGACCATTTGGCCCTCCTTGAAGGCGACTTGCATCAGGTAGCCGCTGATCTGCGTCTTTACCGTCACCATCGCCAGCGGGATCACCGTACCCAGCTGGCTTAACGTAACCGGCATATCGCCCTTCTCGACCGACGCTACGCCCACCGGGATGGCAGCTCCCGATGCGGGCCGACCGTTTCTCGGCTGTGTGTCGGGTCGCGGAAAATACCAAGCCGCGCCACCGATGATCGCAACGATCAGCAACAACCAAAGCAACGGTCGCAACCGCGACCGCAGCGACCTTTCGGATACCGCATCCCTCGCGTCGGCCAGGCGACGGGCATGCTCATTCATTCTCACTCGTCCGGGAGGGGTGAGAACCTGGCCTTGCGGGTCGTCCATTGTCATCACCCGTACTTGGATCACCAAGCAGATATCATTCCAAATCGGGAACCATGGGCAGCGATGCCGATGTTGGTGCGAGACGTGGACCCAGTCGCGGTGGTTTTCCGACGGTCGTAGCTCGTCGCTTCGATGCCAAAATTACCTCCCCGTCCGGTCATATTTCGCGGGATAAAAATTCCCGCTGCCGGGTTACGCTGATTTTTTTTAGGTTGTCACATTTGCTCGTGTTTAGGGTAGAACTTTTTGCAGGAGAGCGTATGGTTAATGATCTATTAGCGCAGCAGTACAAGTGTGAGTGTGTAATATTAACCCTGTGGCCTGACGGGCCTTCGACTGAACGCTATCACGTCGAAAATGGTTTAACCCGTCGAGCTACCTGATCCGTCCTGTTATTACCTGTTTTCTGAATATGAAATCGAGTAATTTCAACCACTTGTTCCTGATCCCTTGCCGCGCGTGCAAAGCCTCGACCGTGCGCTATTAAGAAAGGGAGCTGCCATGTGAGGTGCTTCACATTGGCTCAGAGCAGGGAGCTCAAATATGACGCGTTCAGCAATTGCCGAGGCGCTACGCGGTGCAAACGCTGTCAGTAAGATGCCTTATGTCCGCGAGTTTTCACGCGGGCGATCTGTTGGACGCCTTGCGCGAGAAGACCGCCGGCTTCTTCGCTCGTATCGGCGCGGAGCGCCGACGCAGGCGCGTTCCCTTGGAAAGGCTCATCCTCCGTCTCGATACCGCGAGATGGCACGACTCCCTCCATTCCGGCGTCGGATCGGGTGCGCCTCGTCCGTCGCTTCAGGCATACTTACCCCGTTGTATTACGTTAATATAATGATGGTCGGTATTAGTTGCCGGCCGCGCAGATATTTTCGCAGCGCCTCGCTGAGGATGCGATACCAGCGCTGCACTATCCAACTGCTCCGCTTTTTCTCGCAGCTGCGCAAAGAACCGGGCGATGCGCAGATAGGCCCGCCGCGCCACCTGCTGCTCGCCATGCGTGCTGCTCTGCGTGAGCTGAAGCTGTAGAGCTTTCCTCTGGCTGCCCGGAACGTCACCAGTCGTCGGGCTCCTGCTATCGGGCTGCCCCGGCAAGAAGCGCCCGAAAGGGCGGCGGCGCCCGTCGCACGGACGAGCATTGCGACGGTGCCGATTACGCCGAGCAGATCGCGGCTGAGCCGACCATCGCACCGGTGCAGCGCGTGAGTCTGCGCAAGACAGGTGCATTACACAGCCTCGGTTCAGATTACTTTAGATTAAGATTTAGGCCTTTGTGATCACTTTCGCTTTCCGTAATGGGCAATTATGCGACCTTGGCCAAGGCGCGAAGTCGCACATCATTAACCAAACCATAAGATGTAGAATGTCGCGCCGGTAGATGTGAACTGGTTCCACCGGGGTCCGTTCCGTGTTAAAGGTGTGTGTCTGGCTCCGCTTCTTTAAATGACGATGTTTGACGAGCCGGGGCTGAACAGAGGCGACCTCCGGGAGCGGCTCGCTGCCTTCGCGTGGCTCACCGCCTTGCGACTTCGCCGATGTTGCCGTGGTGATACCGCGGCGGTCCCTCGAGTTGGCGCCCGCGGTTAAACTTGCATTGCGCTTTCCTCTCGGGGCGCTGCGCCGTATCGCCTGCCTCACCAGCATCCTTCTTGCTGCGCGGTCGCTGGACACAATCTCCATAGCCGCGGCCAGGCATCCCGCGGTTTAGCTCAATCCGGCTTCAATGAGGTCGCGCGCTGCGGCCGGGCCGCTGCCATCACGCCGCGCGACCTCACAGAACCCTCAGAATTATCGTTGTCGCGCGAAATCGAAAGCTGGCCGGACTGAAAATTTACTATAATAATTATCAGTTTTTACGTTGACTGAATCCGAGTTTTGTGAATAATTCCGCCTCATATACCAACACACTTCCAAGATAAAGTATGGACTCACCCGACGACAATGAAATAAGAAGACGTCCTTCGGGGCAGCTCCCGAAGAGAAAAACTGTGGACACCATTTCCTCACTCGACGAGGCATGGCTCCATACCCTTGACCGGGGCGTCGGCGACAGCCCAATCAATGAGGTGATTCTCCCATTGATGCGCGACTGCTTTTTTTGGCGGACCGATGCACGCCGTTCTATTGCTGCAGAAGGGCCACGCGACCGGCTCACGGCCGATATTGCGCGCTACATTACGCAAGAGCCGGAGTTGCCGTCAAAATTCACAGCAGAACGGTGACTCTGTAAAGACCGAGCCGCAGTGTTGGCTTGCGGTCAGTGACGCTCCGCTCGTCGAGCAAAACAGTGACGGCGATATTGCGGGGCAGCCGAGGTGTCTGTCGTTTTCGGGTCCGCAACGAGCCGTAACCTCCGTGCTGAGCGAATAACGAGAGGGTTACAATGGAGGAGCAGACGGGCCTTGCGGTCGAGATCGAGCCGAGCGATCAGCGGCTGAGCGGGGACGGCCCACGCCACCAACGGACAGCGCCACTACAGTGTTGGCGTTGATTGAACAGCTCGCCCTCGATCCCCGCACCGATGCCGTAAAGCTCGAACACATCCTCGCACTGTACGAGCGGCTCACTGGCAAAGAGGCCGAGCGCGCCTACAACGCTGCCAAGGGGCGGATCCTCAAGAAGCTCGCCGGCATCAAGATCGTCAAGAACCGCGCGGTGCTCTCGCAAATCGACAACCCGAAACCGCAAAAGGGCACCTACGAAGCCTTCAAATACGCGCCGCTCGAGGAGATCGACAAACATCTGTGTCCGCTCCTGGTGGAAAAGGCGATGGACCTCTCTTATTCAGACGAACCTTGTGAGGGCGGCGGCCTCATGATCCGCGGCCGCCTGAAGCATTGGCCAAGCGGCCATTACGAGGATTCCTTTATGCCGGCCCCGCTCGACACCACCGGCAGCAAGTCGGAGGTCCAGGCCGTCGGCAGCACTAATTCATTTCTGCGCCGATACGTGCTGTGCAACATCTTCAACATCGTCGTCGTCGGCGATGATGACGATGGCACCGGCGGGACGATCGACGAGGCCCAGACGAGGACAATTCTCGAGCTGATCGAGAGGGCGAGGGTCGGACCCAAGTTTCTCAAATACATGAAGGCTCAGAGTGTCAAAGAAGCCGGCTCGCTCGCGGCGGCGGTCGCGACGATTGCCGCACGCGATTACCGCAAAGCGGTCGGCACGCTCGAAGAACAGATCGCCAAGGCAGAGGCCCATAATGCCGATCTCTCATGATGTGCGGCAATATTCTGAAGAATATGACCGCCTCAAACTCGGGATCCCCACCAGCTCCAATTTCCACAAGATCATCACCCCGCAAGGCAGGACGTCGAAACAGTGGCGCGAATATGCCTGCGTCCTGATCGCCGAGCGGATCTTGCAGCGGAAAATCGAGCTCTACCGGTCGCCGGCGATGGAGCGCGGCGTGATCGTCGAAGCCGAGGCCGCCGATTGGTATGAATTCGATCAGGACGTCACGGTTCAGCGGGTCGGCTTTATCACCGACGACGATCGCACGGTCGGATGCAGTCCCGATCGGCTCGTCGGCGACGAGGGCCTGTTGGAGATCAAAGCGCCGCTGCCGCATACGCAGGTCGAGTACTGGCTCTCCGGCACGGTCAATGAGCGCTTCTGGCCGCAACTGCAAGGCCAGCTTTATGTTTCGCAGCGCCGCTGGGTCGATATCCTGTGCTGGCATGACGTGCTCCCCAAAATCGTCATGCGGGTCGAGCCCGATGCGACCTTCATCAAAGCCCTTGAGCGCGAATTGCAGAGCTTCAATTTCTTTATAGAGGGCGTCATGGAGAAGATCCGCGCCACCAATGAAATGCCGGTTCCACAAGAAAGACTGGCATTGAAAGCGGCGTTCCGAGCGAGCCTGGAGATTGCCCCGTGACTGGCAAACCAGTCCCGGCTCGGCTCAATCCACCTCATCCTGTGCATGGGTGCGAACCCCCGGCAATTTCTAATACGATGCCTGCCCCGCGCATTCCTCGCCCGATGGCTCGCCACAAGCGCCCGCCCGACCTTCGTCGGCGGGTGCAGCACCTCGCTTTTGTCCGGCAATTGCCCTGTGTCGCGTGCGGCAAACCCGCGCCTTCCGAGCCCGCGCGCATCTGCGGACCGGAACCGATGGTGGTGTCGACATAAAGCCTCGCTACGCCGTCCCGTTGTGCACCACCTGCCATGCGCAACGAAACGCTGGCGCGGTGGCCGCGGGCGGCGCCCGGTGTCGTCGATCAATACCTTGATCGTTGAGCCGTCGATCACGTCAAAGCCGATGAGGTCGCCACCGCGATTGCGGCGCGGCTCGAGCGCCGGACAATCGGCGACGAGCACCTGCTCCATCAGCATCCGCAACCGGGTGGCAAACGGTGTGATCCCGTCGGGATACGCCCAGAACTCGCTGAGCTGCTGGATCCGCGTCTCGGCGTTGCGCGCAGCGTCCTTTTCGTTGCGCGGCTTGATCGACCACTGGAGCTTTTCGATCTGGTCCTTGCGGGTTTCGCTGCACAGCCGCGTGATGTCGTCGCGCGCCAATGCTTTGAGCTCCGGAAACCCGATCTCCTCGAAGCTTCTTGGTGTGTAGATGTAATTGACGCCGGTCGGAAAGTTGTAGATGCGCAGCCGCTCTCTCTCGACCGGCACCAGCGGATAGCCCGGCGCAAACAATCCGCCGCTCGGCTGGAAGACCGGCGCAAACTGCGCGATGTCGCGGGTGCCGCCCGGAGCTGCACCAGAGGGACCGCTGCCGTTCTGCCCCCAGCTATAGGAGAGGATCGGCGCGCCTTTGCCGATAGTGTCGGGGAAGTTCAGCAAAAGCCGCTGAGCCGGATGGTCATGGTATGCGGGTGATTTCGCAGTCACCCGATCCTTTGGCGAGGATGCACACCATGACCAAGAGGCAAGGTAAGTCCGGCACGATCGACGTCAAAGCCCTTCTGAGGGAGGATGAGGAGTTCTTGCGGGCGCTGATGCGGGCGGCGCTGCAGGAGGTACTTGAAGGAGAGATGACCGAGGCGCTGGGCGCCGATAAGGGCGAGCGGACAGCGGGGCGGCAGGGTTACCGGTCGGGCTATTACGG
>Ga0306926_10001372_pt1 | contig 24082 bp, 20 predicted proteins | sample flu12Cox44000178_FD_203759 | JGI IMG/M metagenome (GOLD analysis project Ga0306926, IMG submission 203759) | Lab enrichment of tropical soil microbial communities from Luquillo Experimental Forest, Puerto Rico - flux8day.12C.oxic.44.000.178 (v2)... | ecosystem: Environmental > Terrestrial >...
AGCGCCAGTCGGAGACGCGGAAGCCGAGCACGCCGCAATAGAACTTCACGATTCCCTTTACGTCCGGGCACTGATAGGCGATGTGGCCGAACTTGATCGGCATCACGCCGGCAAACGTATTGTCCTCCGGCGCGAAGTTGAAGTCGGAGAAGACTTCGATGGTCGTGCCCTTGGGATCGGTGAAGGCCAGCGCCTCGCCGATGCCGGGCGTGATGTCGCTCCGCCGCTCGCTCTTTAATCCCGCCTTTTTCAGCCGCGACGCCACCTCGCCGAGATCGCTGCCGGGCGCGACCTGCAGCGACAGCCGCGGCGCTTCGGCGACACCGCCGCGCTCCAGCACGATGGCTTCGAGGCCGGATTTGGTGGCGAGGATGGCGCGGTTCTTCTCCCGCGCCGCCAGGCTCAAACCCACGATGCGGGTGAAATAGTCGATCATCTTCTCGAGGTCCGGCGTGGTCAGGGTCGAATGGCCGGCGCGCTTGATGTCCAACATGATGCTCTCCGTCGAATTTTTGCGCGTTTAAGCCGGCACGCGCTGCTCGGCGCCTGCGCGTCCCTTTTCGTGGGCGCGCACATTGATCTTCAATTCGCCCAGCACCGGTGCCGAGCGGCACACGATCACGTCGCCCGGCTTCACCGGGCCGACGCCGTCGGGCGTGCCGGTATAGAGCAGGTCGCCTGGATAGAGCGTGTAGAACTCCGAGGCGAACTCGATCAGCCGGCTGCAATTGTAGATGAGCTGGCTGGTATTGCTGTTCTGCCGCATTTCGCCGTTGACGGTGAGCGACAGCGGTATGGCATCGGGATCGGAAATTTCGTCAGCTGTCACGATCCAAGGCCCAAGCACCGCATAACCGTCGACTGACTTGCGGAAGCTGCGGTCCTCGCGGCCGCGCACCGTCATGTCGAGGCCGAGCGCATAGGCGGCGACATAGTCGAGCGCCTTCGATTGCGGAATGTCGCTGCCGGTCTTGCCGATGATCATGACCAGCTCTACCTCGTGGTCGTTGCGGCGGTCGGGGAAGCGAATCGGAATGCCTTCGGATGGGCCGACCAGCGCCGAGTTCGCCTTCAGGAACATACCGGCATCGAGGATATTCGGCGCGTGGTGGCGGACGATCTGCGAGCCCGGCTCCTTTGACGCCTTGTCCATCTCGGCGATGTGCGCCTGATAATTGGTCGGCGCGCAGGTGAGCTTGGTCGGCCGCGCCACCGGCGGCAGCAGCTTGACCTGGGAGATCGGCTTGCCAGGCGCCTTATCGGCCATGCGCTCGATGCGCTCGCGCCATCCCGGCAGCGCCGCCACCACGGCGTCGCCCTTCATCGCGTAGGGCGCCGTCTTCCGGATCTCGGTCTGCACCTCTGTGACGTCGTGCACGAGGTCGCCGCGCACCACGCCCATGCGGTCATCGTCATAGCGGCAGATTTTCATGAAAGCCTCCTTGGATTCTCGGTTTGTTATGGTTGCCGCTCAATGGCGGCCGAGCAATTCGTTGAACGTCTTTTGCCATTTCCGCTGGTCGTTGTCGTTGAACACGACCGGCATGATCTTGGCGGCTTTGAGCATGGCGCCGACCTCGGGCGGATTGGTCGCCACATCCGGTCGGGTCGGCAGCCGGCCCTTCCGCGTCATGAAGCTCTCGGCCTCTTGGCTCAGCACGAAATTGCCGGCAAGCCGCGCCACGTGGGGGTGGGGCGCCAGCACGTTGACGCCGACAGCGCCGAAAATGAGCGGCACCGGTTCGATCAGCCAGAAGTTGGTCAGGCCGCCAGACATTTTCACATTCAGCGTGAGCGGCAGGAAGTTGTTGAGCGCGAGCCAATATTCGCCGGCCCCGACCGAGCGCGCAAGCGCAAGATGGCCGTCGAGCACCACCGGATTGAGCGCCGCGACGATGCCCTTCACGAGCTCGAGCCCGCGCGCCTCGCCGTAGGTCGCGCAGATCGCGGCGAGCCACTCGTTATCGGACTTGTCGATGGCGATCTTGCCGGCCCATTCCTTGTGGACGGCGAAATCCTCGTATCGTCTCGGCAGCTCCGCCGCGTTTACGAATTTAGTGTTGTAGGCCGGCGCGTTGTAGTTGGCGTAGCCGCCGTACCAGCTGCGGTTGGGGTCGCGCGCCTCGGCCATCAGGCCCTTAGCCTCGGGCGGATCGAACGGCGCGAGATAGGGCTGCGGCAGCTGCGGCACCGTGGTGGTGAAGGCGACGTCCCAGGTGCGCTGGTTGGCGCGGTTCTCGATCGCCACCCGCGCCATGATCTGGGTGTCGGAAGCGCGCACATAATTGACCTTTACGCCGGCTGCGTCCTCGAATGTCGTCCACAGCGGCAGCGCCTCCTGCTCGTTCATCGAGCCATAGACGATCAGCGCGCCTTCGCTCTTGGCTTTGCTCGCGAGCTCGGGAATGAGCCACGTATGTTGAGTGGCGTCCTGTGCCCGGGCGGGACCTTGCGGCGATGCAACGACAGCGACCAGCACTGCGCCGGAAAGAACGTACGCAACGCAACCCCAAACGCTCATTCCTTCGGGCTCCTCACAGGCCGCTGCCCTGTTTGCTTCCCACGCTAGCAAGCTATGCCGCAGCGGGCAAAGACGCGCTCAGCGCGTCTCCCGACCTGCAAATCCGAAAGTCACGGTGGAAATGCAAATGATGCAGACCGCTGCCGACAGCATGAACACCATCAGTGGCTGGCCGCGATCCATCAGCGCGCCGTAGACGATCGGCGCTACGCTCGCGCCGATGTTGAAGCCCATGCTGACAAAGCCGAACACGCGGCCGTAGGCGTTGGGCGGGGTTACGGAACGCACCAGCATGTCACGCGACGGCATGGTCACGCCGACGCAGAGCCCGCTGAACGCCATGAGCAGAATGAGCCCGGCCGAGGGCAGGGCGAACCAGCCGATGAGCGCCGTCACCGTGCCGCCGATGGCAAGGCCGCTGGCGGCGACTGCGGCGTGGTGGCTGGTTCGTCCGGCGAGCACGCCGCCGACCAGCACGCCGACGGCGTTCATCGCAAGCAGTGCGGTCAGTGCCATATTGGCGACCGCCGCCGGCGTGCCGTGCAGCGCGCCGAGCGCCACCACCAGATAGGTGTTGAGCCCGCCGCTCATGATCGAGGTGAGCACGAAATAGGCGAGGTTGAGCAGGATTGGCGGCGACAGCAAGAGGCGCCAGCCGGCGTCGGTGACGCCCGGCCGTGTCTTGGCGAAGCTTTTCGCGGCGCGGGGCTTATCCGGTGCCGGCTCCGGCTGCGCAATCAGTGCCAGCAGCACCAGCAGCCCAAAGATCGACGCGCCCACATAGGCGCCCCGCCAGCCGAACTGGCTCTGCATGTAAAGGAGCGTCACCGGCGCGATCGCCGAGCCGACCATGCCGGCAAAGGTGTGATACGAAAACACGTGGCTCAATCGTTCCGGCGGCGCGTGATTGGACAGCAGCGAATAGTCGGACGGATGAAACACGGTGTTGCCGACGCCGGCGACGCCGTACATGGCGATGAACACCCAGTAGGAATCGACCATGCCGGCGACCGCGTAGGCGATGGTGGAGAGCGCAAGCCCCGCGATGAGCACGACGCGGGCGCCGATGCGGTCGACCAGAAATCCGACCGGCGTCTGCAGCACGCCCGAGACCACGTTGAACACGGTGAGCGCCAGCGCGAGCTCGGTGTAGCTGACGTTGAAATCGGCGCGGATGATGGCGAACAGCGGCGCCAGCATGAGCATGTAATAATGGCTCATCATGTGCGCGGCGCAGACGCCGGCAATCAAACGGGATTCGGCCGGGCGGAACGCCCGGACAGAAATGGCTTCCGTCATTGCGAGCCGGCCGCCTTGGCGTCTTGCAGCGCTTGCCAGATCTGCGCCGGCGTCAGCGGCATGTCGACGTGACGAATGCCGTAGGCGCCGAGCGCGTCGATCACCGCATTCATCACCGACGTCAGCGCGCCGGCGCAGCCGGCCTCGCCGCAGCCCTTAACGCCGAGCGGGTTGGTCTTGGCCGGCGCCGGATGATCGGCGAGCACGAACGACGGCACGTCGGCGGCGCGCGGCATGGCGTAGTCCATGAACGAGCCGGTGAGCAATTGGCCATCACCGTCATAGGCGGTCTTTTCCATCAGCGCCTGGCCGATGCCCTGCACCACGCCGCCATGCAGCTGGCCTTCGACGATCAGCGGATTGACCACGGTGCCGAAGTCGTTGACGGACGTGTACTTCACCACCTCGACGACGCCGGTTTCCGGATCGACCTCGACCTCGGCGACATGGCAACCGTTGGGATAGGTCGAGGCGCCGGGCCCGCCGCTGACATGAGTGACGTCGAGTGATTGCAGCGCCTCGGCCGGCGGCTTTGCTCCATCGTTGAGCTTCTGCGCCAGCTCCATGATCGAGATCGCGCGATCGGTGCCGACGATGGTGAACTTGCCGCGGTCGAAGGCGATGTCGGAGGGCGCTGCTTCGAGCGCGTGGGCCGCAAGCTCCTTACCCTTCTCGATGACCTTGGCGGCCGCCTCGACAATGGCGGTGCCGGTATGCATGATCGATTTCGAGCCGCCGGAGCCGCCGCCCGTGGCGAGCCGGTCGCTGTCGCCCTGCACCAGATTGATCTTGTCGAACGGAATGCTGAGCCGCTCACTCAAGACTTGCGCGAACGGGGTGGCGTGGCCCATGCCGAAATCGAGCGTGCCGCTGGCGAGCGTCACGGTGCCATCGGGATTGAACTTGATATCGGCCAATTCCTTCGACGGCGGCGCTGTGACTTCGAGGAAGTTGCCGATGCCGAGGCCGCGCAGCTTGCCGAGGCGCGCGCTTTCGCGCTTTCTTTTGGCAAAGCCCTTGCCGTCGGCGAGCTCGACCGCCTGCTTGGTCAGCGCCGCGAAGTCGCCGCTGTCGTAGGTGCCGCCGGATGCGGTCTTGGCCGGCAATTCGCGCGGCGAAATCTGATTGCGCTTGCGCAGCGCTAGCCGATCCATGCCGGTCTCGGCGGCCGCCGCATCGATTAGTCGCTCCATGTAATAGTTGCCCTCGGGGCGGCCGGCGCCGCGATAGGCCGAGACGTGCGATGTGTTGGTAAACACGACCTTTGTCGAAACTTCGATCAGCGGCGTACGGTACATGCCCTGCACGTTCTTCACCGCGTTCAGCGTGCCGGGCATCGGCGCCACCGGCGAAAGGAACGCGCCGACATTGGCGTGGCTGGTCAGCCGGACCGCTAGGAAATTGCCGTCGGCATCGAGCGCGAGCTCGCCCAAGACATCGTGATTGCGGCCGTGGCTGTCGGAGACGAAGCTGCCGGAGCGCTCGTCGGTCCATTTCACCGGCCGGCCGAGCGCGCGGGCGGCGTGCAGCACGCAAATGTATTCGGGGAACACGGCGGCCTTCATGCCGAACGAGCCGCCGACCTGGCCGGTGAGCACGCGCACGTCCTTCGCCGGCACGCCGAGCGCCTCGGAGATATTGGCGCGCATGCCGAATGCGCCCTGCGAGCCGACATAGAAGGTGAAGCGCCGGCCATCGAAGGCCGCGAGCGCAGAGCGCGGCTCCATGGCGGCGACTACGAGTCGGCTGTTTACCAGCTTCAGCTTGGTGACATGGATCGCCTTGGCGAAGGCGGCTTTGACCGCTTCGGCGTCGCCATAGTGATAGTCGAGCGCGACATTGCCCGGCACCTCGTCATAGAGCTGCGGCGCGCCCGGCTGCGCTGCGGCCTCGGCCGTGGTCACAGCCGGCAGCGCGTCGATGTCGATGGTGACGGCTTCGGCGGCGTCTTTCGCCGCGGCCACCGTCTCGGCGACAACGAAGGCGACCGGGTCGCCGACGTAACGCACCTTGCCGACTGCAAGCGCCTGCCGCAGCGGCTTCTTCATCGGCGAGCCGTCGCGATTGTTGAACGGCACGACGCATTTGAGAGGGCCGTAGCTCTGCAGGTCGGCACCGGTATAGACGCCGAGCACGCCCAGCATTTTCCGCGCCGCCTCGGTGTTGATGGCGCGGATGGTGCCGTGGGCATTCTGGCTGCGCACCATCACCGCATAGGCTTGGCCGGGCATGCTGATGTCGTCGGTATAGTGCCCCTGGCCGCGCAGCAGCATGGGGTCCTCTTTGCGCGGCACCGACTGGCCGACGGCAAATTTCTCGACCGCCAAACAGTCCGCGGTCAATTCGTCGGCGCGGTCTTTGATGGACTCCTGCAAATTCATGGCCATTAATCCCGCAAAAGCTTTGGTGAGCGGTGACATAGTTGAGTTGGCCCAGTCCGACAAGCAGGCACCCGGCATGGCTCATAGGCCGCCAGGGCAAGCAATTTGGGCCGGTCCGACCCGGTATTTGCCCTCGCGGGCTCGCCTGCTAGAGTTTGGACGATTTATGCTTGAACAATAGGCCGTGCCGTAGAGCCGTCCGGCTCCGGCGCGGCGGGAAGGTTTTCGATGGCCGACGAGGCCCCGCCGCATGGCGGCCTCGACGCCAGGGGCCTCAGGCGGCCCCGTTGGGGTCGTCGCTCGCCATATGGGCTGCGCCGCGACGGCGCGCGCCGCGACGATTGGCCGGCGCTGCACGACAGCCACGGCGCGACCTACGCGGCGCTGGACCTCGGCACCAACAATTGCCGCCTGCTGGTCGCGCGCCCGACCGGCCACGGTTTTCGCGTCATCGACGCGTTCTCCCGAATCATTCGGCTCGGCGAGGGCGTCGCCGCCTCGCGCCGCATCAGCGAGGCCGCGATCGCGCGCGCGGTCGATGCGCTGTCGGTGTGCCGCGATAAGATGCGCGCCCGCGGCGTCGGCCGGGCGCGGCTGATCGCGACCGAGGCCTGCCGGGCGGCCGAAAACGGCGAAGCGTTCCGCCAACGCATCGCCGACGAGGCCGGCCTCGAGCTCGAGATCATCGATCAGGCGACTGAAGCGCGGCTCGCTGCGACCGGCTGCACCGAGCTGTTCGATCCAGTGGCCTCGGGCGTGATCCTGTTCGATATCGGCGGCGGCTCCTCTGAGCTGGTGCGGCTCAACCGGTGCAACCGCGCATGGCGCGGCCCGCCGCGGCCCGACATCGTCGGCTGGGCGTCGCTTCCGGTCGGCGTCGTCACGCTCGCCGAGCGGCACGGCGGCCACGTTGTGTCGGCGCAGACCTACGAGGCGATGGTGCAGGAGGTCGCGCCCCTCGTCGAAAAATTCGCGGCCACGCATGCGAGCGGCCTCGACGATTTCCACATGCTCGGCACTTCGGGCACGGTGACGACCATCGCCGGCGTCTATCTGCGGCTACGGCGCTACGACCGCCGCCGCGTCGACGGCTGCTGGCTCGACGACGGCGAAATCTCCCGCGTGGTTGCCGAGTTGATGGCCATGAGCTTTGCCGAACGCGCGGCAAACCCCTGCATCGGCGCCGAGCGTGCCGATCTCGTGCTCGCCGGCTGCGCCATTCTCGACGCCATCCGCCGCGTGTTTCCTTGTCCGCGGCTGCGCGTCGCCGACCGCGGCCTGCGCGAGGGTATGCTGGTCGAGATGATGCGCGAAGACGGCGTCTGGGGCGAGGCCTAAAGCTCGCCATGGCGCGGCGGCTCAAGGACGACAAGCGCCGCAAGCCGTCGTCGCGGGCGTGGCTGGTGCGCCAGATCAACGATCCTTATGTGGCGCGCGCGCAGCGCGAAGGCTTTCGGTCCCGTGCCGCCTTCAAGCTCGCCGAGATCGACGACAAATTCCATCTGCTCAAACCCGGCGCCCGCGTGGTCGACCTTGGCGCCGCGCCCGGCGGCTGGAGCGAGATCGCGGCGCGTCGCGTCGGGCAGGGCGGTAGCGTTGTGGCGCTCGATATTCTGGAGTTGAAGCCGATCGCTGGCGTCGAGTTTCTCAAGCTCGATTTTCTCAATGCCGCGGCGCCGGAGCGCCTCAAGGCGCTGCTCGGCGGCAAAGCCGACCTCGTGCTCTCGGACATGGCGGCCAACACCACCGGCCACCGCCAGACCGATCACCTACGCATCATGGCGCTCGCCGAAGCGGCGGCGCACTTCGCCCGCGAAGTTTTGGCCGAAGGCGGCAGCTTTCTCTGCAAGGTGTTGCAAGGTGGCACCGAGAACGCGTTGCTCGCAGCGCTGAAGCGCGACTTCGCCACCGTCAAACACGTCAAGCCGCCGGCAAGCCGTGTCGATTCGGCGGAGCTTTATCTGTTGGCTAAAGGCTTTCGCGCGGCTCAGGAGCGTTGATCGGCCAGTTCGCTTGCACCGCCTGCCGTCCGGAAAGTTCTTCTCCGGCGGTCGGCGATAGCTGCATGAATACCAAAGCCGCGCTCGCGGCGAGCACGCTGATAGCGAGAAAGGCCGGCGGAAAGTCGGCGGCGCTCATGGCCGGCGAGTGCTTCAATCGCAGCGTGATCTCCACCACCAGCGCGCCGACGGCGACGCCGGTCGAGAGCGACAATTGCTGCGCGGCAGCGGTGAGGGCGGTGGCGCGGCTCATCCGCGCCGGATCGATCTCGGCATAGGCGATGGTGTTGATGCTGGTGAATTGCAGCGAGCGGAAGAAGCCGCCCGACAGCAGGATCGCGATCATCGCCCAGAACGGCATGCCCGGCACGAAGCTGGCGCAGGCGGCGAGGAAGACGCTCGAGATCAGGCTATTGTACAAAAGCACGTTACGATAGCCGAAGTGCTTGAGCACGCTCGCGACCGCGGCCTTCATGAACATCGAGCCGAGCGCGCTGGTGAACGTGATCAGGCCCGATTGGAACGGCGTCAGGTGGAAGCCGATCTGCAGCAGGAGCGGCAGCAGGAACGGCAGCGCGCCGATGCCGAGCCGGAACAGAAAGCCGCCGAAAATGCTGGCGCGGAAGGTCGGCAGCCTGAGCAGATCGAGGTCGAGGATCGGCGCCGGCGTGCGCTTGGCGTGAATGACATAAGCGACGGCGCAGACCGCACCGACGGCGATCAAGGTAGCGACGATGCCCGCCGGCAAGAAGTCGAGGCCCAAGACCGAAAGCCCGAAGGCCAGGCCCGCGACGGCGAGGCCGGCCAGGATGAAGCCCGTGAGGTCGAACGGGGGTTGCTGCTCGACGCGGACATTGGCGATGAAGCGCGTTGCTGCCGAGATGCCGATCAAGCCGATCGGCACGTTGATCAGAAAAATCCAGTGCCAGGACGCGTAGGTGGTGATGAAGCCGCCGAGCGGCGGGCCGGCGATCGGGCCGATCAGCGCCGGCACGGTGACAAGCGCCATGGCATTGAGGAGAAGGTGCTTGTCGACCGAACGCACCATGATCAGCCGGCCGACCGGTGTCATCATGGCGCCGCCCATGCCCTGCACGATCCGGGCGATAACGAATTCCTCGAGCGAACGCGATGCGGCACAGCCGATCGAGCCGAGGATGAAAATGCCGATGGCGATGCGGAAGACGTTACGCGCGCCGAAACGGTCGGCGGTCCAGCCGCTCGCCGGGATGCAGATCGCGAGCGAGAGCAGGTAGGAGGTGACAGCAAGCTTCAGCGCCAGCGGATTGGTGCCGATGGCGCGCGCGATCGCCGGCAGCGAGGTCGCGATCACCGTCGAGTCCATGTTCTCCATGAACAACGCGACGGCGACAATGAGTGGCACGATGCGGTCGTCGTTCAGCTTCGGCAGCATGTGCAGCGTTATCGGCTTGTTATTGGCTCTTGGGCGGACCGGCTTGCAGGCGCTTCAAGCCCTCCGCCGGTTGCTGGAAGCTTGGGTCGAGCTTGAGCGCTTGGCGGAAATCGGCGGCGGCGCCAGCGGTATCGCCAAGGCGCTCGCGGATCAAGCCGCGCGTGGAGAACGCAATCGCCGACCGGTCGTCGAGCGCAACGGCTCGGTCGGAGTCGCTGAGCGCATCGGCGTTATCGCCGGCAAGGTAATGGGCCCAGGCGCGGTTGTAGTGGGCGAGCGCGAGATTCGGCGCGAGTGAAATGGCCTGCGTGTAGTCGGCGATGGCGGCGGTAAGGTCGAGCCGCTCGCGCCTGACGTTGCCGCGATTAACATAGGTGTCCGGCGCGCGCGGATCGAGCTTGATCGCTTGATCGAGATCGGCAAGCGCGCGGTTGCTCTCGCCCTTCGCCGCCCAGGCGCTGCCGCGATTGCCGTAAGCCGCCGCCGTCGGGTTGAGCTTGATCGCGGCGTCGTCATCGGCGATGGCGCGGTCGACGTCGCCCTTGTGCCGCCAGGCGATGCCGCGGTTGTAGTAGGCAGGCGCGTAATTCGGATCGATACGCAGCGCCATCGTGTAGTCGGCGATGGCGCGGGCGGCATCGCCTTTGTCGTCATAGGCGTTGCCGCGATTGGTATACGCGGCGGCGAACTGCGGGTTGAGCTTAATCGCAGCGTCGTAATCGGCGATGGCGCGATCGAAGTCGCGCTTCTGATAATAGGTGAAGCCGCGCTCGTTCAAGGCGGCAGCGAATTGCGGGTCGAGCCGCGCGGCCTCGGTCAGGTCGGCGATGGCGCGATCGAGATCGCCGCTCCGTCGCAACAACAAGGCGCGGTCGTAGCGTGTTTTCGCATCGTTGGGGGCAAGGCCGACAGCCTTGTTGTAGTCGGCCAATGCCGTGCTGTTGTTGCCCTTGTCGGCATAGGCGTTGCCACGGTGAGCGTAGGTTTGCGCATCGCCGGCATCGATCTTTATCGCCGCATCGAAGTCGGCGATGGCGCGGTCGTAGTCCTTCTGCTGATAGAAGGCCAAGCCGCGGTTGTCGTAGGCGAGCGCGAATTGCGGATCGAGCTTGATGGCTCGGTCGAAATCCGTCGTGGCCTGCGCGAAGTCGCCTTTGACGCGTAACGCCTCGCCGCGATTGTTGTAGGCCGTCACGAAATTGGGATCGAGCTTTATCGCCTGACTGTAATCGGCGACGGCGCGCTCTGCGTCGCCTTTTTTGAGGAAGGCGAGGCCGCGGTTATTGAAGGCCGCGGTGCTCCGCGGATCGAGCCTGATCGCGGCGTCGTAATCGGCGATGGCGCGGTCGAGGTCGCCCTTCCGGCGCCAGGCGACGCCGCGGTTGAAAAACGCCGACGCATAATTCGGCGACAGCCGGATGGCTTCGGTGTAATCGGCAATGGCGCGGTCGATGTCGTTCTTGGCGCCGTAGGCGCTGCCGCGTGCCACCAACAGCGCCGAGCCGGCCGGATCGAGCTTGATGGCAGCGTCGAGATCGGCGATCGCGCCGTCGAAATCGCGCTGGGCAAGTGCGAGGCTCGCACGATTGGCATAGGCGCGCACATAGCTCGGATTGACCGCAATAGCGCGCGTAAAATCCGCGCGGGCGTTGGCGACGTCGCCTTGCAAGCGGTAGGCCGCGCCGCGGTTCTCGTGCAGGATCGCGAGGTTGGCCGCTTGGTAGTGGCCCGATTGAATGAGCGCAGTGCACGAGGCGATGCGCTCCTCGACGGTGGCGCGCCACACGCCGGTGCAACGGCGCTCGTCCGCGGTCTCCTTGGTATTCTCTTGGGCATGCGCCGGCGGCACAGTGAGGACAAGCATCGCGGCAAGCGGCAGCCAGCGCCGGAGGCGGTGTCGGTGCGGCGGCCACGATTCTCGCATTAGGGCAATCTACTCTTTCGCCCACGCAGCGGGCCAGCGTAGCCCTCCGCAAGCCGCGCTACCCCGCGCTACGTCGCGAAAATCAGCCGGCGCGTTTTGCGGCTTCGGTGACCATGCTCAAGTCGGAGAATTTCTTGACGTCGATGGCCTGCTTGAGGAAGCCAACCTGCTTCTGCAGATCGAGGTTGCTCTGCAGCGCCGCGATATTGGGCATGCCGTTCGGATCGCGATATTGATCGCGCTCGCCGAACGCCCATCCCATGCGCGCCGGCGGCGCCTTGTTCAGCCGCGCGACGATGGCGACGGCTTCCTCGTGATTCTTCGGATCGTTGTACCAGCGCACCGCGCGGATGGTGTCTTCCAGGAAGTCGACCAGCGCGGCGCGGTTCTTCTCGATGAAGCCGGTGCGCGCCGTCCACATCGTCAGCTGCGTGATGCCGAATGCGTCCTTTTGGGTGAACAGCGTGTTGGCCATGCCGCGCAGCTCGGGATCGAGCGAAAACGGCGGCACGGCGCTGATCATGTCGGCCTTCTTCTCCGACAGCACGGCCTTCATCGCCGGGAAGGGTGCCTCGACGATGGTGTAGTCCTTGTTGGGCTCGAGCCCGCTCTTGCGTAGCATGGCACGCATGGCGATGTCGACGGCACTACCCATGGCATTGGTGGCGAGCACCTTGCCCTTGAGATCCATCACCGTCTTGATCGGTCCGTCTCTGAGCACCATGAACTCGTTGGTGCCGTGGCCCGCGATGCCGTCCTGGATTTCGTCTGAGATCACGCGCAGGTCATCCATGTGCGCGTTTTCGATGGCGAGGGCGAAGGAAGAGAATGCCAGCGGCCCAACGTCGAGCTCGCCCGAGGCAAGCGCGGTGATGACCGGCGGCGTGCCCTCGAACCGGGTTGCCTCGGCGACATAGGATTGGCCGAAGTGCTTGAGAATGTCCTTCTTCTCCAGCACGAGCGGCGCCAGCGATGCCGGCACCACCACCCAGCCGACGCGGATCTTGAGCGGTGCGGCCTGGGCACGGACGGGGCGGCGGCTCCCGGCGAACGCCGCGCTGGCGCCGAGCGCGCCGAGGCCGAATTGGCGACGAGAGAGCTTGCTTTTCATGAGTTTCCACCTGTTTTCGCCGCCAAGCCCTATTATTTGTCGTAGAGCCGTGCTATCGACCGCCGCCAACCCAAAAGCGGGCCCAAACGCCGGGCATCGAATCGGGTGACGGACCGCAGGTCCGCCCGTCGCCACGGTGTCAAGGAGATGCGCCGGCGCGCCGTTTCGGGCGATGCGGAGTTGGCAATGGCAGTAAAAGACATACCGCGCGAAGCATATACCTTCGACGACGTGCTGTTGAAGCCCGGCCTGTCCGACATCCTGCCGTCGGACGTGGACATTCGGTCGCGGATCACCCGCAATATCGCGCTCAATATCCCGATTATCGCCTCGGCGATGGATACTGTGACCGAGGCGACCATGGCGATCGCCATGGCGCAGGTTGGCGGTATCGGCGTCATTCACCGCAACCTCGATCCCGCCGTACAGGCGGCGCAGGTCCGCCAGGTCAAGAAATTCGAATCCGGCATGGTGGTGAATCCGGTCACCATTCAGCCGGAAGCGACGCTGGACGATGCGCTGACGGTAATGCAGGAGCACCGCATATCCGGCATTCCGGTGGTGCAGGGCGGCGGCAACGGTCGCGCCGGCAAGCTGGTCGGCATCCTCACCAATCGCGACGTGCGATTCGCCACCGACAAGCAGCAAAAAGTCTCTGAGCTGATGACCAAGGAGAACCTGGTCACGGTGCGCGAGGGCGTCCGCCAGGACGAGGCCAAGCGGCTCCTGCATCAGCACCGCATCGAGAAGCTTCTGGTGGTCGACAGCGATTATCGCTGCGTCGGCCTGATTACGGTGAAGGACATCGAGAAGGCGGTCGCCTATCCCAACGCCTGCAAGGACGAGCAGGGGCGTTTACGCGTTGCCGCCGCGACAGCGGTCGGCGAAGCCGGCTTTGCACGCAGCGAGGGGCTGATCGATGCCGGCGTCGACCTCGTCGTGGTCGACACCGCTCACGGCCATTCCAAGCGCGTTCTGGAAACGGTCACCCGCATCAAGCGGCTTTCCAATGCGATGGAGGTGGTGGCCGGCAACATCGCGACCGCCGAGGGCGCTAAGGCGCTGATCGATGCCGGCGCCGACGCCATCAAGGTCGGCATCGGGCCGGGCTCGATCTGCACCACGCGTATCGTCGCCGGTGTCGGCGTGCCGCAGCTCACCGCCATCATGGACACCATCGAGGTGGCGCGAAAGACCGAGACGCCGGTGATCGCTGACGGCGGCATCAAATATTCCGGCGACCTCGCCAAGGCCATGGCGGCCGGCGCCGATTGCGCCATGATCGGCTCTCTGCTCGCCGGCACCGACGAGACGCCCGGCGAGGTGTTTCTCTATCAGGGCCGTTCCTACAAGACCTATCGCGGCATGGGGTCGGTTGGCGCCATGGCGCGCGGCTCGGCCGATCGCTACTTCCAGCAGGAGATCAAGGATACGCTCAAGCTCGTGCCCGAGGGCATCGAGGGCCAGGTGCCGTACAAGGGGCCGGTCGGCAATGTTGTGCATCAGCTTGTCGGCGGCTTGCGCGCGGCCATGGGTTATGTCGGCGCCAAAAATCTCGCCGAGCTGCACGCCAAGGCCGAGTTCGTGCGCATTTCCGGCGCCGGCCTGCGTGAGAGCCATGTCCACGACGTCACTATTACGCGCGAGAGCCCGAACTATCCGTCGCGAAGTTAAGTTGGGTGTGAGTCATGTCCGGCGCCGTCGCCGATCCGTTCGCCAAAGTGCGCAATGCCACCAATGCGCACCGTGCGCGTCACGGCTGCGGCGCATACCCCTATGACAACGGCCCGCTGTTGGCGGCGCTGGCGGCGGCGGCCAATGCGCGGCGCATCCTGGAATTGGGCACGGCGCTCGGCTACACCGCGCTGTCGTTTGCGTCGGGGGCGCCCAACGCCACCGTCGACACCATCGAGCGCGATCCGGAACACGTCCAGCTCGCCCGCGACAATATCGCCGCCGCCGCCATGGATCATCGCATCACCGTGCACGAGGGCGACTTCGCCACCGTGCTGCCGACTCTTGATCCCGGCTACGATGTCGCCTTCTTCGATGGCCAGGCGCCGTCGCCAGCGCTGCACAAGGCGTTGCGCGGGCTGCTGCGCACCGGTGGCACGCTGATCACCGCCAATCTCAATCATCGCGGCACGGCCGACACCGTGCGCAAGGCGTTGTTCGACGGTAAGACCTGGCGCAGCGCGCTCATCGACGAGGAGGGCGAGACCGCGATCAGCGTCAAGCTCTGATGTTCTAGGAACGAAAACCGAGGCCGGAACGGATGTCCACCCAAGCGATCCTGTTGCCGCTGTTCGTCGAGGTGATCCTAACCTTTGCAATATGGTCCAGCATGGCGATCTTGCGTACGCGCGATTTCAGCTCGGGCGCGGTACGCCCAGAAAGCGTCGCGCTGCGCGAGCCGAATTGGCCGCCGCGCACCATGCAGTTCGCCAATTCGTTTTCCAACCAGTTCGAAATGCCGGTGCTATTCTATGTTCTGACCATTCTCGAATATGTTACGCACCTTGCCGGTATCGTCTTCGTGGTGCTGGCCTGGATCTTTGTCATCTTCCGCGTGCTGCACGCTTATGTGCACGTGACTAGCAACATCGTCCCGCTGCGCGGCGCTCTGTACGGTATCACTGCGTTCGCGCTGATCGCCATATGGGCGATTTTTATCGTCGAGGTGCTGACGCTTCGCTGAAGGCCGATTAAAGCTCGTGACACCCGCCGCCCGCCTGTCCGCCGCCATCGAAGTGTTTGCCGAGGTCGACGCGCGGCGCCGGCCGGCCGCCGATGTGCTGCGCGACTGGGGTCTGTCGCATCGCTTCGCCGGCTCGTCCGATCGCGCCGCCATTGCCGGCCTGGTCTATGACGCGCTCCGCCGCAAGGCGTCGGCGGCGTGGCTGATGGGCGAGGCGACGCCGCGCGCCGCGTTGATCGGCATGCTGCATCGCGAGCGTGGCCTCGACGTCGCGGCGATCGAAGCACTTTGCAGCGGCGACCGCTTCGCGCCCGAGCCACTCACCGACGCGGAGAAGACCGCGCTGTCGCGTTCGCTCGATGGCGCGCCGGCCGCCGTCCAAGGCGAATACCCGGACTGGCTCGATCCTTATTTCGCCCGCGTGTTCGGCGATGAGCGTGGGCCTGAGGGCGCGGCGCTCGCGAGCCGTGCGCCGCTCGATCTGCGCGTCAATACGCTAAAAGCCGAGCGCGAGGAGCTCATTCCGAAGCTCACGCACCTCAATGTCGAGCCGACGCGTTGGTCGCCGCTCGGCTTGCGCATCCGCATGGCCGCGGAATCGCGGAGCCCCGCGATCCACGCCGAGCCCGCTTTCCGTAAGGGCCAGGTCGAAATCCAGGACGAAGGCTCGCAGCTCGCCGCGCTGTTTGCCGGCGCAAAACCCGGAGAGCAGGTGGTTGACATCGCCGCCGGCGCCGGCGGCAAGACGCTGACGCTCACGGCCGCCATGGAGAACCGCGGCCAGATCTACGCCACCGACATCGACAAGCGCCAGCTGGTGCCAATCCATGAGCGCATCGCCCGCGCCGAGGCGCGCAACATCCAGGTTCGCACCCCGCGCGGCGAGGCCGACATGTTGACCGACCTCAACGGCCGCATCGATCTGGTGCTGATCGATGCGCCGTGCACCGGCACCGGCACTTGGCGGCGCAATCCGGACGCCAAGTGGCGGGTGCGCCCGGGCGCGCTCGCCGAACGCGTAAAGCAGCAGGCCGCGCTGCTCGACCGTGCCATTACGCTCTTAAAACCGAAGGGCCGGATAGCCTATGTGACCTGCTCGGTGCTCGCCGAGGAGAACGGCGACCAGGTGCGGGCCTTCGTCGAGCGGCACCCCGATTTTTCCGTGGAGAAGCCTACCGAAACCGCCCAGCCGTTGGGTGAGAGCGTCTATCTTTTTGCCCGCGCGGCGCTTATCTCCCAACACGGCTTGCTGATGACGCCGCGCCGGACCGAGACCGACGGGTTTTTCGTCAGCGTAATTCGGCGCTCAGGATGAATTCTGCGGCAACGGCTCGACGGACTCAGGCTGTTCCCTTAGAACCCGCTATGGCATCCCACGACAAGATTCTCATCGTCGATTTAGGCTCGCAGGTCACCCAGCTCATCGCGCGGCGGGTGCGCGAGGAGGGCGTCTATTGCGAGATCGTGCCGTTCCAGAAGGCCGAAGCAGCGCTACGTGAGATGCAGCCGAAGGGCGTCATCCTCTCCGGCGGCCCGGCCTCGGTGCTCGACAAGGACGCGCCGCTTGCGCCCATGGCGGTCTACCAGGCCGGCCTGCCGGTGCTCGGCATCTGCTACGGCGAGCAGGCCATGGCGCAGCAGCTCGGCGGCAAGGTCGAGGGCGGCCACCATCGCGAATTCGGCCGCGCCGAGGTCGAGCTCACCAAAACGTCGCCGTTGACCGAGGGCGTCTGGGAGGTCGGCCAGCGCTATCCGGTGTGGATGAGCCACGGCGACCGCGTCACCAAGCTGCCGGAAGGATTCGCCGCCATCGGCACATCGGCCAACGCGCCGATCGCCATGATCGCCGACGACAAGCGAAAATTCTACGCCACCCAATTCCATCTCGAAGTCGTGCACACGCCGCATGGGGCGGCGATCCTGCGCAACTTCGTGCGCAAGATCGCACGCTGCGCCGGCGACTGGACCATGCGGGCCTTCAAGGACGAGGCGATCGAGAAAATCCGCCGCCAAGTCGGCAAGGGTAAGGTGATCTGTGGGCTCTCCGGCGGCGTCGATTCTGCGGTCGCCGCGGTGCTGATCCACGAGGCGATCGGCGATCAGCTCACCTGCGTGTTCGTCGATCACGGGCTGCTACGCCTTGGCGAAGCCGAGAAGGTCGTGGCACTGTTCCGCGGCGTCTACAACATTCCGCTGGTCCACGTCGATGCGTCGACGACGTTTCTCAAGGCGCTCGACGGAGTCGAGGACCCGGAACAAAAACGCAAGACCATCGGCAAACTGTTCATCGACGTGTTCGAGGCCGAGGCGAAGAAGATCGGCGGCGCCGAGTTCTTGGCGCAGGGCACGCTCTATCCCGACGTGATCGAGAGTGTGTCGTTCACCGGCGGCCCGTCGGTGACCATCAAATCGCACCACAATGTCGGCGGCCTGCCCGAGCGCATGCACATGAAGCTCGTCGAGCCCTTACGCGAACTGTTCAAGGACGAGGTGCGCGCGCTCGGCCGCGAGCTCGGCCTGCCCGACGTGTTCGTCGGCCGCCATCCGTTTCCGGGACCTGGTCTTGCCATCCGCTGCCCGGGCGCGATCACCCAAGAGAAGCTCGATATTCTCCGCTTGGCCGACGACGTCTTCATCGAGGAAATCCGCCGCGCCGGCCTCTACGACGACATCTGGCAGGCCTTCGCCGTGCTGTTGCCGGTGCGCACCGTCGGCGTCATGGGCGACTACCGCACTTACGATTACGTCGTGGGCCTACGCGCGGTGACATCGACCGACGGCATGACGGCAGATTTTTATCCGTTCGACATGGCGTTCATCGGCGCGGTGGCGACGCGCATCATCAACGAGGTCAAGGGCGTCAACCGCGTGGTCTATGATGTGACGTCGAAGCCGCCGGGGACGATTGAGTGGGAGTGAGGGACCTTCGCCGACTATGTCCCCTAGGTCACTGCTTGAAATTCTCCGGTAAGCACGCCGGCTGCCTCGACGCCATAAAAAATCAACTCGCAGGGAAGTCAGCGTGTCGGTTCCGGCCGACCTCATTCGTCTTTACCCAGTGAGAGCTGTACCGGAGACCAGGAATGGAAAATTCGCGCTATCGCTGGGTAATCGTCGCGGCTGGGGGCCTGTTGGGCTGCGTCGCCGTCGGCGGCATGTTTTCGCTGCCGGTCCTGCTTCGGCCCATCGCGCAGGACACCGGCTGGTCGGTCACGGGCGTGTCCAGCGCCATGACCATCGGCTTTCTCGCCATGGCGCTGACAAGCATGGCCTGGGGCACCCTGTCGGACCGGCTGGGGCCGTTGCCGGTGGTGCTGACCGGGTCGATCGTGATCGCGACAAGCCTGGCGCTCGCGAGCCGCGCGACATCGCTGCTCGCGTTTCAATTCATCTTCGGCGTGTTGGTCGGCGGCGGCACCGCGGCGATCTTTGCGCCGATGATGGCGACCGTCACTGGCTGGTTCGACAAGCACCGCAGCCTTGCCGTGTCGCTGGTCTCGGCCGGCATGGGAATGGCGCCGATGACCATGTCGCCGCTGGTCGCCTGGCTGGTCTCGCACCACGACTGGCGGACCTCGATGCAGATCGTAGCGGTCGTCGTCGCCGCGATCATGATCCCGGTCTCGCTGTTGGTGCGGCGCGCCCCCGCGCTCGACGCCGCGCTTGCCGCTCAATCGGACGGAGCGACTCCGCAAGCTGAAATGTCGCTCGCGCAAGCCCTGCGCTCGCCGCAATTCCTCATTCTGGTGCTGACCAATTTCTTCTGCTGCGCGACCCACTCGGGCCCGATCATCCACACCGTGAGCTATGCGGTCACGTGCGGGATTCCGATGATCGCCGCGGTCACGATCTACAGCGTAGAGGGTCTCGGGGGGATGGGCGGGCGTATCGCGTTCGGCTTGCTCGGCGACCGCTTTGGCGCCAAGCACGTGCTGGTGGCGGGCCTGTTCGCACAGGCGTTCGGCGCGCTGGCTTACGTCTTCGTTCGTGAGCTCACGGCATTCTATGCCGTGGCGGCGCTGTTTGGCTTCATCTACGCCGGCACCATGCCGCTCTATTCGGTGCTCGCGCGCGAGAACTTTCCGCTGCGGATGATGGGCACCGTGATCGGTGGATCGGCGATGGCCGGCAGCCTCGGCATGTCGACCGGACCGGTGCTCGGCGGTCTGATCTACGATACGTTCGGCAACTACGTTTGGCTCTATGTCGGCTCGTGGGCGTTAGGCCTCGGCGCCTTCGCGATTGCGCTGACCTTCAGGCCATTCGCCAAAGTCGACGCCCGGTCGGCGCCGGCGTCGGCATAGATGCACGGTGAAGAAGGCATGACCAAAAACGCGATGATCTACGGCATCAAGAACTGCGAGACCATGAGCAAAGCACGCGCCTGGCTCGACAAACACGGCATCGCTTACGCGTTCCACGACTACAAGGCCGCCGGCATCGACCGCGGCCGGCTGGAGAAATGGAGCAAGAAGGTCGGCTGGGAGACCTTGCTCAACCGCGCCGGCATGACGTTTCGCAATCTGCCGGACAAGGACAAGACTGGCATCAACGAGAAGAAGGCGATCGCGCTGATGCTGGACAAGCCGTCCATGATCAAGCGGCCGGTGCTCGATCTCGGCGGCGGCAAGCTCGTGGTCGGCTTCAAGCCCGAGCTTTACGACGAGAAGGTCGCGGCGTCTGAAGTCGCGCAGCCTAATTGTTGATCTTGATATTCGCCGCCTCGATCACCGGTGCCCAGCGCGCGATGTCGGCGTCGATCCTGGCGCGGAATTGCGCCGGTGTGTCGGGGATCGGCTCCATCAATTGCGCCGTGAGCTTTTCGCGCACCGCGCGCGAGGTCAGCGCCTCGGCGACCAGCTTATTGATTTGACCGATCGCCGTATCGGCCACGCCGGCCGGCGCCACCAGGCCCGACCAGGCGTCGGCTTGGACGTCGATGCCACCTTCCTTCAACGTCGGCACGTTGGGCAGCAGAGCGGAGCGCTCGGCGGTCGACACCGCCAGCATCTTGATGGCGCCGCCGGCAAGCTGCGGCGTGATCGAGATCGCCGGCAAGCAGACCATCTGCACGTCGCCCCGCATCAGCGCCTGGATCGCCTGCGGCGACGACGGGTAGGGGACGTGGACGAGCTTGGTGCCCGCTTTCAGCGCGATCGCCTCCATGGCGAGCTGCGACAGCGAGCCGGTGCCGATCGAGCCGTAGGCGTATTTGCCGGGATTGGCTTTGAGCAGCGTGATAAGCTCAGCCGTGTTCTTCACGCCGAGGCTTGAATTGATGGCGAGCGCGCTCGGCTGCGACACCAGCATGGTGATGAGCGCGAGATCCTTTTTCGGATCGTAGGGCAGGTTGTTGAAGAGCAGCGCATTGATGGCGAGCGGGCCGCCAATGCTGACCCCGATGGTTGCGCCGTCGGGCTCGGCCTTGGCGACGACGTCGGTGCCGGTATTGCCGCTGGCGCCGGGCTTGTTCTCGACCACGAAGGCTTGGCCGGTTTTGTCGTGCAGATAATCGGCTACGAGGCGCGCCACCACATCGGGCGTGGCGCCGGCGGCGAACGGCACGACGATGCGCACGCTCCTTGTCGGCCACTCCTGCGCCGACGCCGAGAGCGTCCCGAGCAGCACGACTAGCACCGCGACCACGCCTCGTCTCATTCCGAACCTCTTTCGCTTTCCCGAAATGCGCAGCCAGACGTATCATGGCCGACAGATCAGGCGAAGAGGAGAACGACCGTGAGTGCCGCGACAAAATTGAGAGCCCAACTCGCCTCCGGCCGCATCGCCGTGGCGCCCGGCGCCTTTGACGGCCTGTCGGCGCGGCTGGTCGAGCAGGCGGGCTTTCCCGCGATCTATGCTAGCGGCGGCGCCATTGCCCGCTCCGCGGGCGTGCCCGATCTCGGCCTGCTCTCGGTCAGCGCCATCGTCGATCGATTGGCCTCCATGGTGGACGTGGTCAGCGTACCGATCGTTGCCGATGCCGACACTGGCTACGGCAACGCGCTCAATGCGCAGGCCGCCGCGCGCGCCTTCGAACGCGCCGGCGTCGCCGCGTTTCATCTCGAAGATCAGAGCTTTCCGAAAAAATGCGGCCACTACGACGACAAGGGTCTCGTGCCAGTCGGCGAGATGGTGCAGAAGCTCAAAGCGGTGCGCGATGCTTTGCATGATCCGGATTTCGTCGTCATCGCGCGCACCGACGCGATCGCCATCGAAGGCTTCGCCGCCGCGATCGACCGCGCGTCTGCCTATCGCGAGGCTGGCGCCGATATGTTGTTCGTCGAGGCGCCGACCACCGAGGCCGAGATCGCGGAAGTCGCGAAGTCAGTGTCGGGCTGGAAGCTGATCAACATGTTCGAGGGTGGCAAGACGCCGCTGCTGCCGGTCGCAAAACTCGAAACGCTCGGCTATCACCTCGTCATCATTCCGAGCGACACCCAGCGCGCTGCGATCAAGGCCATGCAGCGCGTGCTCGAAGCGATCGGCCGCGACGGCAGCGCCGCCGCCATGCGCGGCGACATGGTGTCGTTCAAGGACCGCGAGGTTTTGGTCGATACCGCGGGGTATCTCCACCGCAGCGACCGTTATGGTTCCTAGCGGCCGACGGCCGCCTGCTGGCATAGTTCGCGCGCAGCCCTTACACTCGTATCGTTGAGTTTTGTCGGGTGCGTAATGGGTCTCGCGTTAGAAATTATCGGCCTCGTGCTCTTTCTCGGCGCGCATGTGTTCGTCACCATGCGCGATCGCCGCGCCGGCCTGATCGCCAAGCTCGGCGCCGGACCGTATCGCGGACTGTTTGTGCTCGTTTCGCTCGTCGGCGTCGTGCTCGCAGGCTACGGCTTTGCAGAATATCGCGCAGCCGGCTTCATCATGGTGTGGTATCCGCCGGCCTGGACGCGCCATATCGTCGAGGCCTTGATGTGGCCGGCGAGCATCATGGTCGTCGCTGCCTATATCCCCGGAAACATTAAGCGCGTGCTCAAGCACCCGATGCTGGTCGGCGTCAAAACCTGGGCCTTTGCGCATCTGTGCGCCAACGGCGATCTCGGCGGTATGATTCTGTTCGGCGCGGTGTTGGCCTGGGCGGTGTACGACCGCATCACGCTGAAGCGGCGCAGCGATCCGGGCGCGCCGTCGATTCCGGTCGGCGGCGGTATGAACGACATTATCGCCGTCGTGGTCGGTACCATCGTCTATCTGGCGCTCGGCTTCGTCTTCCATCCGATCGTGATCGGCGTGCCGGCATTCGGACATTAGCAATGTCGCAGCAGAACGAAATCCGGCGGCTGACCGCGCCCGACATCCGCGCCCGCAAAGGCGGCGAGCCGCTGGTGTGCCTTACGTCCTATCACGCCCACACCGCGCGCATTCTCGACGGCTATTGCGACGTCATCCTGGTCGGCGACTCGCTCGGCATGGTGATGCACGGGCTCGAGACCACGGTGCCCGTCACCCTCGACATGATGATCCTGCAGGGGCTCGCGGTGATGCGCGGCTCGCGGCGCGCCCTCGTTGTGGTCGACATGCCGTTTGGCTCTTACGAGGCCTCGAAGGAGCAGGCGTTCATGTCGGCGGCGCGCATACTGAAAGAGACCGGCTGCGGCGCCATCAAGGTCGAGGGCGGCCGTCGCATGGCGGAAACAATCGCGTTTCTGGTCGAGCGCGGCGTGCCGGTGATGGGCCATGTCGGCCTCACCCCGCAGGCGATCAACACCATCGGATCGTTTCGCGCCCAAGGCCGCGACGAAGCCGACTGGGCGCCGATCGAGGCGGATGCACGAGCGGTGGCGGATGCCGGCGCCTTTGGCGTCGTTCTGGAAGCCATTGTCGAGCCACTCGGCCGCCGCATCACCGCCGAGGTGAAGATCCCGACCATCGGCATCGGCGCCAGCGTCGCCTGCGACGGTCAGATCTTGGTGCTCGAGGACATGCTAGGCCTGTCGCCGCGGGTGCCGAAATTTGTCAAGCGGTTCAGCGAACTCGGCCAGTCGATCGAGCGCGCGGTCAAGGGCTATGCCGAGGAGGTCCGCGCCCGGACGTTCCCGGGTCCCGACAACGTCTATCCGATGCGTAAGAAGTAGGGGGCACGGGCCGCCGCCGGACCCGCTAGGGCCCGGTATGAGGCGGTCCCCGTAAAGCGTTGCGGCACTGGGCCTTTGCCTTGGTCGCGCCACATGGTTAGGCTATCGCCGCGCCTTCATTTTTGAGCGGTTTGGGCGGGCTTCGGCCTCGCTTCTGGCGTGTTGGGGACGGGCCTGTGGCCGACATCTTCCAGGAAGTCGACGAGGAAGTACGCCGCGAACGGCTGATCAAGCTGTGGCAGCGCTACGGCAACCTCATCATCGCGCTGTGCATCCTGATCGTCGCCGCGGTGGGCGGCTGGCGCGGCTATGAGTGGTGGCAAACCCGCAAGGCTGCCGAGTCCGGCGCTGCGTTCGAGGCTGCGGTGCGGCTCGCCGAGGATGGCAAGCACCAAGAGGCGGAAGCCGCCTTCGCCAAGCTCGCCGCCGACGGCAGCGCCGGTTACCGGCCGCTGGCGCGGTTGCGCGTGGCGGCCGAGCTCACGGGCACCGACAAGGCCGCCGCCATCAAAGCCTATGACGAGATCGCCGCCGACCGGAACGCCGGACAAGTCATCCAGGATCTTGCGGCGTTGCGCTCGGGCTTCCTCCTGGTCGACACCGCGCCTTATTCCGGAATTCGCCAGCGGCTCGAGCCGCAGACGGCGGCCGAC